>Ga0207768_100455_pt1 | contig 22215 bp, 19 predicted proteins | sample CeladaPassaB1F01_FD_187478 | JGI IMG/M metagenome (GOLD analysis project Ga0207768, IMG submission 187478) | Cellulose-adapted microbial communities from the Joint BioEnergy Institute, USA - Passage B1F01 (SPAdes) (version 2) | ecosystem: Engineered > Bioreactor > Continuous culture >... | reverse complement strand
GGTACTTTCGTCGATACGCTTCTACGCACGGATTTCGCCGTACGCAGGCATCCTAGCTACACGGGGGCTTGGCCCCTCCCGTGGCCGGACTTTCACCGGCTAGAAGATACGTGCTTTCTGGGCACGCCGTACAGCAAAAAGACCTTCCGGACCGCTTGCGGTCCGGAAGGTCCGTGCGAACGCGCCGCCTTCTGCCGGTCAGTGCAGCGCCTTCGGTTCCAGGCTGTACGTGTTTTCAAGCACTTCGTTCAGCTTTCTGCGAGCGGAGATCTCGACGCTCTTGTCCTGCGGGAATTTCTGGCCGGCCAGCGCCAGCAGTTCCTTCACCGTCAGCTCGACCGTCACTTTCTCGTTGCCGTTCGGGATCTTCAGCTGGTCCATCGCAATCACCTCACCGGAAAATTTTGACTTCCAATATTGCCATTATCTGGACGACTCTTATTGCGGTTGAGAATGAGTCTCATGTAAGGTTTTTTTGTTGATTTGGCGCACTTTCAATATAACATACCATGTAAGGTTACGCAAGACCCCCGGACGGAAACGGGCGATTTTCCTTCCAGTTGTCCGGTTCCGAACGATAGGCCTGAGGCCCGTCCGGTTCGTACGCCGATTGCGCCGACGCAAGCGCGTTTCCCGCCGGCGGCAAGCCCGAATGTTTCGATTCCGGCGCCGGCGGGACTCTCGGCGGGACGGGCTTGGCGCACATGGCGGAAAAAAATTTTTTTCGCTATAATGTTCCCATGATTCAGCGGCCTTCATACGGCCGCGGGACGGAGGATGCGCAGGTGAATCGAGCCGGAACGGCTCCCGCGGGCGGCGCCGCGCCGCTCCTGTGGGGCGACAAACGGTTTCATACATGGAACTACGAGATGCGCCGGCAGTTCGGGCGCAAGGTGTTCAAGGTGATGCTGGATGCCGGCTTCACCTGCCCGAACCGCGACGGTACGATCGCGATCGGCGGCTGCACGTTCTGCAGCGCGCGCGGGTCCGGCGATTTCGCCGGCAGCCGGCGGGACGATCTCGTCACGCAATTCAACAAGATCCGCGACCGCCAGCACCAGAAATGGCCGGACGCGCTCTACATCGGCTACTTCCAGGCCTACACGAACACGTACGCGCCGGTGCATGTGCTGCGCGAATATTACGAGACGATTCTCGAGCAGCCCGGGGTCGTCGGACTGTCGATCGCGACGCGGCCGGACTGCCTGCCGGATGACGTCGTCGACTACCTCGCCGAGCTGAACGAGCGGACGTATCTGTGGGTCGAGATGGGGCTGCAGACGATCCACGAGTCGACCTCGAAGCTGATCAACCGGGCCCACGACACGGCCTGCTATTACGACGCCGTGCGCCGGCTGCGCGAGCGCGGCATCCGCGTCTGCGCCCACATCATCTACGGGCTGCCGCTCGAGACGCGCGAGATGATGCTCGAGACGGGACGCGCGGTCGCGGAGATGGACGTGCAGGGGATCAAGATCCACCTGCTCCACCTGATGAAGAAGACGCCGATGGTGAAGCAGTGGCAGGCCGGGCTGGTCCGTTTTCTCGAGATGGACGAGTACGTGAACCTGGTCGTCGACACGCTCGAGATGCTGCCGCCGGAGATGATCGTTCACCGGGTGACGGGCGACGCGCCGCGGGATCTGCTCATCGGACCGATGTGGAGTCTGAAGAAATGGGAAGTGCTGAACGCGATCGACGCGGAACTGGAGCGGCGGAACACGTGGCAGGGCAAGCTGCGTGGCGCGAGCGGCGGGAACGCCGGGCTCGGCGATGCCGGCATGCCGCTGATTGCCGGGGAAACGCGCGCGAGCGGCGGGAACGCCGGGAGCGCCGGGAGCGCGTTCGGCGGAAACTTCTTGAGCGGCGGCGGTCCGGAAGCGGACGACGAAGAGGACGAGCTGACCGAAAGCCCGTCCGCGGCGGCTGCCCGGGAGGGTGCTGAATGGGCTTCCCGTCCGTGCTGACCATGGCCCACCGGCTCGCCGCCGAGCGCATCCGGCCGGGGGACGCGGTCATCGACGCGACCGTCGGCAACGGCGTCGACACCGAATTCCTCGCGAAAGCCGTCGGACCGACGGGTGTCGTCTACGGCTTCGACATCCAGCAGGCCGCCCTGGATACGGCGCGCGCCCGCGTGGCGGCCGCCGCTCCGGAGACGCGGCTTGAACTGTTTCTCGCGAGCCACCACCGGATGGCGGAACTGCTGCCGGCGGACCTCAAGGGCCGCATATCCGCCGTCATGTTCAACCTCGGCTACCTGCCCGGCGCCGAGGACGCCCGGTCCGTCGTGACCCGGCCGGAGACGACGCTGGCGGCGCTCGACGCGTCACTCTCCTTCCTCCGTCCGGGCGGCGCGCTGACCGTCGTCGTCTACACGGGCCACGAAGGGGGCCTTGAAGAAGGCGAGGCGGTCGACAAATGGGCGCGCGCGCTGCCCGTCGATATCGGACAAGTCGTGCTCTACCGGATGGCGCAGCGGCCGCGGGCGCCGTATCTGATCGCGGTGGAGCGGAAATGACGCGTAAGGCGGACTTATTTTTGCAGCAGACAGACGAAAGGGAGAGAATGCCATGACCGTGCAACCTTATCCGCTCAAGTTCGCCCCCGAGTTCAAGGAACGGGTGTGGGGCGGACGGGCGCTCGAACGCTTCGGCCTGACGCCGCCGGAGGGGGCCATCGGCGAAGGCTGGATGATCGCCGACCATCCGAACGGCACGACGCGCGTCGTGAACGGCCCCCTCGCCGGCAAAGGGCTCGACGAGATCCGCGAGACTTACGGCCGCGAATGGTTCGGCTCGCGGGGCTTCTCCGAGCGGAACGGACGATTCCCGCTGCTCGTGAAGCTGCTCGACTGCAACGACGACCTGTCCGTGCAGGTGCATCCGACCGACGACTACGAACGGCTGCCGGAGGGCGAACTCGGCAAGACCGAGATGTGGTACGTGCTCGACGCGAAGCCGGGCGCGAAGATCATTTACGGCCTGAAGGAAGCCGTCGGCCGGGCGGAGCTGGAGGCCGCGATCGCCGAAGGCCGGATCATGGAAGCCTTGAAGGAAGTGCCGGTCGAAGCGGGCGACGCGTTCTACATCCCCGCGGGCACGGTGCACGCGCTGTGCGCCGGCGTCGTCGTGGCGGAGATCCAGCAGAACTCGGACACGACATACCGGCTGTACGACTACGACCGGCCCGGGCTGGACGGCAAGCCGCGCGAACTGCACATCGAAGATTCGCTGAACGTCATCGCCTATGAAGGCTCCGGCGCGAAGCGGATGAAGACGGACGGCGCGCGGCCGGGCGAATGGCTGACGATCGCGGAGTCGCCGTATTTCATCGTCGAGAAAGGCGTCGTGGACGGCCGAGCGGAGCTGGCGACGACGGGCGACAGCTTCGTCATCCTGATCGCCGCGGACGGAAGCGGCGCGCTGCGCTGGAGCGGCGGCGAGCTGCCGATGAAGGCCGGCGACTGCTTCCTCGTGCCGGCCAACCTCGGCGCTTACGCGATCGAAGGCGCGCTGACCGTGCTGCGCAGCCGGGTGCCGTGATCGGCAACCGCCCCCGCGCGCGAATCCGCGAAATAGCGGAAGTTTCTTCTCCTGTTTTGTCGAATTCGGCGCGCTGCCGTCGAATAGAAGCAAAAACTTCCTCTAATACCCGCCGGAATCCCGAAAATCGCGATTTTCTGCGGAATAGAGGAAGTTTTTTCGTCTATTTTTCGATTTTTCGCCAAGAGCCGCGAAATAGAGGAAATATCTTCTTCTAATCCGATGCGGCGGCCCGATGCGGTGGCCCGATGCGGCGGCCCGATGCGGCGGCCCGATGCGGGGGCGATCAGAAGCCGATACTTCTCACGACTCCGGCTCGAACAGCCCGAGATAGGCGCCGTAGCCCTCCTTCTCCATCTCCGACTTCGGGATGAACCGCAGCGCCGCCGAGTTGATGCAGTAGCGCAGACCGCCGCGGTCCGGCGGCCCGTCCGGGAAAACGTGGCCGAGATGCGAGTCGGCTTCCCGGCTGCGCACCTCGATGCGCACCATGCCGTGGGACAGATCCATGTGCTCGGTGATGCTGCCTTTGTGGATCGGGCGCGTGAAGCTCGGCCAGCCGCAGCCGGCGTCGAACTTGTCCTTCGAGCAGAACAGCGGCTCGCCCGACACGATGTCGACGTAGATGCCCTCTTCCTCGTTGTCATAGTATTCGTTGCGGAACGGCGGCTCGGTCGCGCTGTTCTGCGTCACTTCGTACTGCATCGGGGTCAGCCGGCGCTTCAGCTCCTCGGGGTCCTTCCGGATCCGCCAGTGCCGTGCGAGAAAATCATCCCGCCCGGACGCCTTCCTGTACATCTTGTACCGGTACGGCTGCTTCTTGTGATACGCCTGGTGATACTCCTCCGCCGGATAGAACGGCCCGGCGGGCACGATCTCCGTCACGATCGGCTTGTCGAACCGCCCGCTCGCCTCCAGCTCGCGCTTCGACGCCTCCGCCAGCTCCCGCTGCTCCTCCGTATAATAGAAAATCGCCGTCCGATACGACGAGCCGCGGTCGTGGAACTGCCCGCCCGGGTCGGTCGGATCGATCTGCCGCCAGAAAATGTCGAGCAGCAGCTTGTACGGCATCCGCCGCGGATCATAGGTAATATGCACGGCCTCCGCGTGCCCCGTCGTGTCCGAGCAGACTTCCTCGTAGGTCGGGTTCGGCTTGTGCCCGCCCGTGTAGCCCGACACGACGCGGATGACGCCGGGCATCTCCTCGAACGGCTCGACCATGCACCAGAAGCAGCCGCCCGCGAAAGCCGCCTGCTCGTAACGCGCCTGTTCCGGTTTGTCCGCATTCGCCACGGTCACTCATTCCTCCTTCGCCAGACCCGATCGTCCGTCGGCCGGTTGGGTACGGGATCGGATGTATTCCTATTATAAAGGCCCGCCCGCATCGTTGCCAGCGGACGCGCCCTCGCAATTTCCGCTTCCGGGCGGCGCGCTTTCGTGCTATAATGTAAGCGCTCACAAGAAACATAGAGCAATCATAAAGGGGGAAATGCCGATGGTGCAAGCCGTGAAGACCGACCGCAATCCGTACGAGGATCTTGCGCTGGATCAGGATGTTCTGTTTTTCAGGCTGGGAGGGCCCGGGCTGGTCTGCTTCCATGGCCGCAATTTCAACCTGAAGCGGCGAATGAGCTCCGACCGCATCGCCCTGCTCCGCTCGGACCCGAATTTCTGTCTGGTCGCCCCCGATACGTACGTCAATCTCCGGAAAGTCAGCGAATTCGACGGCGATGTGCTCTATTTCGGCGAGAAAGGCCCCGAAGCGAAACGGCTGCCGGTATCCCGCTGGCGCCGCGGCGCGATCCGCGAAAAAATCGCGAGCCTGAAGTGAAGCATTCCCATGCTCCCGATACTCCCGCAATTCCCGCTGCGTCAAGGCGCACGCGGGATTTCTGTTTTGTGGTACTGGCGAGCCGGAAGCCGGTCTCCGTGCAACAGTCCCCCTCGGACCCGGCTGCCGGAAGCGGCGCGGGCGCGGGAATCGTCGGCGCGGCCGTCATCGCCTCGTTCATGCTCGCGAGGAAAATGCGCGCCCGCCCGAACCGGTCATGAGCCGCCATTTCCCCACTCTTGCATCATCGTCCGATTTGCGCTTAACTAGAGGGGCGCGCATGTGTAAACACGTGTGCGCGGGCTGGACCAACCCACGAAACATCTGCAACGGGAGGCGTATGCGGTGAGCGCGACGGCGGATTGGAAGTCGAAATGGCGGGCGGCTTTTGCTGCGGAACTCAGGGACAACATCCTTCACTACTGGATGACCCGCACCATCGACGAGCGAAACGGCGGATTCATCGGGCGGATCGGCGACGACGGGCTGCCGGACTACGAAGCGGCGAAGAGCCTCGTGCTGAACACCCGCATCCTGTGGACGTTCTCGTCGGCATACCGCGCGTTCGGAGACGAGCGCTACCGGACCGTGGCCGAGCGGGCATACGCCTATGTCACGGACAAGTTCGCGGACCGCGAGCACGGCGGCTTCTACTGGATGGTCGACGCGAAGGGCAATCCGGCGGACGACCGGAAGCAGGTGTACGGTCAGGCGTTCGCGATCTACGGCCTGTCCGAGTATCACCGCGCAACCGGCAGCAAGGAAGCGCTGGATCTGGCGATCGCGACGTTCCGGCTGCTCGAGCGGCACAGCCACGATCCGGCGCATCGCGGCTACATCGAGGCGCACGCTCGCGACTGGTCGGAGACGGACCGGCTGGCCCTCGGCGGCGGCGACATGAACGAGCGCAAGTCGATGAACACCCATCTGCACGTGCTCGAAGCCTATACGAACCTGTTCCGGGTCTGGCCGGACGCGGAGCTCAACCGCAAGCACCGGGAGCTGATCGAAGTCATGCTCGACCGCATCGTCGATCCGGAGACGGCGCATTTCAAGCTGTTCTTCGACGACGCGTGGACGAGCAAGTCGGATCTCATCTCCTACGGCCACGACATCGAGGGCAGCTGGCTGCTCACGGAGGCGGCCGGGCTGGCCGGCGACGGGGCGCTGCTCGAGCGGACGAAGGCCGTCGCGATCCGCATGGCCGAGGCGACGCTCCGCGAAGGCGTGGACGCCGACGGCGGCCTGCTGAACGAGGCGAACGCGTCCGGCCTGATCGACGCGAACAAGGACTGGTGGCCGCAGGCGGAGGCGGTCGTCGGCTTCTACAACGCGCACCAGCTCACGGGCGAGGACAAGTTCCTGGACGCCGCCCGACGCTCCTGGGCGTTCATCGAGCGCCACATCGTCGACCGCGAAGGCGGCGAATGGTTCTGGAGCGTCGACCGCAAAGGCCGCCCGACGCGCGGGCACGGCAAGGTGAACGCCTGGAAATGCCCGTACCACAACGGCCGCGCGTGTCTCGAAATGATGGAGCGCCTGGCCGGCGGGCATTGACCGTCGACCGAAACGAAAGCTCCGGCGATCGAATCGCCGGAGCTTTATCTTTATTGCGCGGGATTGTGAAAACGATGCCTTGCGAAAGATGACGGGTTCGGGAGTCTGTCTTGCCTCCGCATCGCCATCGTTCACGACTTCACCGCGCCGCTCGTCACGCCGGAGAAGATGAACCGCTGCATGAACAGGAACATTGCGATCGTCGGCACGAAGATCAGCAGAATGTACGCCGAGATGACCTCCATGTGCGCCGCGTTCGGCCCGACGAACGACTGGATCGCCGTCGCCACCGTGCGCAGGCCGCGGTCCGGCATGTACAGGTACGGCACGTAGAAGTCGTTGTAGATCGTGATGAACTTCAGGATGACGACCGTCGCCGTCGCCGGTCCGAGCAGCGGGAAGATCACGCTCCGGAAAATCTTGAACAGCGACGCGCCCTCCATCATCGCCGCCTCGTCCAGTTCGTACGGAATGTTGCGGATGAACTGGAGATAGATCGTAAGCTGGATGACGTCCGCCCCCAGATACAGGGCGATCGGCGCGCCGTACGTGTTGTACAGGCCGAGCGCCTTGATGACCGAGTAGGTGACGACCTGCGTCGTGATCAGCGGAATGACGGCGGCGACGAGGTACGACCCGATGATCAGATTCCTGCCCTTGAAATCAAACCGCCCGAGCGCGTACGCCGACATCGACCCGATCAGCACGTTGCCGACGATCGCGACGACGAGGATGAACAGCGTGTTGCCGAGCCCGAGCGCGAGATCCCCTTTCTCCCAGGCAATTTGGAAGTTCTCGAAGTTCCAGGTCGAGGGCAGCGAGAGCCGGTTCGTGTAGAATTCCTGCCGCGTCTTGAACGCGCCGACGAAGACGGAGTACAGCGGGAAGAACACGACGAACGAGCCGATGAGCAGCACGACATATTTCAGAAAATCGAAGAACGCCTGTTTCGCTTTCATGCCCTCGACCCGCCTTCCCTCAACATGAGCCGCTGGATGAGCACGACGACCGCGACCATCATGAGCAGCACGACGGCGAGCGCGGACGCGAGACCGAACTGGTTGAACTTGAAGGCGACGTCCAGCGTCTTCATCAGGAAGGTGGACGTGTCGTTCGCGCCGAGCGTCATGATGTACGGCACGGTGAACGCCTGCAGCGCGCCGCTCAGCGTCAGGATGAGCATCAGCTCGACGACGCTCTTGATGCTCGGCAGCGTGATGCGCCAGAAGCTCTGCCAGGCGTTCGCACCGTCAATGCGCGCCGCCTCGTACAGATCCTCCGATATCGACTGCAGCGCACCGATGAAGATGACCATGTTGTAGCCCATGTACATCCAGAGCGACACGAACGCCAGCGCCCAGTCGTTGATCGCCGGATTGCCGAGCCACTGCTGCTTCCACGCCCCGAGGCCGATCGCCTCGAGCAGATTGTTCAGCGAACCGTACGACGTGTGGTACACGGTCTGAAACATGATCGCGATCGCAACCTGATGCAGAATGTACGGCAGGAACAGGATGACCCGGAACACGTTCCGCCCTTTCAGCTTCGAGTTCAGGATCACGGCGAAGAACAGCGCCAGCGCCGTCTGGACAAGCCCGCCGATGAAGTAATACAGGTTGTTGCGCAGAATCCGGAAATATTCCGGATTCGTGAAGATTTCCTTGTAGTTCTTCAGCCCGACGAAATGCATGTTCTTGAAGCCGAAGCCGTCCCAGTCCGTGAAGCTGTACCAGACGAGCATGACGGACGGATAATAGGTGAACAGGAGCAGCAAAATGAGCGGCAGGGCGAGGAACGTCGTGATGACGATGATCCGCTGGGTTTTGTAGCTGAGGTTCAAGGCGACGCGCCTCCTTTCGCGTAAAGGGAAAAAGATCTGAGGCTGCCGTCAGGCGCGGTACGCACCGCCCTGAAGGTCAGCCCCAGTCTGCACGCCGGTTGCCCGGTCGCCCGCGTCAATAGCCGAGTTCTTTCTTGGCCGCCGCCCACTTCTGGTTCAGCTTGTCGAATTCGGCCTGGAGATCCTTCGCCACGGCCGCCTGCTGAATTTCTTCGCCCGTAAACGGAATTTGCGCCTTGTTCGCGATTTCGTTGAATTCCGAAACCGTCGGGATCGCTTCAAGCAGATTCGGGTTGTAGCTCATGAACTCCGCCATTTGCGGCAGCGTCGGATCGTTGTTCTTGTTGATCGGGATGAAGCCCGAGTCGGCGTCGTAGCCCGATTCCATGATCATGAACTTGACGAACGCCTTGGCGGCTTCGAGGTTCTTGCTGTCCTTGCTGACGCCCATGAAGTAGTCCGGGCCGAGGACCGCGTTCACCGTGCCGCTGTTGTCGTGCGGGAACGGGAAGAAGCCGATGTCTTCCGCCGGAGCGCCGCCCTGCTCGATGATTTGGTTGATGACCCAGTTGCCGAGGAAGTACATCGCCGCGCGGCCCGTCGCGATTTCAACCTTCGACGCTTCCCAGTTGTTCGTCGCGAGGTCTTCCTCGACGTAGCCCTTCTCGATCAGTGTGCGGACGATGTTCAGGCCGATGCCCCACGCGTTGTCGAGCTGGAACGGCGCGTCCATGTGCACCATGTTGTTCTCGAAGTTGACGTCGCCGGAGAAATGCGCCAGGCTGTTGCGGCCCCATTGGCCCATCGGCCATTGCGCGCCGTAGTTGATGTAGATCGGCACGATGCCGGCATCCTTCAGCTTCTGCGCCGCCGCGTAGAACTCATCCAGCGTCTTCGGCACTTCCGTGATGCCCGCCTTCTCGAACGCGCGCTTGTTGTACACGATGCCGTTCGTCGAAGCGCCCGTCGACACCCCGTAGTATTGGCCGTCATAGGCCTTGTGCTCGGCGAAACGCACCTGGTCGAAGATGCCGAGGTCGTTCAGCGGAGCGAAGAAGTCCGGCAGTTCGGAATTCGCGATGTTCGTCGGAATCATGAGCACGTCGCCCGCGTCGCCTGCCGTCAGCTTGACGCGGATGTCCTGCTCGTAGTTCGTGTACGCGGCGTATTTGACCTTGACGTTCGGATATTGCTTGTTGAACTCCGCCACGTACTTGTCGTACGTGCCGTTGTCGACGAGGTCCGTGCGGTGCGTCGCGAAGACGATTTCCCCGGAAATGTCCGATCCTGCGCCCTCGTTCGCCTGTCCGCCCGTCGTGCCCGAGTTGCCCGTACCGCCATTGCCGCCGTCGTTTTTGTTCGACCCGCCTCCGCAAGCGGCGAGGACGATCGACAGCGCCACGAGGATGGACAGCATCACGGCGAATCTTCTTTTCATGCACGCTTTCCCCCTGTTTCCATGTTTTGGCCGACCGGTGGCTGCCAGCAGCCTGTTCGATCGGTTCCGGGCTTCATTATAGCGGTGAAAACCGCTTACATTAATGCAATGTGTTTGCTTTTCTTGTCCTCTGTTATCCTAACTTATCTAACAAAAAAATATGCGCCAGGCGCGAGGCCTAGCGGACGATTTGGCGGTACTCGTTCGGCGTCATGCCGACGATCCGCTTGAACAATTTGGTGAAGTAGGCGGAATCCGGATACCCCACCTGTTCGCCCACTTCATAGGTTTTCAGGTCGGGACGGCTCCGGAGCAGCTTCTTCGCCTGTTCGATCCGCACCTGGATCAGGTAGTCGGTGATCGTGACGCCCGTCTCCTGCCTGAACAGCCGGCTCAGGTAGCTCGGGGTCAAATACACCCGCTCCGCGAGACCGGCAAGGTCGAGTTCCTCGCGGTAGTTCGAGGCGATGATCGCCTTCACCTCGTCCACCGCGCGCGCGCTGCCGCTGCGCCGGTCGCGGATGCGCCCGATCGCCTCCTTCATCCGTTCCGTGAACCATTGGCGAAGCTGATCGTACTTGAAAAAACGCGACAGCTCCTCGAGTCTCCGGTCCGTCGGTCCGAACAGTTCCTCCGCCTTGCCCGCGAACCCGCCGGTCTCCCGCTCCGCCGTTCCGATCAGCCGGACCAGCAATTCCCGCAGCGTCGCGGGCGGCTCCTGCCGGCTGCGCATCTCCTCGAAGAAGCGGTTCAGCTCCCGCTCGACCTGTGCGGCTTCGAGCAGTTGCAGGCTGCGGACGAACTCCGCCTCCCACGTTTGGAGCCAATCGCCGAGGCGGACCGGCCGCGCCGGCTGCGCCATCGCCTCGGAAGCCGGCACGAACACGGCGCGCTCGAACCGGTAGAAGGCCCGGCCGGCCGCCAGTTCGGCCTCGGCGAACGCTTCGCGCAGCCGCCTGGAGCCGCGGAACGGCAGCGATGCGCCGATCGCCGCGCCCGTATGCTCCGCGAGCGCCGCGGCCAGCGCGAAGCCCGCGCGGTCCGACGCGGTGTTCAACGGCGCGCCGGGGGCCAGCTCGAGCAGGACGCCGTAGCTCCGCTCGCGGACCGCAATCGCGCAGGCCGTGCCGTCATCGGAATTCGCCGCATCCTCCAGTTCATCGAGCCCGACCGGCGATTCCGTGCGCACGGCGTACCAGACCGCGAACGCCTCGTCCGGAACGGACGTCCCCTCCGGCGCGTCGCCGGACAGCGCGCGCTCGAGCCGGAGGCGCCGCATCAGCTTCGCCTGCCGGCGCGAGTCGGCGATTTCCTTCGCCACCTCTTCGAGCACGCGGAACAGCTCGGCCTTGTCCACCGGCTTCAGCAGGTAATCCCGCACATGGTGGCGCATCGCGGTGCGCGCGTAGTCGAAATCGCTGTACCCGCTGACGATGATGCAGCGCACGCCGGGATGCTCGGCCTGCAGCCGCTCGGCAACCGCGAGGCCGTCCATGACCGGCATCCGGATGTCGGTGATGACGACATCCGCGCCCTCTTCCCTGACGAATCGCAGCAGTTCGTCGCCGTTCGCGAATTCGCCGGCAACCTCGTATGCCTCCGACGCGGAACGGATGAGCTTCGCGAGCCCGCGCCGGATTCTTTCTTCATCATCCGCAATGACGATGCGAAGCATGCGTCTGACCTCCCGATTTCTTGCGCTCAAGCCTGCAGCCGGCGCGGCAACGTGACGGTTACTTCCGTTCCGGCCCCCGGTTCGCTCGCGATGCCGATGCCGTATCCCTCGCCGTAGAACAGCCGGATGCGCTCGTTGACGTTGCGCAGGCCGATGCCGAAGCCGCGCTTGCCCGAGCGTTCGCTCCGCTCCGGCGGTGTGTCGATCACGCCGCGCAGCCGCTCAAGCGTCTCCACGTCCATTCCCGCGCCGTCGTCGCGGACGCGGAAGACGACGCGGTCGCCGGCGTCCTCGCAGGACAGCCGGATCGTCATCTGCGCCTTCGTCTCGTCGCGGCCGTGCAGCACCGCGTTCTCGACGATCGGCTGCAGGAGGAGCTTGACCATTTTCATCTCCCGGAACGGTTCGCACCCTTCGACTTCCAGCCTGAACCGCCCCGGATAGCGGTACTCGACGATGCGCATGAAGGTGTCCAGATGCATGAGTTCGTCCTCCAGCCGCACGATCTCGCCGGACGTGTTGACGCTGTAGCGCAGCAGCCGGCCGAGGAGCTGGATCATGTCCGCCACCTCGGGGTTGTCGTCGACCTCGGCCGTCATCCGGATCGACTCGAGCGTGTTGTGCAGGAAGTGCGGGTTGATCTGGCTCTGCAGCGCGAGCAGCTCCGCCTCCTTGCGGCGCAATTGCATGTGGTAGTTGTCGTTGATCAGCTCGCGGATGCGATTGATCATCCGGTTGAAATGGAACCCCAGCATCCCGATCTCGTCCTGCCGCCGGACCGGAAACGACACGTCGAGATTGCCGGCCTGCACGTGCTTCATGAGCTGCATCAGCGAGCGGAGCGGCCGCGTCAGGGCGAACGAGAAGAACACCGAGACGACGAGCGCGAGGAAGCCGATCATCGTCGCCGTCGCCATCGTGAAATTGCGGTTCGCCGCCGCGTCCTTCGTCAGCACGCTGACGGGGACGGAGATGATGACCTTCCAGCCGGTCTTGTCCGAGCGGTCGTAGATGACGATCCGCTGCCCATCCTCCGCGTCGTGGCGGAACACGCCGCGGCTGCCGGCGGCCCGCGCGACGATCGGATCGTCCGCCCGGTTCTGGGCGAGGTGGCGCATGTTGCTGTCGTAGATGACGAAGTTGTTCTCGTCGAGGATCATCGTCTCGCCGCCGGTGACGGCGTCGAGCTCGGACACGTACCGCTCGATGACGCTGATGTTCGCGTCGACGGCGATGAGGCCGAGCAGTTCCAGCGACGGCGTGAAAATTTGCCGGACGACGGTGAACACGTAGCGCTTGCGGTTGTGGTTGCTCGTGTATTCCTGCGTGCTGACGAGCGCGGCGTTCGTTCCTTCCCGCCGCGCCTGTTCCAGCCATTGCTCGTATGTGGTCATGATGTCGGAGCGGACGCCGCCGACTTGCACGCGGTAGTAGCCGTTGCCGAAGTTGTCGAACAGGTAGATCGACGTCGCGCCTTCCTTGACGCTGTTCAGGAAATAGATGCTGTCCTCCACCCGGCGCTGGATTTCGAGCGCGGTGCCCTTTTGGCTCGGGATGATGTAGGGGCTGTCCCCGATCTCGAGGTCGGGACGGGCGTAGAAGGCGTTGGCCGCGCGAAGGCTGTCCCGGATCTCTTCGATGGCGCCGGGCAGGGCGGTCAGCCGCTCCATGTCGGCGATGTAGTCGTCGAGGCTGACGATCAGCCTGCGGGCCAGTTCGGCCACGTAGGAGGTCGCGTTGTCCTCGATGGTGTGCGCGTACCGGTCATAGGAGATCAGGCTGAGCGCCATGATCGGCAGGATGACCAGGAAGAGAAAGATGAGGATGAGCTTCCGCTCCATCGGCAGGTCGCCGAACCTGGCGGCAGGGTTCCATTTGCGCATGGCGTTTCCGCCTCCCGTCGCGGCTGGACTTAAGGAGCTTGCGGTTCGCTGTGGCTCCGTCCGACTTTTTCCCGGCTCGATTCGCGATACACCATTTCGCCGGAGATCAGGATTTTCTCGCGCGGATCGCGCGGCGACGCGACGCGCTCGAACAACCGATCCACCGCCCTGCGCCCGAGCGCCTCCTTCGGCACGTGCACGGTCGTGAGCGCGGGACGGACGCGCTGCGCGTCTTCGATGTTGTCGAAGCCGCACAGCGACAGGTCGTCCGGCACGGCGATGCCGAGCTCGCCGAACGCCTGGAGCGCGTAGATCGCGATGCTGTCGTTCGCGCAGACGACGGCGCCGGGCAGCGTGCCCGCTTCGCGGCAGCGGGACGCCCATTCCGCGATCTGGCCGGAGAAGCCGGTGATGCCTTCGAGATGGATCAGGTGATCGTCGCGCAACGGAATGCCTTCCTCTTCGAGCGCGAAGCGGAACCCGTTCCAGCGGTCCCGGAAGCTGCGGGAAAACCGGATATTGCCGACAAACAGCAGATCGCGGTGGCCGACGCCGATCAGATACCGGGTGAGCCGGTACATGCAGTCGTAGTTGTTCACGAAAATGGTGTCCGAAGGGATGAGCGGATCCTCGTGGTCAATGAGCACCATCGGCAGGCCGCAGCGGTGCACCTCGAGCAGCAGCGAGGTCGAGATCTCGCCGACGCCGATCATGCCGAGCAGACCGCTCGGATTGAGCACGTTGAGCAGCCCGTCAATGCTGTGCTCGGAGACGATCACCATTCCGTACCCCCGCTCCTCGAGCCGGATCGAGATGCCGTCGATGATGCGCCCCCAGTAGACGGATTCCTTCGTCTGGAACCGGATGTTGGGCATGAGCACGAGCACGGACGGCTTCGCCCCGCCCTCGGACGTCTGCCCGGGCTTTTCGTTCTTCAGATGGCCGCTCCGCTGCGCGAAGTAGCCGAGCTGCGCCGCCGCCTGGATGACCCGCTCCTTCGTCGCGGCGCTGACGCCTTCCTTGCCTGAAAGCGCCTTCGAGACGACGAATTTCGAAACGCCAAGATAGTCGGCGATCTGCTGCATGGTGACTTTCTTCGGCATGTTCATCCCCGTCCGTTGTCATATTCTTATATTTTAGCACAAGGAATATGTACACGTAATCTGCAATGGAAGGATGGGGAACCGCACGAGCGAAAAAAAGGCGGACCTGCGTGTTGCGCACGCAGGTCCGCCGCGTTTGCACGCGGGTCCGCCTTCACACGTCCTGTCGTTCGGGGTGGTCTGCGGCACGGGCCGCTCCAACCGGCCTCGATCCGGCGCTGTTACGCGGTATCCTCGCTACAACGCCCGCAGCAAAAGGAAGGGGCCGGCCAAGAAGTCTTGCCGACCCTCGGCCACCCCCGAAACGTTCGGCCACCCCCGCCAAACAACCGCTATTCCGCCTTCGCTCCGACCGCCCGCGTCGACTCGCGGACGATCAGCCTGGGCGCGTACGTCACGTCCTCGCCCTCGGCCGAGGGATCGGCCATCAGGCGGAGCAGCATCTCCGCCGCCCGCTCGCCCATCGCCGTCTTCGGATGGGTCAGCGTCGTCAGCTTCACCTCGGCCGCCTGGGCCAGCGTCGAGTCGTCGAACCCGACGATTGACAGGTCGTCCGGCACGGCCAGCCCCGCCGCCCGGATGACCGGCAGCAGCGCGACGGCGAGCTCGTCGTTGTAGCAGACCAGCGCCGTCGGCCGCTCCTCGCGCCGCAGCAGCAGTCCGGCCCGCTCGGCGGGGTGCGTCCACTTGTCCTCCGACGCGTACGTGACGATGCCGTCTTCCATGATGGGCACGCCGTGGCGCTTCATCGCGCGCAGGAACCCCTTCATCCGGCGCGTCCCCTGCAGGTCGTCCGTCTTGAAGAATCCCGCGATCCGCCGGTGGCCGAGCTTGATCAGATGCTCCGCCGCCGCGAACGCGCCGGCCTCGTCGTCCACGACGAGGCACGGGCAGTCGAGCTCCGGATAGCGGGCGTTGATCATGACGACCGGAACGCCGCGGTAGCGGAACGCCAGATACTGCTCCAGGTTCGGGTTGCCCTCGCCGCTCTTTGTCGGCTCGACAATCAGCCCGCCGACGCCCCGATCCATCATCATCTGGAGGCTGTCCCGCTCCCGCGCCTTGTCGTTGTCGGTGCTCGACAGGTACAGCCCCATCCCGCGTGCGCGGAGCACCGCCTCCGCCCCGCGCACGATATGCGGAAAGATGTAGTCCGAGATATACGTCGTCACCATGCCGACGGCGGCCTGGGCCGCCCCGGCCTTCGCGAAGTCCGGCGGCGCCACGAATGTTCCCTTGCCGCGCTGGCGATACAGGTAGCCTTCCTGCTCCAGCTCGCCGAGCGTCTGCCGGACGGTCTGCCGGCTCATGCCGAACCGGGCGGCCAGCTCATTCTCCGACGGCAGCAGCTCGTGCGGCTTCCATTCGCCGCTGTGCAGCCAGGACAGGATCTCCTGCTTGAGGCGCAAATACTTCGGCATATCGCCGCGCGTCATCGTTCAGACACCGCCTCCTGACCCCCGGTCTGGTTCACCGCGAACGCAGTTTCCACGCCAGATCGGCGAGCGCGAGCTCCCGCCGCAACGCGTCCGGGCGCGTGCCTTCCCCGATGATGATCGACTCGATGCCGGCCATTTCGGCGAAATCGGCCATCTGGGAAGCCGTCACATGATAGGAGAAGCCGGTATGGTGCGCGCCGCCGGCGAGAATCCACGACTCGACGCCGTCCCGGAGGTTCGGCAGCACGCGCCAGAGCACGCGGGCGACCGGCAGCTTCGGCATCGGCCGCTCGACCGGCACCGCCTCGACCTCGTTTACAAGCAGGCGGAACCGGCTGCCGAGGTCGACGATCGACGCGTTGATCGCCGCGCCGGCCCGGGCGTTGAACACCATCCGCGCCGGCGGCTCCTTGCCGCCGATGCCGAGCGGATGCACCTCGATGCGCGGCTTCTCCGCCGCGATCGTCGGGCAGATCTCGAGCATGTGCGCGCCGAGCACAAGCTCGTTCTCCGGATCGAGATGGTAGGTGTAGTCTTCCATGAACGACGTGCCCTTGAAACCCGCCATCACCTTCATGAGCCGGACGAGCGCCGCCGTCTTCCAGTCGCCTTCGCCCGCGAAGCCGTAGCCGTCCTCCATCAGCCGCTGCACCGCGAGGCCGGGAAGTTGCCGCAGGCCGTGCAGATCCTCGAATGTCGTCGTGAACGCGGAGAATCCGCCTTCCTCGAGGAACGCGCGCAGGCCAAGCTCGATCCGCGCCTGGTAGGCGATCGCCTCCCGCTTCTCCTCCGTGTCCGCCACGATCTCATAGCGCTCCGCGTACTCGTCCAGCAGCCGCTTCACGTCGGCTTCGCTCACCGCGTTCACGCGCGCGGCCACATCGCCGACACCCCAGGTGTTCACCGACCAGCCGAAGACCGCTTCCGCCTCGACCTTGTCGCCCTCGGTAACGGCCACCTGCCGCATGTTGTCGCCGATCCGCGCGACCTTGAGCGTCCGGCTCTCGGCCCAGGCCGCCGCCGTCCGCATCCACGCGCCGATCCGCTCCTGCGCCTTCGGATCCTGCCAATGCCCGAACACGACCGACCGGCGGACGCCCAGCCGCGCGTGGATATGGCCGTGCTCGCGGTCGCCGTGGGCGGCCTGGTTCAGGTTCATGAAATCCATGTCGATCGTGTCCCACGGGATGTCGCGATTGTGCTGCGTCGCAAAATGCAGCAGCGGCTTCTTGAGCACCGACAGCCCGCCGATCCACATTTTCGAGGGCGAGAACGTGTGCATCCAGGTGATGACGCCGGCGCATTCGTCGTCAGCGTTCGCCTCGATCATGAACCGCCGGATGTCCTCCGGCGTCGTGAGCACCGGCTTGAGCACGAGCTCATAGCCGAGCGCGCCGCTCTCGTTCAATCCGCCGACGATCTCCCGCGCGTTCGCCGCCACCTGTTCCAGCGCCTCGGGCCCGTACAGATGCTGGCTGCCGACCGCGAACCAGAATTTCACTTTCTTCGCTTCAAGCATGACGCGCAACCTCCTCCTTGAGCGCTTTCAGCCGTTTCATCACGTCGTTGGCGCCGCGTCCGAAATAGTCGTGCAGCGCCGTGTATTCCTTGTACAGCCGGTCGTAGATCGCCGCGTTTTCCGGAATCGGCTTGAACGATTCCTCCCGCACGCGCGCCATCTTCTTCGCCGCCTCCACGATCGAATCGTAGCCGCCCGCTTCCGCGCCCGCCGCGACCGCCGCGAACATCGCCGCGCCGACCGCCGGCGTCTGCCGGGACGCCGCGACCTTGATCTCGCGGTTCGTCACGTCGGCGTAGATCTGCATGAGCAGCCGGTTCTTCTGCGGCAGCCCGCCGCACGCGTACAGCTCCTTCACCGCGACGCCGCTCTCGTCGAACGCTTCCACGATCTTGCGCGTGCCGAACGCCGTCGCCTCGAGCAGCGCCCGGTAGATCTCCTCGGGCTTCGAAAGCAGCGTGAGGCCGACGATGACGCCCGTCAGATCGGCGTCGACGAGGACGGACCGATTGCCGTTCCACCAGTCGAGCGCGATCAGCCCCGATTCGCCCGGCTTCAGCCGCGCCGCCCGCGCTTCGAGCCATTCGTGCACGCTGACGCCTTCGCGCTCCGCCTCCTCCTTCACATAGGCCGGAACCGCTTCCGTCACGTACCATTCAAAAATGTCCCCGACCGCCGACTGACCCGCCTCGTAGCCGAAGTACCCCGGAATGATGCCGTCTTCGACGACGCCGCACATCCCCTCGACTTCGCGCTCTTCGGTGCCGAGCAGCATGTGGCAGATCGACGTGCCCATCGCCATGACGAGCTTGCCCGGCTCGGTGACGCCGACGCCCGGCACGGCCGCGTGCGCGTCGACGTTGCCGACGGCGACCGCCGTTCCTTCGCGCAGGCCCGTGATCTTCGCCATCTCCGGCGTCAGCCCGCCGGCGCGCGTGCCGAGCGGCACGATCTCGCCGCGCAGCTTCGTCTCGGTCAGGTTCTCGAGGCGCGGATCGAGCGCCTTGAAGTAGTCGCGGCTCGGGTAGCCGTCCCGCTTGTGCCAGATCGCCTTGTAGCCGGCCGTGCAGCTGTTGCGGAGAATGCGGCCGGACAATTGCGCGATGACCCAGTCCGTCGCCTCGAGGAACTGGTCGGCGGCGTCGTAGATCTCCGGCGCTTCGTCCAGAATCTGCCAGACTTTCGCGATCATCCACTCGGACGAAATTTTCCCGCCGTAGCGCTTCAGCCACGGTTCGCCGCGCTCCTCCGCGATCCTGTTGATCTTGTTCGCCTCGTCCTGGGCGGCGTGGTGCTTCCACAGCTTCACCCAGCTGTGGGGATTGCCTCGGAACTCCGGCAGCAGGCAGAGCGGCGTGCCCTGCGCGTCCACCGGCAGCATCGTGCAGGCCGTGAAGTCGATGCCGATGCCGATCACGTCGCCCGGATCGACGCCGGACATCTCGAGCACGGCCGGCACCGACCGCCGCAGCACTTCGATGTAGTCGTCGGGGTGCTGCAGCGCCCAGTCGGGCTCCAGCCGCTTGCCCGAACCGGGCAGCGTCTCGTCGATGACGCCGTGGGGGTACGGCGTCACGTGGTCCGCGACTTCGGTCCCGTCCGCCAGGTCCACCAGAACCGCGCGTCCCGATTGCGTGCCGTAGTCAATGCCGATCGCATACTTTTTTCCCATGTCGCGTCACTCCTCCCGTCTCAAGATTGCGGCCCCGACTGGCCGTAATACGCGTTCGCCCCGTGCTTGCGGAGGAAATGCCGGTCAAGCAGCGCCTGGTCCATCGGACCGACCGCGCGCAGCGCGAGCGTCCGGAGGCCGATCTTCGCCACTTCCTCGAGCACGACCGCGTTGTGCACCGCCTCGTGCGCGTCCTTGCCCCACGCGAACGGCGCGTGGCAATGGACGAGCACGCCCGGCACCATCGCCGGATCGATCCCCCGCGTCCGGAACGTCTCGATGATGACGTTGCCGGTCTCGAGTTCGTAGGCGCCGCGGATCTCCTCCTCCGTCATCGGACGCGTGCACGGAATCTCGCCGTAGAAATAGTCGGCGTGCGTCGTGCCGAGCGCCGGAATGCCCATCCCGGCCTGCGCCCACGCGGTCGCCCAGGGCGAGTGCGTATGCACGATGCCGCCGATCGACGGGAACGCCCGGTACAGCGCCAGATGCGTCGGCGTGTCGGACGACGGCTTGAGCGCGCCCTCCACCTTGTTCCCGTCCAGATCGACGACGACGAGATCCTCCGCCTTCAGCTTCTCGTACGGGACGCCGCTCGGCTTGATGACGACGAGCCCGCTTTCCCGGTCGATGCCGCTCACGTTGCCCCAGGTGAACGTGACGAGACCGTATCGCGGCAGATCGAGGTTCGCGGCGAGCACTTCTTCCTTAAGCGCTTCCAACATGTGCGGCCCATCTCCTCCTTCGCTGCTGATGTTGTCCTTCCTTACTGCATTGTACACTTGTTCGTACAACTTGGCAATCACGAGACGAAATTCGACATACTTGTACATACAATAACAACCGGCGCGAAAAAAGCCGCACGGCATCATGCCGTACGGCTGAACGGTCGAAACCGTCGATGAACTCAAAGCTTCGGATCCTCCGTGTCTTCCCACTTGCGGGAATACGCCTTGTTCGTGACCCAGAACGTCACCCAGGCGAGCACAACGACGATGACGAACGCCGCCACCCATACGCCTGTCGGCACACCCATCGCCCGAACCTCCTCTCAGACGCCGGCCGATCGCCCACGCGTCATATTTTTGCGTTATATTTTTTGCGATATTTTTTGCGACTTCGGCCCATTCCATCGTACCATTCCCGCCCGCCGCTTACAACCTCAAGACGCCTGTCCAGCCAACCGCCTGCCCGTCTGCATATGCTGCATTTAAAAGCGCAAAGCGGGGTATATTCATGAAGAAGAAAATCGTGTTCGTCATCCCGTTCAACAGCCGGCACAATTCGGATGCGGCCGGCGCCGCCGACTGGATCCGCGCCCGAATCGGCATCTTCATGCGGTACACGCTCCGCAGCCTGCTCAAGCAGGATTCGCAGCGGTTCCAGGCGTTCGCGCTCTACCGGCCGGAATCCGAAGCGCTGGTCCGCTCCGTCCTCGCGCAGCATCCGCCGCTTCCGAAACATGTGGCGTTCATTTCGAAGCACGACTATGAGGCGAAGGTGGCGGAAGCGATCCGGGGCCATGATCTGCTGTACGAGGCGAACCTCGAGAGCGACGACATGTATCACCGCTCCTTCGTCAGCCTGCTGGAACGCCATGTTCCGACGAAGACGCCGGTCGTGCTCATCCCGCAGTACGGCTACGCGTACGATTCCGTCCGGAACCGGATGGCCAGGTTTTTCTTCTGGGCGCCGAGTTTCCTGACAACGGTCTATCGCGCGGACAATTGGCTGGCCGGCGAGCGGCTCGCGATGCCCAGGGGCTACATCAGCGCCCTGACGGCGCCGCGCGAATTCATTTCCGTCCGGCGGCCGCTCTGGATCAATCACGTCCATTCCGACAACACGGGCATCTCGTACACGAGGATGTCGTACTGGAAATTGAAAGGCTACACGGACGCCTTCAGCGTTCCTCCGTGGAACAACAGCGCAAGGACGGCAGCCCATTTCGGGCCGGAGATCCGGGACAAGGAGACAATCGCGCGCATTCTGAAAGACTATTTCTGAGCATGAAAAAAGACCCGCTCGGGGTCCATCCTGCTTGCGAATGGTGCGGTAGAGAGGACTCGAACCTCCACGGGCGAAGCCCACTACCCCCTCAAGATAGCGTGTCTGCCAATTCCACCACTACCGCATATTCGATTCGGTCGCGCCGGCGAACGGTCCGGCATGGCTGAAAAGGTGGTGAGCCATGTAGGACTCGAACCTACGACACCCTGATTAAAAGTCAGGTGCTCTACCAACTGAGCTAATGGCTCATGGTGACCCGTAGGGGATTCGAACCCCTGTTACCTCCGTGAAAGGGAGGTGTCTTAACCCCTTGACCAACGGGCCGAGCGAATCGGCGGCATCCGGCGCCGCAATCGCCACGGAAGACCCTGGACCGGTCTTCCGGCCGGCTGCCGCCGAATTCATTTTGAAAACAATGGCGGAGAAGGAGGGATTCGAACCCTCGCACCGCTTGCGCAGTCTAACCCCTTAGCAGAGGGTCCCCTTGAGCCACTTGGGTACTTCTCCACGTTTCGCGGCGACAAGTTATAATTTATCATGATTCGATTTTCGAGTCAAGCACGAAAAGCTGCAATGTGTCGTTGTTCTGTGATATTGTCAGGGTGTAACTGATCCGAGAAAATGTCAGTATGAGCAAGGAGCAGATCACCTTGACGAAGAGCGAACTGAAACGCGCTATGGTTCTTGAAAAATGGATCGATGG
>Ga0207768_100409_pt1 | contig 25700 bp, 20 predicted proteins | sample CeladaPassaB1F01_FD_187478 | JGI IMG/M metagenome (GOLD analysis project Ga0207768, IMG submission 187478) | Cellulose-adapted microbial communities from the Joint BioEnergy Institute, USA - Passage B1F01 (SPAdes) (version 2) | ecosystem: Engineered > Bioreactor > Continuous culture >... | reverse complement strand
GGATCAACGTACGTTCGAGGGCGAGTCGTGGCCTCTGCCGCTTCGCGGCTCCGGCCCGACTCCCCCGCCTCCTGGGGTGGGTCAGTTTTCGACCGTCGCCAGTGGGTCAATTTTCAACCGGCGATGATAAGGACCCCCGGCGGATCGAAAAGCTGCTTCCTTTCAGTCCCCTAATCATCGGGGAGTGGACTGCAACCGCATCGCAGCGCGGCACGCGCGTGGGAGTGCGTCGCGCTTTCAGTCCCCTAATCATCGGGGAGTGGACTGCAACGGCGGGGCTTCCTGGTATACCTCGCGAAGCTGGATCGGCTTTCAGTCCCCTAATCATCGGGGAGTGGACTGCAACGGCGAGGTCCGGCCATACTACCATGACCTCGCCGTTGCTTTCAGTCCCCTAATCATCGGGGAGTGGACTGCAACATCGTATCCCCTGGCTCTGGAGAGTATGACGATTATCCTTTCAGTCCCCTAATCATCGGGGAGTGGACTGCAACCAGATCGGCGACGTCGAGTACCAGGTCGGATGCTGCATCTTTCAGTCCCCTAATCATCGGGGAGTGGACTGCAACTCCGCCGCCGGCTCACGCTGCGTACTCCTCGATCACCTTTCAGTCCCCTAATCATCGGGGAGTGGACTGCAACCGTCCTCGTCAGACTGCACGAGCCAGATCCGGCCGGACTTTCAGTCCCCTAATCATCGGGGAGTGGACTGCAACCTCTGGCTGCTTGCGAGCCGGTACAACAACCGCATTCCTTTCAGTCCCCTAATCATCGGGGAGTGGACTGCAACCCGCGAGATCAAGAGCACCGAGGGGGTCGACATCTGCCTTTCAGTCCCCTAATCATCGGGGAGTGGACTGCAACGCGCCGGCAGAGGGCCGGCTGAGACCCCACCCGCCGAGCTTTCAGTCCCCTAATCATCGGGGAGTGGACTGCAACATGATTGGTCCGTGGAGGTGGAGGCGTCTGATGAGGCTTTCAGTCCCCTAATCATCGGGGAGTGGACTGCAACGAGCAGGATCGTCTGCACGCCGTCCCGCCAGGTGGTGGCTTTCAGTCCCCTAATCATCGGGGAGTGGACTGCAACGTCGGACGTGATGCGCGATATGACGGTGGCGCAGGTGACTTTCAGTCCCCTAATCATCGGGGAGTGGACTGCAACATGAGTTGGCTGCCCTGGGTGTGTGATTCCTCACACACCTTTCAGTCCCCTAATCATCGGGGAGTGGACTGCAACGCGATAGATCGCGCCGTCCCGCCCGATCAGGTAGCTTTCAGTCCCCTAATCATCGGGGAGTGGACTGCAACGCGCGGCTCGTAGAAGTGGTCGGGGAGCCGGATTTCGCTTTCAGTCCCCTAATCATCGGGGAGTGGACTGCAACCTGGGTGAAGTCCTCGGACCAGATGAGAGCGTTCGTCCTTTCAGTCCCCTAATCATCGGGGAGTGGACTGCAACTGCTCGGGGCCGGCGGCGCCCGGGCGGTGTTTGGAGCTTTCAGTCCCCTAATCATCGGGGAGTGGACTGCAACGAAGCGGTATGGGTGGATTATCGTGGCGCCGTGCCGGCTTTCAGTCCCCTAATCATCGGGGAGTGGACTGCAACTGCGACTGAGAGCGATCCGCGTAGATGACGAGCTGTCTTTCAGTCCCCTAATCATCGGGGAGTGGACTGCAACCGGAGGTGATCATGGGACGCATCCACTTTGAGGCGACCTTTCAGTCCCCTAATCATCGGGGAGTGGACTGCAACGCGGAGAGCGTCCGGCGGAACGCCTCCGCTGTCGGAACTCTTTCAGTCCCCTAATCATCGGGGAGTGGACTGCAACTCCGCGCTCCGCTGCGGCTCTATCGGGTCGCCCATCGCCTTTCAGTCCCCTAATCATCGGGGAGTGGACTGCAACCAGCAAGCGCGAGGTTGACCCGGGCGCCCGCCTCGTACTTTCAGTCCCCTAATCATCGGGGAGTGGACTGCAACCTGCCGGCGGAGATCCCGCTATCGTGGGCCGATTTCCCTTTCAGTCCCCTAATCATCGGGGAGTGGACTGCAACGGCACCGAGTACGACGTGTACCTGGACGCGCCGGCGATCTTTCAGTCCCCTAATCATCGGGGAGTGGACTGCAACGTAGCGACGGTACGCCTCGCTCAGCACGAACAAGTGGCCTTTCAGTCCCCTAATCATCGGGGAGTGGACTGCAACATCATGGCGGGACTCATCTTTGAGGCGACGGGCTACCTTTCAGTCCCCTAATCATCGGGGAGTGGACTGCAACTGGCCGAGGTGCTCGACGTTCCCTCGCCGGACTACGACATCTTTCAGTCCCCTAATCATCGGGGAGTGGACTGCAACATCCGGGAGGCCGCCGTTCCGGTCGCGGTGCCGGTCCTCTTTCAGTCCCCTAATCATCGGGGAGTGGACTGCAACGGCCGAGGGTGGCGGCCGTGCGTTCGTGGGACTGCTCCCTTTCAGTCCCCTAATCATCGGGGAGTGGACTGCAACGCGGGCGGCCCGCATCGCTGCGGCGCTCACGGGCCGGCTTTCAGTCCCCTAATCATCGGGGAGTGGACTGCAACGGTACACGATCCGCTCCCGCCATCTCACGACGGTATCCTTTCAGTCCCCTAATCATCGGGGAGTGGACTGCAACTGAACGGATGCTGCCGGGCCGATCCGTACTGGCTCACTTTCAGTCCCCTAATCATCGGGGAGTGGACTGCAACATGATTGGTCCGTGGAGGTGGAGGCGTCTGATGAGGCTTTCAGTCCCCTAATCATCGGGGAGTGGACTGCAACGAGCAGGATCGTCTGCACGCCGTCCCGCCAGGTGGTGGCTTTCAGTCCCCTAATCATCGGGGAGTGGACTGCAACGTCGGACGTGATGCGCGATATGACGGTGGCGCAGGTGACTTTCAGTCCCCTAATCATCGGGGAGTGGACTGCAACCATACCGCATTCACCCCACCATGACAGCCACGCGCCCTTTCAGTCCCCTAATCATCGGGGAGTGGACTGCAACGCGAGCCGCGGGTAATCGTCATCGGCGAGCGTGCCGCTTTCAGTCCCCTAATCATCGGGGAGTGGACTGCAACCGACGACGTGGGAGAAGCCGCGCGAGATCGAGGTTCTCTTTCAGTCCCCTAATCATCGGGGAGTGGACTGCAACTGTTCACGAGCCGCACACCATAGCGGCGGTTGTATGCTTTCAGTCCCCTAATCATCGGGGAGTGGACTGCAACGACCCCGGCGTGCTGGAGGATGCGCCGGCGCTTTCCGGCTTTCAGTCCCCTAATCATCGGGGAGTGGACTGCAACCCAGAGTACGATAGCGTGGAGGATGCTTTTTTCGCGTCTTTCAGTCCCCTAATCATCGGGGAGTGGACTGCAACGCAAGAGCGCTTCGCCGATCGCGGCCCGGAGCCGGAACACTTTCAGTCCCCTAATCATCGGGGAGTGGACTGCAACTGGTCCCGCGGCCAGATGCGCTCGTCCAGCGGCGTGGCTTTCAGTCCCCTAATCATCGGGGAGTGGACTGCAACCGGCTGAGGGATCGGCGTAGGCGCCGCCTCGCGATACCTTTCAGTCCCCTAATCATCGGGGAGTGGACTGCAACTATGAGCGGCGCGGCGCAGTCTGCCGTCGCGGGCGGCCTTTCAGTCCCCTAATCATCGGGGAGTGGACTGCAACGCGCCGGCACCTGCACGGTCGAGGCCGGCCGGCTCGTCTTTCAGTCCCCTAATCATCGGGGAGTGGACTGCAACCGCAGCTCTCCGACCTTCGGGAGTCTGGCGCGCTCGAACCTTTCAGTCCCCTAATCATCGGGGAGTGGACTGCAACAGGCGCGATGATCGACGCACCGAAATCGCGGCGCATGTCCTTTCAGTCCCCTAATCATCGGGGAGTGGACTGCAACCGCAAGGAGTGCTGCCGGTTCGAATCGCTCACGCGGACTTTCAGTCCCCTAATCATCGGGGAGTGGACTGCAACGCTGCGCGACGGTGACAACGATCCGGCCGGAGGAGCCTTTCAGTCCCCTAATCATCGGGGAGTGGACTGCAACGCTCCAGTGGCGGTGGTCTGTCAGCCCCCCGGCTCGCTTTCAGTCCCCTAATCATCGGGGAGTGGACTGCAACGGCGACGACCTGACCGCCTGGCAGGACGGGACGGGCACTTTCAGTCCCCTAATCATCGGGGAGTGGACTGCAACCGACCCTGCGGGCAGGGAGAAGATATCCCGTAACGTGGCTCCGGAGCAAGGCTTCCGTTGGGTCGGACCACGCCCGCACCGCGGCCGGATGTCGAACGGCAACCGGCTGCACGAAACTGGCGGCCTCATTCGATGGGGCCCCGCGAGGCGCATAGCTATGGTGCATCGTCAGTTAGGGGCTTTGACCCAAAGGGCCGTCGCAGGCGGTGCCCGCCTCGCGCTCCACTGTCGGGCGGTCTCATTCGAGCCACTACCAGCGGGCGATGTGAGCGTCGTAGTTGCCCTCGCCCCGGAGAAAGCTCGCCAGCCGCCTTGCCTGCTGCTGGATGATTGTCCGATACTTGTGCTGTTTTCCTTGATAATAATCGGCATCGTCCAACCGGTCGAGAACCCGGCGGGCAACCTTGCCGCGGTCCTCCGGGCTGATCAGGCCGCCGTGCATGCGGACGGTGGTGCCGCGGGTGAGCATGCCGAGGATCGGACGATCGACGACGGGCGAGCGGAACTCCTCCATGAGGTCCAGGACCAGCGACGGCTTGCCGGGTCTGTCAACGTGGAGAAAGCCGGCGAACGGGTCGAGGCCGGCGATGGTCAGGGCGCCCCAAACCTGGGTGTAGAGGATCCCGTAGCCGTAGTTCAGCATGCTGTTGACCATGTCGGTGGCGCCGCGGTGCTCTCGCCCCTGGAACATGCCGTCCGGCAGCAGTTCTTGCACGGCGGCCCAGTAGAGGGCGCCCGCGCGGCCCTCGATGTTGAGCAAGGTGGGCCGGACCTCGTCGATGTGCCCGGCATCGTTGGTCGGGAGCGTGTCCAGGAGAGCGACCATCTCCTCGGACCGCGCGTAGAGGGCGTCGTAGAGCTGCGGGTCCGTCTGGCGGCGCGCCTTGGCGAAATATTTCAGGGTGTTGGCCTGGTTGCGAACCTTGCCACGCACCACGGCACCTGCGAAGGCGACGGCCCTCGGGGAATCGTAGGCCTTTAGCTGCGCCCGGCGGGTAGCGACCGTCCCGGTGAGCTGCGGGCTCGCCACCTTGGCGATCGGCTGGCCGTTCCACTGCAGGAAGTCGATTTGGACACCGTGCTCGACGCATTTCTCGATGACGTCGGAGCTCAGACTGATGCCCCGGCCGACGATCACGAGCCGGCGCAGCTTGAAGAACGGAATCTGTTGCAGCACATCCCGGCCTCGGCGCACCTGGAGGCGCTGGCTGCGCCGTCCGAGGAAGACGCCTCGCTCGGTGATGATCAAGTCCTCGATGTGGTCCATCGCTGGGCGAGACTCCGTGGATGTCAATGGCAGATGTCGTAATACGGGCAATCCGGCGGCGAGGAGGGGGGCACACCGGGATCGATCTCTTCGAAGACGAGCCGGGCCTTTTCGTCGCGCTCCTCGATGAAGCGCTGGCGGAGCGCCTCGTCGATCAGGAACAGGTCGCGCTCGATCAGCAACCGCTCGCCCTGCCACCGGCCGTACACGACGCAGCCGACGTTCACGGGGTACTCGAACGTGGCTTCCATGGCGAGCGCGTATCCGGTAGGATACAGGCGGTGGAAGTCGCGCCATTCGTCGAACTTGACGTCCAGCACGATCGGCTCGGCGTGGCTGAGTCCGTCGCAGGAGAGGTGGGCGGAGAGGCCGAGGGCGGAGCCATCGAATTTCTGCTCGACGACGATGGGCAGCGCGGCTGCCACGAGGCCGTCCGGGCCGACGTACGGCTGCAGCGCCAGGACTTCGTAGATCCGTGCCAGGATCCGCGGCGCCTCGAACGCGGCCAGTGCCGCGCGGCGACGCTCGATTCGCTCCCGGATCAGGGGGTCGCCCGGCGCGTCGTCGCCCCAAGGATACGGACCGAGCACCAAGTCCTGCTTCAACCGGTCGATCAGGCCGGCAGGGTCATCCAGGCCGTCCGCATAGATCCGCCGCTTGGCCTTAAGGAAGATCTCGCTGAGCGTCTGATGGAGGATCCGGCCCTCCAGCATGGCGGGGCTCGGCGGGACCCGCACGCCCAGGACCCGTCGCAGGTAGACGTCCCGTGCGGTCGGGCAATAACGGCCGGCGACCTCGTAGACGCCGAGGCGTACGTCGAAGACGGGAGCGAGCGGGGCCTCGTTCCAGCTCCAGCCGCGGAGCTCTTCCGCGATCACCATCTCCCGGGCCCGCGGGAAGAGCGACTTGCTCAGGTAACGCTTCTCGTCCGACGTCAGGAAGTACACGGCTGCCTCCTCCGCGAACGGGCCTACGACCAGCAATAGTTCCGGTACTCGCAATCCCGGCAGCGCTCGAGACGCCGGGTCAAGGGCGGAATGCGCTGCTCGGCCAACATGCGTCGTATCGTGGACAACAGCCGTCGCAGATGCACGCGCGCGGCGGGGGTGAAATCCACCGGGACGAGCTGCCGGCGGGGTATGAGGTAGAAGAAGCCGCGAGGCACCGGGGTCCGGTAGCGCTCTTCGAGCAGCACGGCGTAACACAGGAGCTGGTAGCGCCAGTGGACGCCCGGGTCATGCCATGTGTGCTTGAACTCGACCGGATAGACCCGCGCCACGCCGCCGGTTTGGTCCCAGACCGCCAGGTCGAGACGGCCCGAAAGGCCGAGGGCTTCGCTGCGTAGCCAGACATCGAACTCGCGGCGGCCTTCCCGGAAGCCGTAGCGGCTCAGCGCGCGGCGTGCCTCTTTGCGCGCCTCTTCGGTGTGGCTTGCCTTGCCCCGCTCCATCTTGTACCAGGTCGGCTTCTCGACGGGTTGCACGTATGTCCAGTAGACGATGCGGGGGCAGTAGAGGTATTGCCGCACGTCGGACACGGTGAGCGCGAACGGGAACGAGGAAGGCGCGCTGGCTGCGGCGTGCGGCTCGACGGCTGCCGACTCCGTTCCCCCCGGTTCCGGTGCTGGCGTTGCTCGTTCGTCCACTTCATTCATGGGAAGGTGCCTCCCGTTCATTGCCGGTGGCGCTGGCGCCCGGGTCGCCGTCGGCGCGCGCGGAGCCCTCTCCGCCTCGGCGGGGCCCGCCCGCGCCGGCCTCCGCCCGTGCCCGGCGGGGCGCGATCGTCCGGCTGGTCACCTCCATCTGCCAGGAGAGGCGCCCGATGATCTCCCGGATCGAGCGGTAATCCCGGTCGCAGAGCGTGACCACGTGCACCCGCGCCGCACCATCCGCGACGGTGTCCTCGAGGCGCTGGCACATCTCCTCCCTGCGGTTGTAATTCAGGTCGCCCAGGAAGGCGGAGTACTGGATCCGTTCGAGGCCGTAGTCCTCGAGCACCTCGATCACGCGATTGCGCAGGCCGACGTCGGCGACGTCGTAGATCACGAGGGTCTGCATGGGCTAGCGCCGGGAGTGCCCTCCGGGGGACCGCGGGCGTCGGGTCAACCGTCGGCCTCCGTAAGGCGCCGGATCACGGCGAGCCGGGTCGGCAGCTGCACGACCCCGACGACGGAGGAGCCCCCGCCTCGGAGCCGCTCGAGCGCCTCGCGGCACAGCCGCATGCCCTCCACGCCATCGCGGTTGTAGGTGGCGGCGTCGATCGGCTGGAGGCCGTGCGCGAGGATCGAGTAATTCCGGAGCTGTAGCCAGTTCAGCATGCGCGATCGATTCTCGCGGAACCACGGCCCGACAGCTTCGTCGTCCGCGAGCAACTGCCAGCTCGGAAAGAGCGGGAGCTGGATCTTGCGCTCCCCCGGCTCGTGCCGGGCGATGAGGGACCGTTTCGCTGGCGGCACTTTTTCCAGGTCCACGTCCGACGGGTCGATTTCCCACAGTTCTCTCAGCCGCGTGTGCGCGATCAGCTCGAGCGCGCGGTAGACCCGCGCGACGGCGTCGTCGTAGCGGCCCTGGACGGCCCGCCGCTCTGCATTGAGCAGAAGGTCTTCCACCAGCAGGTAGGGATCTCGGGGCCGCTCCCGGCACAGCTCTTTGAGGAACCGGTAATGATCCACCAATTCGTGGCGGAACGGCTGGAGCAACCGCTCCGCCTCGTGGTGGGCGAATCGGTCCCACGCGTCCAGTGCGCGGCAGACGGCGATCGCCACGGCGAGCTGCTGCTGGACCGCGTGGGGGATCGGTGTCTTGGCAATGTCCTCGAGCACTGCCAGGGCGCCGGGGTAATCGAATCGCTCGAGCCGGTTCGTGATCTCCGGCATTCTCTTGCGCGTCCGCGCCGTCCAGACGGCCACGGCCTGGGCGAACTCGGTGCCCGGCGCCACCCGGTCGCGATCGCGGCGCGAGCCCGCGACGAGGTTGAGCTCGCATGAGGGATCGTCGACGGCCGCCATGGCGAGGCCTGCCGTCATAGACTTCGTCCCACCGGTGTAGTCTGCCACGATGCGCGCCTGCGGGTGTGCCTCCCGCTCCTGGCGCAGCACCCGCTGGCTCTCCAGGTAGCAGTCCTGCAGGTCGTCGAAGTTCCTGATCTTGACGACGTCGTACCGGTCGGCGACCAGGCGCGTCTCCGCGACGATCGACGGCACGTCGGCGTACGAGCCGGTCGTGGCGGGTCCGTCATCGGAGCACAGGAAGACCACGCGATCGGGCTCGAGGCTCCGGATCGCCGTCACCACCGGTTCCGGCCGGCCACCCACGGTCAGCACCAGGATGTTCATCGCGCCACGCCTCCGTTGTAGTCCACCTCGCCCCGCTGGGAGCGCACCTTCCCGCGGGGCGCCTCTCGTCGCGCCGGTTCAGTCCGGGGCATCGGGGGTGGTTGCTTCCTCGAGCCGGAGCCCGCGCTCGGTGTCGTAGGGGAGGAGAGCGACCGGCTCGTCGGCCGTTTCGCGTCGTGGGACGACCCGCCCCGCGCGTTTCAGCCGCTGGTACTGTCTCCACGACACGGGCACCAGCAGCTCGGTGGCGCCTAGGGGGTCTTCCTCGCGCAAGCGGCAGTATTCCGGCACGAGGTCCTGGGGGAGCAGCTCCGTGCCGTCGAACATCCGGTCGAACAGCGTCGCCAGCTCGGGGTTCGAATTGAAGGCGCGGAGGTCGGCGAGGCAGGCGGCGCGGAACTCATCGCAGGCCTCCAGCACGGCCTTGCGCCACGCCGCGCCGGTGGCGCCGGCGTAGATTTGGTCGAGCCAGGCGCCGACCTGTCCTTCGTGGAGCCGCTCGCCGTCCCGACCTTCGAGGAGGCCGAGCGCTGCGGCGACGTAGCCGTCGTCGTATACTCCTTGTCCGTGGGCGGGCCCCGTCAGCAGGTGAACATCCGCGCTCGGCCGCGACCGCCGGCGATTGGTGCGCCCGAACCGCTGGATAAGCGCTTCCAGCGGGGCGGGCTCCGTGAACAAGGTGTCGAAATCGATGTCGAGGCTGACCTCGACCACCTGCGTAGCGACGAGGACGATGGGCGAGCCGTCCCGCGCGTGCCGCCGGCTACCCAGTTGGCGCAGCAGCTTCCCCTCTTTGGCGAAGCGGTCGCGGGCGTTGAACCGGCTGTGGAGCAACTCGATGGCGGCGCCGGTTCCGGCGAGCCGCTGGCGGAGGGCATCGTAGACCCGATTCGCGCGCGCAACGGTGTTGCACACGACGAGTACGGAGTCGCCGCTCCGGGCCCGCTCAACGATCCGGTCTAAGACGGGCGGGTCGGTAATCTCGCCCTCGAGGAGGCGGAGCGTGTGCCGCGCGAACGATGCGTACAGGTCCGGAGTGGCCGTGATGTCGGCGGCCGTGCCGAGCACCTCCCGCAGGAGTTCTGCGAGCACCCGCGGCAGCGTGGCCGACATGATGAGGAAGCGCCCCCCGAGCTGCGCGCGCAGGTACTCGATCATGCCGAGGATCATGCCCAGCCGCCGGGGCTCGTACGCGTGGATCTCGTCGAACACGAAGATCCCGTCCGTCGCGTCGGTCAGGATGGCCTCGTAGCCCTTGAGCCGGAACGCCGCGCGCAGGAGCTGGTACGGTGTGAGCACGCGCACGGGATGGTAATGCAGCCGGGCGAGCGCGTGTTCGTGGCGGGCTTCGCGTGCGGCCTGGTCCGGTGCGTAGCGCTTCTCTTCGAGCAGGCTGCGGTAGAGCGCCTGGAGCGCGCGCGAGTGCTGGAGCGCGACGGCGCCCGGGAAGAGGCGCGACAGGCGCTCGTGCATGGCGTTGATGCTCGCCTGGTAGGGGAGCAGATAGTAGAGCCGGCCCGTCGGGCCGCGGGCGTGCTGGCATGCAGCCCAGAGGACGGCGGCTTCGGTCTTCCCACTCCCGGTCGGCGCGGTGAGCAGCGCGTGGCCGATGGCGGTCGCCGCGCGTGTCTGGTGGTCGTAGGGCGCGTCGAGGCCCAGGCGTGCCGCGATGTCGTCCGCGTCGGCCGCCAACCGTGGTGGGGGCGGGAGGTGAGCCGAGGCGGTGTGGTCCGCGAGTAGCACCAGACCGCGGAGCGCGAGGGCCGCGAGGTTGTCCGGCGATGTCGCGGGTTGCTGATCGAGCGTTCTGAGCAGCCGCCGACACGCGCCGAGCGCGCGGTGCACGCGGGCCACCGCGTGGAGCCGGAAGTCCTGTACGGGATCGTCGGGCGGGTGGGGGCAAACCTCGACGCCGGGCAGGCCGCACTCGCGCGCCCAGCGGGGCGGGTCGGTGACGAGCCAGGTGGCGACCGCCGCGACGGCCACCTCATCGGCGCTCTCGACGAGCCGCAGGACGGGATCGTCCGCCGGGTCATCGGGTGCCGGGTACCGCTGCTCGATCTCGCTCAGATCCCGGTGGTGCGACGCGATGGCGGCCGCCACCCACGCCCGGTCCTGGTGCGCATCGTCGGGCAGGGCCCATTCCAGGAACGCCAGGGAGAGCACCTCGTGCCGGTGTCCCCACGGCGCGGTGCCCGGCTCGAGCTGGGCCTGGAAATCGCGCGCGATCTTCCCCAGGTCGTGGAGCACGCACGCCCAGAACGCCCGGTGCCAGAGCCGCGGGGCGCCGACGCGGTCTGCGAGCCCTGGCAACCGCGCGTGCAGGTCCGCGAGACGGGCAATCACGGCGGCTGTGTGGTCGAGCAGCGTTTCCTCCCGGCCAGCGCTCCCGCCCCGCGGCGCGCTCTTGGCCCGGATCCGCGCCAGGACGGCCGCAAGGTCGACGTCACGCATCGCTCCCGCCTAGCAGCACGAACCGGTCGAACCAGACGATCGCGTGCATTCCGAAGACCTCCGGTGTGTCCGGGTCGATCCACAGCTCGAGCGGCGCCCGCTCGAGGTGCAGCAGTTGGCGATTCCCGAACCGGTCCGGCTCTCCTGGCGGCAGGCAGAAGAGCCGCTCCCGCAGCACGATGAAGCGGTCGAATGTTGCCTGGCGAAGCGGTGGCGGGCCGATGTAGCGGGGCATCGAGACGGTCACGCCCCGCGAGGTGCGCCGCCGGAACGCGAACGGCAGGATCGTGTTCTCGAAGTAGCCGCGGTCCGCGCGCTCCAGCGTGACCTCCTCCACGCGGGTGTAGCAGGCGAGGTCCTGGGAGCGGCCGAGCACGACGGGGAACGCCGGCGCGCGGAACGCCTCGGCCAGATCCAGCCGGTCGAGGTAGAGGACGAGTCGGGCGCCGAAGAGGAACTCGCGCCGCGTCGGTTGGATCGTGGCGTCGAGGGACTTGGGCACCCGCGTCCCGCCGGCGTCGAACGACCCGCCGGCCGGCACCACGATGTGCTGGTTCTCGAGGTCCTCCCCCTTGCCGAGCGCGGTGAACCGGTACGCGAACCGCAGGCTCTCCGGGTCGGGCCATTCGCCCAGCGCGCTCGCGATGTGGCCGAAGATCGTGGCCGGCGGCGGCATGTCGAAGCTGGGCTGGCGGCCGACCAGGAAGTGCGGGTAGCGGAACGAGCAGACCGGAGCCTCGAGCTCGATGCGCAGGACCCTCATCAGTCGTACCAGGCGCGATGGGCTTCGGATTCCAATTCCTCCGCGAGCTGAGCCATCACCTCGCGCGGATGGCCCCAGCGCAGGCGCACGCCCGAGCGCTCGGCGTCGCCGAGCCGTTCGACGGCGGCGCGCTGCTCGTCCAGGTAGCCGCGCGCCCAGCCCACGAACACGTCCGAGAGGATCCGGTCGCGGTAGACGCGGAGCACCTCTTGGAACGCATCGAGCACGAACTCGGGTTGGCCCATGGCGTCGGCCCGCACGATCCGCGCGAACGGGTGGTTGCCGCCGCGCAGCACCGCCGCCACGATCAGGCTCGGCGTCACATCGGTGTAGTGCAGGGTGAGCTTCGCGCCGCCCTCGAGCTCGCCGATCGCGCGGACCAGGGTGGCGACCCGACGGGCACGTTCGGCGAAGGGCAGGCGGTAGGCCGGCTGCCCGTACACGGAGACCGCCTCCAGCCCGCGCTCCTTGGCCAGCTGCACGCGGACCTCATCGAGATTGCGGTAGCCGACGCGGCCGCCGCGGAAGAACGTGCCCGCGGTGGTCAGGTTGAGCGAGAACAGCCCCTGGAGCGTCGCCCGGTAGAATTGGTGCTCGTGCGGGACCGGATCGCCGTCGTGCCGGGCCATCGTGCCGAAGTCATCGACGATCCGAACAGGTCCGAGCGAGACGAGCGTCCCCACCCTCAGCGGAGAGCTGCGCGTGATCTCGCCCGTGACCGGCGTCTGGTTCGCCTCGGCCTCCTCCGCGCGCGCGCCGGGCCGCTTCGATGGCGCGCGCATGTAACCGAAGAGATCGTCATCCCAGTAGACGATCGGGTTCGCGTCCGTGTACGCGACCTTCGTCTCGCGGAAGACGGGAGCCGCTTTCCATTCCCCGCCGGACCGTTCCAGATAGGTCCTGAGCCAGTACCGCACCGCCTGCGCCGAGACGTAAGGATAGTCGCCCGCGCGCGTCCGGATGCGTTTGACCGCGATCGTGTTGTCGGTTCGTGCGCCTTCCTCCTGCCCGGCGTTGTTGAGCGCCGACGCCGGTGCATCGATCAGCATCATTCCCGTCACGAACGCCATCTCGCTCCCTCCCTCGCTGAGCAGTGGTTACGCTTCTCGGCCAGGCGAACGGGCTCCCGGCGCCCATGCCCAAGTCGGTGGGACCCGGGTCGCGGCCGGCGTCCCGTGGGCCGTGCCGGGTCAGCCGGCCAGCGCATGCGCGGCGGTTTCCGTCTCTTCGAGCTCGTCTTCCAGCCCTTCGAGCGCCTCGGGCTCGCGCCCGAACCAGCCCTCGCGGTAGAGCTGCTCGATCACCCGGATGAGCACCAGGTCGCGGGCGAGGGCCCAGTCGACCCGCGCGAGTTCCTCTCCCTCTTCGAAGATCAGCAGGAATTCGTCGAACCCGATGAGGGGCGCCTCTCCCTTCTTCAGCCTCGCGTTCGACGCCTTGATCAAGAGGTTGCGCAAGATCCGGTAGGCATTCGCCCGATACAGCGCCTGGAAGAGCCGCCGGTCGTTGTCGCCGGCGATGTGGCGGGCGATGCGATCGCCGAGCGTCCGGATCGCCTCGATTCGGTTCTTGTCCATCCCGATGACCTCCTTCAGGAACAGCGCTGTCAGGTCCCAGGACACGAGCTGGAGCTCGCGGGCCAGGTGGTATTCCCGCCGCGGATCGCCTTCGCGGGCGAAGCGGTAGCTGCGGCGGAGGAAGTACCTGCGGACGAAACGGGCGGCGTTGTCCGGGAGTGCGAACAGGTCCTCGTACAGGAAGTTGCGGCTCACGCCCGGTGCCGGCTGCGCGGGCGCCGCAGCCTCGAAATCGACCGCGCCCTCTTGCGCCCCGCGTCTGCGACGCCGGGCGCCATCGTCCTGCCGCTCCCACGCCGCGGCCTGTATCGCGCTCCATACGCCGCTCGTCCCCGCGCGGGAGGCGGATCGCACGAAGGCGACGATCTCCGCAGGGAGGTGGAAGATGTCGATGTCGGGCGCTTTGCGGGGTCCCTTGCTCTGGCCCGAGTTGGTCAGGTAGTAGACGGTCAACGACGGGGCCCCTCCGTCTTCTCCCCTCTCCCGCCGCTCGCGTTCGATCTCGAGCAGCGTGTGAACGATCAGGGTCTTGGGCGCCTTGGCATCCGGGTAACGCTCGCCACTCTCCTCGGTCAGCAGGAGGAGCCGGCGATTCTCCTGGAGGAACCGCTTCGCGAAGGCGTAGGTGAGCCCGTGGTCGTCCGGGCTGTGCACCGCCAACGCTCGGCCATCGCACCAGCGCGCTCCGAGTGGAAAGGCTTGAATCGCGAGCAGATACGGCGCTGCAATCGGAAGACCGCCGAGGCCCGCGGGAAAGAAGTTCAACGCACCCTCACGCGTGATCATCGGGACATGCTGGCGGTAGGCGATCGTGCTGGCGGGTTCGCCCGAGAACGCGCAGCGCAAGCCTTCCCTTGCCCCTTCTGGCACCTTGGTGAAGCTGAACAGCAAATCTCTTGACTCCTTTTCTCTCCTCTCGATAGGCCATGAAGGCTGCGTATATGTGGCATTCATGGTAAATACGCAGCTCAGATAGCTCTTCAGTGGCCCGTGAACGTATTTCTGTAGCAGGTATTCAGCGACAGCGCTCAAGTCGTCGATGGTAAGGTCCTCGGGCCTTGATTTGCCGCAGAACGCGGTCACCGTCGCAACGCCGACATCGACGATGGGATGGCCGGTATAGCGCAGCACGATCTTGCTCCTTTGGAGTCGGCTACGGTCTCGAGTCAGTCCACCACTGGCGGACCGCCGGATGGGGGCCCCCGCGCGGATCGTCATGGCAAGCGCGGGGCGCCATTCTCTCTACGCCGCTGCCTCGGGCCGCGGCTGCCCGCACTCCGGTCGCACCACAGGCGGCAGCTCGGCCCCTACCCCGTCATCCTCACCCCGCCGAACCCGAACGCGGCGTGCTTGCCGACGCCGATGAGTTCGGCGAGGCGCAGGAGCGGCAGGAACGGCCCGGGGTCGCCCCGGTACGCGACCTCGCCGAGCCAGCCTTCGAACACCATGTGCTGGCCCCGCCGGGTCGAGTAGCGCCGCACCCGGGCCCAGTCGACCGTGCCCTCGTCGATCTCGACGGCGCTGGCGAGCGCCTTGAGCTCCGTCTCCTGCTCCCGCGTCAGGGCCGGGCCTTCGTCGTACGCCTGCGCCAGGAGCGAGAGCCGCATGAGGAGCCGGTCGATCAATACGCGGAACGACAGGTCGCCCCGCGGGTTGCCCTCGCGCACCAGGTGGGTGGGCGTCTCGAACCGGATCCGGAAGACGCTGCCCACGGCGGGGACCTTCGGCTCAGCGAAATCGTCCGGGAACCGCCAGGCCAGCTCCTCCGGGCGCAGCACGTTGTCCTCGGCCGAATATACGCACGCCATCCGACAGCCGGGCCCGAGGGCGGTGACGGAGGCGATCCGGAACCGGCCGGCCGTGCTGCGCGGCGGACGGTGGCCGATCCCTCGCTCGCCGAGCTCGCGCAGCGCCACGAGGAACCAGGGGATGGAATGGCGTGCCCAGCCGGCCAGCACGAGGTCGAACTCGAGCGCCGCGCCGGCGGGGTAGTGCCCCGGACCGAACCGGGGACGGAAGACGAAGGGGCGGGGCAGGTCGCGGAAGCGCCGGTACTGCTCGCCCCGCGGCTGGAAGATCCGCCCGTACGGGCAGCTCTCGGGGAGCTGGCAGCCGCCGACCGAGCATGGCCCCGGCGAGGCGCAGGTCATGTCGAAGAACACCTTGCCGAAACCACCCCGCAGCGCGATCCCCGGGAACGACGGGAAGTTGATCGCGCTCGTGGCCCGGAGCAGGAAACGATAAACGGCGAGTCGCACGGCCTGCCGCTCCTGCGCTCAGCGGTGGTTCGCGGCCGGCGCCGGTTGCTTCCGCGGCGCGCGCGTGGCCGGGTACCGGCTGATGGCGAACACGAGGGCTCCAGGAAAACGCCGCGAAGGCCGTCGCCCGTAGGATAGATGTTGCTCGTGGGCTGCGAGTCCGCGCACGTGTCCCGGCGAACCGTGCCTTGTGAAGAACCGCGACATTCTATTTCACCTCGTTGTGTCGCCGATGCCCAAAAGGCCAAGCGGTCGATCTGCATCCCCGCGTCTCGGACTGCTCGGATGCGCTGCTAGCGCTCGCGGACGAACTCCTCGACCATTCGCCGAGCGGCCTCGAGCTGGCCGGCCGAGGCCGCGGTGGTCTCGAGCTGGAGCGCCAGCCGCGGCCCCTCTCGCAGCCGGACGCGCACGGTCAGCCTGTTCGGCGGCACGGCGTCCACGCGGTCCGGGCCGTTGTCCCATGGTAGCGATCGGATTCCCAAGATGAACGGGAACCGCTCGCCCAGCCGTTGGGCGTAGTCCTGCAGCTTTCCCTTGTAGTGGTGATCCGCGACGTGGACCTTGTGCGACCCGGGCCGTGGCGGAGGCGTGGCCTCGACGTCATCCAGGATCCGGCGAACGGTCTCGCCCCGCGCCGTCACTTCCCCGCCCGCGACGAGGCCGCTGCCTTCCAGCATCTTGCGGATCTCGCGGTCGACGCTCTGCGGGCTACGTAGCCCTTCCAGCACTTGCGGGAGGAGGGACACCAGGCCCACGAAGGGCAGGTCGACGAGCCGCGGCCGATCGTAATCCTGCAACGGGCGAGACAGGGGATGCAAGCGTCGGTTGAATTCCTCGGGGTGGGCCTCGATGCGCTGCAGCGCCAAGACCTCACCTTCCTCTTCGATGTACGGCGGCACCCAGACGTGGAACAGGCGATGCGCCCCGTAGAACTGCGCGGCCAGGGCCAGCAGCGCGGCCATCGACTTGCGGCCGCCGGAGATGCAGACGTAAACCTCGTCGCCGTTGTCGCGCAGGCTCTTCATCCGCTGGCAGGCGATGGTCAGGAAGCGGATCGCGGCGTTTGCGTCGTCCACATCGGAGAATTCGTCGCCCGGGACCAGCGGCTCAACCCAGCCGATGCCGTCGTGCACCGGCAGATGGTTGGCCAACAGATCGGAGGCGGCCCGCACATCGTAATCGGTCGTCCCGAGGAGGACGACGCCTTTGAGGACCACGCCCTCGGCCTTCAGCAGGTCCACGGCGGTCGTGATCACCGCGGGCGATGTGCCCAGCGTCGCGAGCAGGATCTTGGGCATGGGACTTCCTCCTTACGGCCTCGGTGGGTGTTGGCGCGGCGGTCGCCGGCCGCCCTTGGCCGGCGGCCTCCGCTGGTCCTGGGGTCGGGCCGCCGCGCCGCTCCGCTTCCGTTCCTCCTCCTCGATCCGGAGCAGGCGGCCGACGTAGCCCATGAGCCGCGTCTGGTCCTCGGCGCCGAGCGTTCGAGACGGGTGCTGCCGGTCCCCGAGCGCCTGGCCGATCCGCTCGTAAGCCTTCCTGATGTCGTCGCGCAGCGTCTCGTCGCGCCCCCACTGCTGGGCGATGCGCACGGCGCGCTCGAGCCCGTGCTTTCCGGCGAGCTGGGCCCACCGCAGCCAGTCGTTGCGTTTCAGCCCGGCCAGCCGGCCGGCCAGCTCCTCGGCCAGGCCGATCAGCTCGTGCTCGGGGATTCTGACGGAGCCGTGTGACAAGCGCCTTCACCTCCGGTTCTGGCTCGCCCAGGCGCGCCGTCCCTTGCCGATATCAGTACATCCCCGCCGGACACTCGCCGGCGGAGTCCGCCGCCTCCTTCAGGAACTCCTTCCAGATTTCCTCGTCGAGCAGCGAGCGGTCGGCCAGCCATTGGCCCAGCAGGGCGTCCACGGGGTGTGGGTCGCCGCCCCGGGAGAGGGCGAGGAGGAGGTCGGGACCCCGGGTCGGGATCAGGAAGAGCGCGCGGGGCCGGACGGCGACCGCGCCCAGGCAGCGGGGCTTCGCGCCGCCGATCTTGATCGCGAACGCCGCGCGGAAACCGGGCGGGTCGGAGGCGCGATCGAGGCCGAGCCCGCGCAGGACAAGGCTCAGCTCGGCGGGGGCCGTGTTCTCGAAGTGGAGCGAGGTCACGAACCGAGCACCTCGCGGGACGGCCTCGACGAAGCGGTGGTTCCGCTCCGGACGCGGATGACGCGGGGGCCGGAAGTCTCCCGCACGGTAGAACTTTCGGCCGTCCAGCGGTTCCGGGGGCCAGAGGTCGGCAATCTTGACGATCTCCCGCTGGACCGGTCCGATCGGCCGGGCATCCGAGAAGTGCACTCGTCCCCGGTAGCCGGTCGTGCCGAAGATCCGGCACGCGGGGCAGAGTCGGGGCGGCAGCTCCCGGCGCTTGCGGTTTCCAGCGTCGGGGCGCCCGTCCTGGCGGGCAGCGCAGCGCTCGTGGGGCGTCCGCTCGAGGCGGTGGCGTTCGTTCTTGGCGGCGTGCGGCACACAGGAGTTCGAGATCGCCTCGACGACGGCGCGGACGGCGCCCTTGAGCCCCGTCCCCGGGATGACGAGTTCGCCGGCGCGCCGCGCGAACGCCCAGTAGGGCTCCTGCAACGGGCCGGGGCGAACGAGGAGCTGCCCGCTGCCGACGTAGAGGTACGCCGACCGCACCTCGAACTCGAATTCGAGCCGGCCGCATAGTTCGACGAAGCTGCGGCGGTCGCGCGGCGCCTCCGTGCGCGGCTGGCCGCGGAACGGGATCGAGTAGAACGGCGTCGCTCTCATCGCTCGGTGCCCCTCACTTCTCCGTGGTGCCCGGTTCCGGGACGAAACAGCGCGGGCTGACCCAGAGCGTCGTCCCGTCCCGGCGGTAGATCCGCACGGCGATCCGCCCTCGGGGCGCGCCGTGCGGGTACCGGCGCGCCGCCGGCGCGACCTCGGGCGCTTCGAGGTCCTGGAGGAAGACCTCGTGCTCCTCCGCCTCCCACTCGCCCGGCAGCGGCTCGAGCCCGGGCACTGGCTCACTCGACACGAGGACGCCCTCGTAGCCGTCGTCGCCGGCTTTCCACCAGCGCAGCTCGCCGCGCTCGTTGAAGACGCAACCCTGCTCGCGCCAGTCGCGCGGCAGGCCGGCGCCCATCTCCCAGGCGGCGAGGTCGGCGGCCCAGAACTCGGTGGGTCCGCCGAGCGTCTCGGCCAGGCGGGCGAGCTCGGCGCCCGGGCCGCGCCAGGAGTAAAAGAGATGACTCATGGCCTCCCCCACCGGTGGTGGAGCCGCGGTCCGGTCGGCCCCGGTCGGCGGGCGGGGCGAGACGGCAGGCTCATGCGATGCCGCCTCCGGCGGGTTGGACCAGCCGCTCCATCGCCTGCTGGGCGATGGCCTTCCAACCCGCGCCGTCGTAGACGCGCTCGGTCGCGAGACCAACGGGCCGCGTCCGGATGGGTTGTGGCAGGCCGGTGAGCCGGTCCGGGGCGCTCAGGCCGTACGCCGCTCGCTTTTCCGCGGGGAGGAACTCGGCCGCGCCGCGCAGCACCCCGTCCTCCGGCCCCGGGGGCGCCTCCTCGACGCCGGCCTCCTCGATCGTGATCCGGACCTCGCCGTAGCCGCGGTTCTTGCCGAACCCGAACTTGAGCACGCCGTGGTTGGCGGCGTCGAGGGCGACGGCCAGCATCCCGAGCTGCCAGAGTTCGTAGTTCTGCAAGATGATCCGCCCGGCGAACCGGCCGGCCACCGCCACCTCCATCTCGAACGGGCCCTGGGCCACCGCATGGCTGAGCCGGGAGATCGCCACGCCGTAGCGCGTTTCCGTCCGCACCTCGCCCGCCGGCATGAGGTCCGTGACCGCCAGCCGGCCGCGGAGCCGGGTGTGGCCGAAGAGGCGGCAGGCACCGCAGGATTGCCGGTAGACCTCGCAAGACCGTTCCTCTTTTTCGAGCCGCTTCCCGCAGCTCTCTGCGTTCGAGGGGAAGGTGGGGCACGCCCACATCCAGCCCTGGCGGTCATCGATCGTGCGCAGCGCCTGTTCGACGAACCCGCGGAGCACCCCCTTCACGGACGAGCCCGGGATGTAGACCGTCTCCTGGCCGTCGGCGCGGGCGGTGCGCACGAAGGACATGTCGGGGAGCGACGGGTCGGCTGCGTAGCCGCCCGCCTTGATGAGCAGCGGTCCGGCCGGTTCGAGCCGGAGCTCGAGTCGCAGGACGTTGTAACGCGCGCTATGCATGGGGTCCTCCGGCACTCGTCGCCGCGTTCCGGAACGCCGCCACACAGGCGTCCAGCTGGGTGGACGGGAGCGGGCGGAGCCGACCATCCAGCAGGTAATCCAGCAACTCGGAGCGTTCGGCGCGCAGGACCTCGAGGTCGCGCAGCCGACCCCAGCCCGGGCCGCGGGTGCGCTTCCCGCCGAGCGCGAGTTGGCCCGTCTCCCAGACGCGGAGCAGCGCCACGAGCAGACCGACTTCCCAATCGTCCAGATTTTCGCCGAGGATCTCGATGCCGAACTCGGCGCCGGGGATGACGACCTCGAAGTCGTACTTGATCCCGCTGCGCGCCGCGCCGAGATCGCGGTCGATCCCCACGCCGTCGCGGATCTGGGTCACGACGGCGAGCCGGTCGGCGTTCCGCAGCGGTGCGTCCCGGAAGAGCAGGCGGCTGGCCAGCCAGGGCGAGCCGAAGAGCCGGCAGATGGTGCAGCTCCGCTCCCAGAGCGCGGCCGAGAGCCGTTCCTCGTCGCGCTGGGCCTCGCGAGCCAACTCGTCCCGGGTCTGTCGCGGGACGCAGGGCTTTCCCAACGGATCGCAGGCCCGGAGGCCGGCGGTTGCCGGGAGCGCGCGCAGCCAGCCTTCGGCCTCCGCGCGCAGCAACCCCTTGATCGAGGAGCCCGGCACGAACGGGCGGTCGTGGCCGTCCCTCATGACGGGCGCGTCGGTCCCCACCGGCTCGGCGGAGAGGCGGGCGCCCACCGAGAGCGCGGTGTCCATCACCAGGGTCGCCCGCACGATCGTGCGGCTCTCGAAGGCGGCGAAGCTCTTCATCGCCTGCCCTCCTGCGGCCGGTTCTGGCCTGCGGCCGGAGCCGCGCCCTGTCCCGCCCGCGCCGAGGGAGCGGCCGTGCCGGCCTTGCGTTCCGCCTCCCGCGTGACGTACCACCGTACGGCGTACCCGAGGGTCCGCGCGACCAGGTCGAGGTGCAGGCGGCGGACGGCGTCGTCGTCCGGACGGTCGAGGAGGCCGCGCGCCTCCTGCTCGAGCGCGCCGAGTTTGTCCACCGCCCACTTCGCCCATTCCAACCTGAGCTGCTTTCGGGCGGCCTGGTAGCGGATGAACACCTCGACCGCCTCCCAGCAGGCGCTCGACTCGGCCACGCTCTGGATGTTCCGGAGCTGGCGTTCCTTGTCGCGGCCGCCCAGCTCCGACGCCAGCTCCTTCCCTAGCTTGACCCAGCGCTCCTCCCGCTTGAACACCTTTTGTCGCAGATCGACGGGCAGCGCTCTCATTGCTCCTCCGCCTCCAGGTGGAACGGGTGGCAGACCAGGCACTCGCCGAACCCCTCGTCGCGCCGCTCGCCGACCCCGTGGGTCTCCAGCTCCTGGAGGAAGCCGAGCAGCTCGCTCTCTGCCGTGGGTTCCGGGCAGCGGAAGACGTAGCTGCTCCCCATGCGCGCGGCGAGGGCCGTCGGCTTGGGCAGGCCCCAGGCTTCGGACCAACCCGCCGCCACGTCCCGGCGGGTCAGCCAGAGCACGGGCCGCAGCGGCGCGCCCCCGGGTCCGGTCAGCGCCGGAGCGAGCACCGGGAGGCCGCGGTCGCGGAAGATGCCCGGCGCGAGCAGGTCGACCGAGAAGTAGCGCCCTCCAGGGTGCTCCGGCAGTTCGGGCGCGTTCGCCGCCAGACGCCGGAGATCGGCCCAGAGGGCGAAGAGTCGCTCGTTGAACGCGCGGAGGCGCTCGGCGAGGGGCGGGAGGGCGACGTCCGTCTCCCGGACCTCGACCGCGCCGTAGCCGCGCGTGCGCATCCCTCCGATCGCGGTCTCCCGGACGGCGTCGAGCAGTTCGTCGACGCGGTCCTCGGGCCCGGAGACCCGGCCGATGAAGACCAGCGGGCCGGAGTCCGACCCCGTCGCTCGCCGGGTCGGGCTGATCGCTGTCGTCGTGTAGAGCAGCCCTTCGACGGCGGTGCGGCGTAGCGGGCTCAGCGCGACGCGCGTGTGGGTTTCGTATTCGACTTCGACGCGGGTGTACGCTCGGGCGTTGGGCCGGGGAGAGTAGGCGGCGAAGAATCCCTCGCGCGGCTCCATGCGGCCACTCGAGGCAGGCGAGCCCTGCCCGGCCGCGGCGGTGCACTCCGGGCAGGTGACGGCGAAGGGGACGGCGAATCGGGCCCCCGCCTCTTCGAGGAGCCGGTAGGCGAGGAGCGGGAGGAGCATGTCGACGACGCCGTGCCCGCGGCGCGGCTCCGGGTCGCCCCGGAACCCCGGCGCCTGCTTGCAGGTGAGCATGCTGAGCAGCATGGGCGACGCGTAGGCGATGCGGCGCCCGGCCGCCACCGGAAAGAGGTTGCCGATCGTGACCTCGCGCACGGTCTCGACGATCCGCGCCGAGCCCTGCCCGAGGAGCCGCTCGGCCCATGCGCCGCGGAGCGCGCGCCCGGGGATGTAGGGCAGGGTCGTCCGGACGGATCCGCCGTCGCGACCCGTCCCGATGAGGACCCGCTCCTTGGGGCGGAGTTCAATCCAGCGTGTGATCGCGCTCACCGTTCGTCCACTCCCGGCACGTGGCCCGCAGCGCTTCCGGCGCCAGCGGCTGGCCGTCGAGCCGTGCCTCGACGTCCCAGGAGGCGAGCCAGCCCAGGCCTCGGGTTGCGCCTCCGGCGAGCGTCCGGCGCGCGCGCGCCGCGAGCCAGACCAACGCGGCCCCTTCACGGGCGGCGTCGGCCGTCTCGAACGCGCCCTCGGCGCTCGCGAGCCAGGGCTCGCTCCCAAGCGACTCGGCCGCCTCGACCGAAAAGAGGCGCTGCTCGAACGATGTCCGCCGCCACCGGCTGATCGCCACGCCCGGCCGAACGAGCACGCGGGTGCCGCGGGGCGATTCCGCGTCGAAGAACTTGAGCGGCGACCTGCGCCGCGGGTGCCCGAACACGCGGCAGACGAGGCACAGCCGTGTCGGGTCCGCGCACAGGGCGCCGGGGACCGAGCCCCGGCACACCGGCAAGCCCCAGGTCGCGAGGACCTGGCTGGCCGCCGCGCGCAGCGCGCCCTTGAGCGAGGTCGCGGGGAGGATCGGAACCTCTCCGGCGTGCGCGATGGGATGATCCACGTGCAGCGTCCAGCGGCTTCCGGTGGTGTGGACCGGCGTCTCGAAGACCAGCCGCATCGTCAGGGTCAGTCGGTGCATGGCTCTCCCGGGCGCTCGACCGTCGCGCCCACCTCCCCGTCGACTCGCATGGCCTCCAGCTCGGCGAGCTCCAGCACGTCCAGGAGCGCGGTTCGCCAGCGCGTCCGCCCGTCCCCGCGCGCGTCCAGGAACCAGAGCGGCCCGGGTTCCCCCTCGGGCGCGGGCTGGAGCCGGCCGAGCTTCGCCATGAACTGCGCGAAAGCGATCCGGTCCTCCTCGGGACGTCGCGCGATGTTGTACTGGATGGCGTTGATCGAGACCAGCACGCCGCGCTCGAGGGCCTCCGCCCACTGCTGCCGTTGGGACCGGGGCCAGCGAGCCGCCTCGCGCGCGAGTTCGAGCAGCGCCTCGGCCTGCGTGCGCGTGTACGGCCGGCTGGTGAGCGCGTATTCCTGGTCCGGGCGGTCGTAGGCGGCCATGAGCGGTTCGAACTCGCCCGTGAGGACCGGATGGCGCAGCCAGAGGAAGGTGAGCGCGCTTTCCGGCCGGCCCGCGGACTTCGCCCGTTTCTTCGCTGCGCGAAGCGAATCCGAGGCCAGTCGTTCGAGGTAGCGGAGCGGGTAGGCGGCGGGCGCGATGACCACGCCGCACGCCGCCGTCACGGCCTCCACCCGCGCGCCGGCGCCGGCCGCCCCGCTCGCCTTCAGCCGTCGGCCCACCTCGGTCTCGAAGCCTCGCACGAGCGCGACCGCGAGTTCCCACGCGTAGTCCGCCCGCACGAGCAGCGTCACGTCGTCGCCGCCGATGTTGACGATCTCGAACGGCCACGGCTCCCCCGGCCGCAGCGCGTTGCCACAGACGGCAGACAGCGCGTCGAACACTGCCCGCTGCGTCCCTTTCTGGAGCGCTTGCGAACGCGACTGGTACGCCTCGGCGCTCGACGCGCGGGCCATGAGGCCGCCGATGTCGTTGCCATCGGCGTAGATCAGGGCGAGGTAGCGGCGCCGTCCGCCGCCCACGAGCTCGTCGAGGTCTTCCGGCTGGCGCGTGCCCGTCCGTCCGCGTTTTTCGGCCAGCCAGCGGGCGAACTCCCGGTTGAAGTGGCCGCGGGCACCGTGATCGCCGCGCACGCCCGTCTGGTGGCGGCGGTGGCAGACCGGACAGACGCGGATCGATTCGCTCTCCTGAGTGCCCTCCGCGTGGCGGGGCACCGGGCGGGAGACTTCCGCGACCGCCATGCGCATACCGCAGGTGTCGCAGCGCCGGCCGAATGGCCAGGCCTCGAAGAACGGCGCCGCGAGCCGGGCCAGCTTCGCCTGACGGAGCCGGGCCTGGAGGAGCGCGACGCGGTGCGCGAACCCGCCATCGTAACCCGTGGCCTCCCCGGCCCGCCGCAGCCGCTCGGCCCAGCCGTCCAGCGGGCCGGGCGGGGCGGCCGGTGGCAGGGCCCCATCCTCGACGACCACCGTCGCCGTCGCTGCGAGCGTGGTCTCGGTGTAAATGCGCTCGAGCGCGCGGGCGGTGGCGGGCGCCCGGTCGGCCGGAACCTCACACAGGAAGGCGCCGCCGGCGCAGTAGAGGACGCGGCCACCGGCCGCCTCGACGTGCTGCCGCACGAGGTCCTCGCAGCGGACGAGCAGCTCGCTCCCTCCGCGGATCTGGGGAAGGGAGGTCGACTCGAAGACGAACGCGCGGATTTCGTCTGCGTCCCCGGCGAGGAGAACCCGTTGCTGGTCCGATGCGTTCATCGTGCGAAGTGGAATCGGTGCGGGGTGCGACGCCCCCCCTCCATGACGACGCCTCTCGCGCGGTCCTACGTTCGGAATCTACGGCCCCCCTCTGACACCCAGCCCCCGACACAGAGTCGCGGGTCGGGTCCCCGCACGCCCTCGGTCTGTACGCTGTACGCTCGCAAAGGGGACGGGAGGACACCCCCGGCGCGGCGGCTGTTCGGCCGCGGGGTCGCTGGGGTTCGGGCGTCCGCAGGGGTCACGGCGGCGTCGACCGCCAGCGCGGGCGCACGCGCGTCGGGTGAAGCAGGGCGAGTCGAAGGGGGCCTCGCCGCAGCCACCGCCCGGGCCGGTGTCGCGGACCAGACGAATCCCCTCGCGTTGTCCGGATGCAGGGCGGCGAGAGGTGCTGCGGGAACGCTGACGCGCGAGCTCGTCGTGCGTGACGGCGCCGTCACCGTTGGCCACAACTGAGCCGGGTTACAATCTTTTTTCGCGAGTGATCGCGCGCAAGGCCCTTGTGGCTGGCTGGCGGACCAGGCACCATTCTCTAAACTCAGCACCCAGAGCGAAGCTGTGGGCCCATACAACGGAACTGCGATACGAGTCGTGGCCGGCTACCAAGCGCCACCTCGCAAGGCCGTCATTCTCGATGGTGTCAACGTCGCTCGAAAAATGACCCACCGCTGACGGTGGAAAACTGACCCACCGCCGGTGTTCATTCGGGTGCTTGGCCTCCTTTCTCCGGGAGCGGGAGCGAGTGGGAGAAGAGGCCGGCCTGCC
>Ga0207768_100399_pt1 | contig 26706 bp, 19 predicted proteins | sample CeladaPassaB1F01_FD_187478 | JGI IMG/M metagenome (GOLD analysis project Ga0207768, IMG submission 187478) | Cellulose-adapted microbial communities from the Joint BioEnergy Institute, USA - Passage B1F01 (SPAdes) (version 2) | ecosystem: Engineered > Bioreactor > Continuous culture >... | reverse complement strand
TTATGCTTCATCTAGAGCGTCCTCCTCTTATTAGGGCAGTGAATGTGCGCAACATTCGAGACCCAGCATACAGGAGGCGCTTTTTCTTTTCAAACCGCAAATTAATTCATTACAGGAATAGCTCCTTACGAAATGTGATCGATTCGGTTTGGACGACTACCATCATATGCCGCTCATTTTACAACCACCCCCTTTGCAGGAATATTTTAGGATGAAAGCGCATTCTTAATCAATGTAAAAAATTTTAGGTTTTACCCTGAAAGATTAAATACCTTGTCCCGGAACAATAGCCGGCTCCCGGATCTTCAGGGCCAAAAACCGGCTTGTCCGGCTTGGCGATTCGGCTTGTTCGCGGCGCGCCGCGGCCCGTAGCGGTCCGGAGAGCCGCTCCCGCCTCCGGCGACAGCCCGAGCGCGCGGACGATGACCGCCGCGAACCCCGCCCGGGCGTTCACCCGCGCGTACTATCGGCCGTCGTTCACTTCCACCCTGGTCGAGCCCGTCAGGTTCAGAGCGGCGCCGAGGACCTGGATACCGGCTCCGGATATCCGTACAAGCGCCAGATTCACGCGGCGCATTCAATAAAAAAGAACGATGTCGAGACCGGCTCTGCGAGGGGAGGGGGCGGCATGTCTAGCTCATGCGGTTTTCCCGGTTGTGGATGCGGCGGCGCGGATGAGTGGTTTCCCCTGGCTTGCTGCAGTCCGCGGCTGAAAACGGGACCTACGGGCCCTACCGGACCGACAGGGCCCACCGGCGAGGCAGGCCCCACAGGGCCGACGGGTCCAACCGGACCTGCCGGCGAGGCAGGCCCCACAGGGCCGACGGGTCCAACCGGACCTGCCGGCGAGGCCGGTCCCGCCGGGCCGGCAGGACCTACCGGACCGACCGGCGAGACGGGCCCCACAGGGCCGACGGGTCCGACAGGGCCCACCGGCGAGGCAGGCCCCACAGGACCGACGGGTTTAACCGGACCTGCCGGCGAGACGGGCCCCACAGGGCCGACGGGTCCGACAGGGCCCACCGGCGAGGCAGGCCCCACAGGGCCGACGGGTCCGACAGGACCGACCGGAGACACCGGCCCCGTCTTCGCGACGGAGGGGTTCTCGGCGATGATCCCGGCGCTGACCACGAGCGCGACGGGCCAGTTCACGAACTGGACCGTCACCGCCCCCTGGTACGGCCACCCGAGCTTCAACGCCACGACCGGCGTGTTCACCGCGCCTTCCACGGGACGGTACGCGATCTCAGCCACCATCAACTATGTCACGACGGCGGCGGTGTCGATCTCGCTCGGCCCCGGCATCAACCCGTACTTCGCGGTGCGCCGCACATCCCCGACCGCCGAAGATCTGATCACCGGCCTGCTGCCGGTGCTGAACATCAGCGCGATCGTCACGCTGCGCGGGCTGCTGGGCAACGGCTGCGTCACGCTGGCCGGCGACCTGAGCCTGAACGCGGGCGACACGATCATCCTGTACTACAACGCCACCGGGGCCACCGTGACGCTGCAGATCGGCAACAGCGGGGCCAACGGCATCTTCTGGTCCGTCCACCGCATCGCCTGATTACAGATCCGGAAGTCACGCGCCGGCGGTCCGCCACATTCAATAATGATGAAGAACACATCCCGTAAAGTGGTGGTCCGCCATGGGCTTCGCGTTTCGCTGCCGGGCCTGGCTCTATTGCCGATGCTCCCTCTGCGCCCGGAGACGGAGGACCCGCTCCCGGCGCGGGCGCCGCAACCGGCATGGGAGAAGACGGCGCCGCAATCCGGAACGCCGGCCGCGCTGTGCGCCGGGACGTCCGATCTTCGTGCCGAAGGCGAAGAGCTGGAACGATCCGCCGGCGCCGAATCCCTTGAGCCCTGTCCGACCGCTGCCCGTCGATCCGCCCGTTCCGCAACCCGTCGATCCGCCTGTTCCGCAGCCCGTCGATCCGCCCGTTCCGCAACCCGTCGATCCGCCCGTTCCGCAACCCGTCGATCCGCCCGTTCCGCAACCCGTCGATCCGCCCGTTCCGCAACCCGTCGATCCGCCTGTTCCGCAGCCCTTCAACCCCGCCTTCAATACGTCCTGCTGCGGCAACATCCTGATCACGGGCAGCGCCCCGAGCGTGCTGTTCTGGGAGCGGGACGCCTCGCTTCCGGCCGCCGTGGTGCAGGCCACCGTCTACGCCCCGCCGGACAATGCGGCGCCGCTCCGCCTGCTGATTGAATCCGATGGTCGGCTCGAACTGGACGTCGCGCCGGGCAACACCGTCAACTATCTGGGACAGGGAATCCGGCGCTTGCTGGCGACCGTGCCGGACGCCGGGCCGTCGACATACGCCGAGGGGAGATACGCCGTATCCGTCCACCGATGAGCGTCGGATACGGCACGCGGCCGCGCGCGTCAGAAACGGGACGAATACCCGCCGGCAGTTGACCAGACCGTTCGGGCATTCGCGGCATCCTATATTGGAGCAAGGTCAACCGGAGGGATGCGATCATGGGATGCTGCGAGAATATGGCGGCGCTGAACTGCTGCCCGGAAAAGAAATATGTGCAGGACAAAGTCTGTACGCCCTGGAACGGCCTGGTGGATGACGAAGCGCTCGTCATCACCCTCTACAACAATAACGTCAGCCAGAACATCCATGGCACCGGCTACGTCCAATACGACGCCGGTCCCGCCGACATCACGCTCACCGTCCTGGACGGCTCGGGCGGCACGGTGAACACCACGACGCTGGCGCCGGGGACGAGCACATCCTTCACCTACCGCCGGTTCGCCACCATTCAGCTCGCATTGCCCGCCACCGCCGGCACCTATCAGGGCGAATTTTGCATCACGCCCCGATATGCGATCTGAGCATCCGCGCATGAAAACGACCGGTCAGGACGATGGTCCCGACCGGTCGCTTACGCCTTCGGCCGCCGTGGGCCGGGCGCCGAGGAGGCGCTGATAAAACTTCCGGTTGTGCAGCACGCCCGGATGGTCCGGAACGTACGACGCGGCCTTCTCGTTGTGGAGGAAGCCCAGCTCGTGCTTGCCCAGTTTCGAGTAGCAGACGGCAAGCTGCATGTGGGACATCCACGTCGTCATCGCGGGGTTGCGCATGCCCATCGCGTCTTCGGGGACGGGCAGCCGGATCGCCGTCTCGAACCAGAAGACCGCCTGTTCCACCCGGTCCCGGCCCAGGAAGTACTCGCCCAGCCGGTAGCAGACTTCGCCGCGCGGCCGGTCATACAGGAAGCTGCGGCACAGCGCCCGGAACTCCGCCGAACTGTCGCCCAGCCGCCGGCAGCATTCCGCCAGCTTCAGACAAGCCTGGATGTTGTCCTCCACCCATCCCCGGCCCGTGTCCAGAAACTGCTCGTAATATTCGCGCGCTTCCCCGCAGAACCCGTGGTCCCGCAGCTCGTTGGCGAAATAATACAGATCCCGCGGCGAAAACGTCTCCCCTCTCGCCTGACGCGCGCGGTAGATGCGAAGGTTCCGGTCCGTCCAGGCCTTCCGTATGTCATGCGTCACGCGGACATCGCTGTGGAAGACCGGACCGCTCACCTCCAGATATTCATGCACGGCGCCGATCCACCTGAACCCGCACGCGCGCTTCACCAGCCGGTTGCGGCGCAACGAGAACGTCGGCCGGCCGGCATCGTCCGTCGCGAGGACGTAGGGCATGGTAACCGTGTTGTACGCGGGATCGAGCGTCCGCTTCAAGACCCCGAGCCGCTCGCCGTCTTCGGGCAGCAGCAGGTCGTCGGCGTCGAGCCACAGAATATAGTCCCGGGTCGCCTTCGAGAACGCGAAGTTCCGCGCCGCGGCGAAATCGTCGATCCACTCGAAATCGTACACCGCCGCTCCGTACTCCCGCGCGATCTCCTTCGTGCGATCCGTCGACCCGGTATCGACGATGACGATCTCGTCCACATAGGGAGCGACGGAATCCAGGCATCGGCCCAGCACCGCCTCCTCATCCCTGACGATCATGCACAGGCTGATCGCGATCAATCCCGCACACCTCCAGCTCCCGCAAGGCTTCCGCATAATCCGGCCGCAGCTCCAGCGCCTTCGCGAACGCCTCCCAGGCTTCGCCTGTCCTTCCGAGCCGCCGGAGGCAGCGGCCGATGTAATACCAGGCTTGAAAACTCCCCGCCCCGTGGCACGTCAGATGCGCCGCGCCGCCATCGCCCAGCCGCAGGCAATGCCGGAACGCCTCCAGCGCCTCCATCGTCCGGTTCCGGTGAAGCAGGATGATCCCCCGGTACAAATGCAGATCCGTGTAATCGGGGTAGAGCCGGATCGCGGCGTCGATGCCGCGCTCGGCCTCTTCATGCCGGCCCGCCTCGAGGAGCGCGGCGTATTTCAGCCGGTAGAGCAGCGACGTAGGCGTCTTCTCCCACTCGAGGAACCGGATGGCGGCGCGCCGGACGAAGGCCAGCGCCTCGTCGAACCGGCCGAGCCGATACAGCTCGCTCGCCGCGTGATAGTCCAGCCAGGGATCGTAGTCGGGTTCGCGCTCCATCGATTGGCGGATCAGGCGCAGATTGCGGGCGGACTTGTTTTTTTCCCGGACGGGGCCGTCCATGTAGCCGTAGTGGTGGATGACGGCGGGAAGATGCGTCGCGGCGGAGGCGGTCAGCTCCGGAACGCGGACGAGCTGTTCGTGAATCGCGCCGCGAAAGCGCAGCTTCGGCGAGTTCCGGAACAACCGGTATTGCGCCCAGCGGTTGGACCGCGCCGGATCGGGCGGGTCCGGGCCGTAATAGTTCACGACCAGGAGCGATGCCAGCCACAGGTCCGATTCCAGCGCTGCGCGGATCGACTCGCGGCCCGCCGGATCGAGCCGTTCGTCCGCGTCCAGCCAGAAGATCCAATCGCCGGATGCCTGCTCGAGGCTGTAATTCCGCGCTTCCGCAAAATCGTCCCGCCACTCGCGCGCGTACACCCTGGCGCCGCACCGCTCCGCCAGCTCCGGCGTCGCGTCGCGGGAGCCGGTGTCCACCACGATCATCTCGTCCGCCACATCCCGGACGCTGTCCAGGCACGCGGCGATCCATTTCTCCTCGTCGCGCGCGATCATGCAGAGCGACAGACGGGGTTTCCGCATCACGTCGGAACTCTCGACCTCCTTATGCAGGCGCGGCATCTGCGGGAAACAGTCCTTCCCGCAGGCATATGCAGGCGCGGCATCTCCGGGTGCGATCCTTCCCGGAGGCTTATGGTGAGACGGCATTTCCGGGAAGCGAACCTTCCCGGAGGACCGCGCGCGCCGCGCTCAGGTCAGCGCGATGCCGATGCCTCCGCTGACGTACCCTGCAAGCGTGACCAGCAGCCCGGAGGTGGCGGAGAAAACCGCCAGCAGCCGCGTCTGCGCCGCAACCGGAATGTTCAGACCGGTGGCGTTGACGGTCGCCGTCGTCCCGATGTTGATGAGGCCGGGCAGCGTGGTGGACACCGAAGCGCCCGGAATCGGCGAGAACAGGTTGCTGAGCGGGTTCTGGGATGCGTAGATCTGCATCGTCAGGGTGATGTCGTCCAGCAGCGAGAGGGCTGCGGTGGCGCTGAAGAACGCGGTCAGCGACGTGATGACGCCGTCCTGCGGCATCTGGAACGCGAAGTTCGTCGCAACCCCGGCGCCGCCGACCAGGCTGATGTTGCCGCCGACCAGCGAGACGCCGTCAACGCCGACGCCGAATCCGACCAGCGCCGTGGTTCCGATCAGGTTGCCTACCAATCCCGTCAGCACGACCGGCAGGCCTGATGCAATCGGAATGAGCGCGCTCGTCCCCGACAAGCCGGGATCGCCCGTCGGTCCCGTCGGTCCCGTGTCGCCCGTCGGGCCGGTCGGACCCGTGGGGCCTGTCGGGCCGGTCGCGCCTGCCGGACCGATCGGACCTTCCGGGCCCGTATCACCCGTCGGTCCCGTAGGGCCCGTGGGCCCTGTCGGGCCGGTCGCGCCTGCCGGGCCGATCGGACCTTCCGGGCCCGTGTCCCCCGTCGGACCCGTCGGGCCCGTGGGCCCTGTCGGACCGGTCGCGCCTGCCGGACCGATCGGACCTTCCGGGCCCGTGTCCCCCGTCGGTCCCGTCGGGCCCGTGGGGCCTGTCGGGCCGGTCGCGCCTGCCGGACCGATCGGACCTTCCGGGCCCGTGTCCCCCGTCGGTCCCGTAGGGCCCGTGGGGCCTGTCGGGCCGGTCGCGCCTGCCGGACCCGTCGGACCCGTCGGTCCGCCCGCGGGACCCGTCGGTCCCGTAGGGCCGGTCGGACCGACCAGGGTCGGCGCGCTCAGGGCCGACTCGAGCGCCCCGGCGAGGAAATATTCCTTCTTCACGATCTCGCGCAAGGTCGAATTGACGCTGCTGTTCATCGCCAGGATGTTGTCGATCGTCACTTCCGGCGGCGTCACGCCGGGCAGCGTCCCCAGCGCGTACTGCAGTTTCTCGCCTTCGGCGTTGATGATGTGGCTGAGTCCCAATTCCTGCATGGCGATCGCGGAGATGAGCAAGGAGATGGCGTCGTCCCGCGAGATCGAGATGGTCGGCGTGATGTTGGGCAGATTGGCGCTGGACACCGGCAGTCACCTCCCGTATTCGGAACGCCTGACCATGGCGCGCGTCAGTTTCAACAGTCTATTTATGTATATCCCGGACGCATGGCTTGGTGCGGGCTGGCGCCTGCCCGAAAACGGTGAACGGCCCGAAAAACTGCGACAGACCAAACCGCGCCTGTAACGCGGTATCCTCGTTACAGCCGCCACGCCGCCGCCTTTTTGGTCAGCCGCAGAAAAAAAGAAACCGGACGAGACCGCCGCTCATCCGGAAACACCCGCCCGGACCATCCGATTCAGCCACGGCCTTGGAAGCATGGTCTGCCTTCTCGCGAACGCAAGCCTGCCGACGCGGCGTTCCCGGACGGAGGCCAGCCAATGCCGCAAGAGCCCGATCTGGCGCAGGATCGCCCTCCGCTCGACAACGCCGGGGAATCGGGCCTCAAGCCACGCTTTCTCCAGCAGCGTCAGTTCGCTCTCCAGCGATGCCGGCACGGGCAGGCCCGGCATGCCGGGATGAATGATCCCGCACAGCATCCGCCAGCGCAGGGCGTGGATCAGCAGTTCGTGCAGTTGCTGCAGCGCAATGGCTGAGGCGAAGGCAAGCCGCGCTCTCGAGCCGGCGTCGCCGCCGACCGACTGCGGCCGGCGGAGGATTCGGCGAAGCAGCCGACAGAGCGACACCCCCCATCTGCCGCCGCTCGCCCACAGGCTGGCGGATGCCTGTTCCACGCGGCGCGCAAGCTCCCGGTCCTTCGCGCGATCCGCAAGGCGCGGCAGAATCCGGTGTTGCATCGCGGTCAGCATGGCCAGCTGCGCGTTCAACTCCCCGATCCATGCGGATCGGCCCAGCAGCAGCATCGCCTCCGGACGAGCCGGCCCGCCGTCCCCGTCCTCCCATTGCGCCGCGCCTTCCGCTCCGCCGCCCCACGCCGCCAGCAGATGCGCGCACGCCATGCCGCATCGGGCCAGCGTTTCCTGCAGCGCCGCAAGCTGGTCGTGATCCGCCGCCCGCGCCCGTTCGAACAGGCGGTCATTCCGTATGTCCATCATAATCCGGGTCCTCTTCCAGCCAGAGAATGTCTTCGAGCTTGCACAAGAGCAACAGCTGGCTCTTCATCACGGTTCGCATCATGCGCTCGACAGATCGGGCGATCATGTCGAGCGCTTCGAGGCAAAATTCGTCGGAGCTCAAGATCTTCTGGAGCTTATCCCCCTCGGCGTTCATGATGTTCGCAAGGCCGAGTTCCTCCATCGCGACCGACGCGAGCAGCAGGTGATAGACCTCTTCCCTGGTCAGCGTGATCGTCGGGTTGATATCGGGAACGTTCGGGAGTGACATCGCCGCCGCCTCCAGTGCCCGTTTTTTCTGCGGCTGACCTCATGACGTGCAGTAGTCCGATCCATTGGTCAGCCGCATTTTTCCGCGGGTCGGACAATCCGATCAGTTCCAAAGTATGAGACGAACCTTCCGAATATGTCCGGTTGTCCGCATTCCGGATCAGCCCTTGTTGCCGGGCGCCTCTCCGGAATGTCCGCGGCCTCGGGAAACGCCCGGACGGCCGGGCCGGTATTTCGCGGCCTCCTCGCGGGCGGCGCGGGCTTTCTCCGCTTCGCCGAGGCGGTCGCAGCATACGCCGAGCCGGATCAGCGGCAGCCAGGTCCGCGCCGGGTGATCGACCCATCCGCCGGCGTCGGGCTCATCCTGCCGGCACCGGACGGCGGCCTCGAACCAGAAGGCGGCCTCGCGATACAGCCCGTCTTCGAGGAACGACGTCCCGAGCTGGCACAACGCTTCGGGGCGCGGCGGCATCCGCGCGAACAGACCGAGCAGCGTCCGCCGCTGTTTCCCGCGTTCGCCCACAGCCCCGTAGCACGACGCGAGCCGCACGCACGCCTCGGCACGTTCCTCCGGCGAACCCTGATCCGCCGCCAGATAGCGCTCAAACCAGGGAATCGCCTCGTCATGCCGGCCGTGCTCCGCAAGCTCGATCGCGTATCCGAGCTGATCCCGCGGTCCGAGCGCCGTTCCCCTCTCCAGCAACCGCTTGTACATCGCCAGCCTGCTTCCGTTCCCGGCGCCCGTCCTTCTGCGAGAAATCGCGATGTCCGAACGCAGCGTCTTGCCCGTTGCAACCACCAGCGTCTCGTGCGCGGCGCCCTCCCAGCGATACCCGCGTTCGCGCCGGACAAGCCGGTGGCGCTTCCGGCTGATCCGCGGGCTGCCGTTCTCCTGCCAGTCGAGATGGTGGTCCATGAGCACGGCATCGACGTCCGGCGGGAAATTTTCGATCAGCTCGAGCAGCTTGAACCGGTCTTCCCGCCCGATCACATCGTCCGCGTCCAGCCACAGAATGAAGTCCATCGTCGCCTGATCGAAGGCGAAGTTGCGGGCGGCGGCGTAGTCGTCATTCCTATTGAACGGGAAAATCTTCGCCCCGAACGCGGCGGCGATCCCGGCGGCGCGTCCCGCCGGGCCCGCGTCCGCCACGATGATCTCGTCCGCGACGCCTTCCGCGGATCGGAGGCAGCGTTCGACGTACGCCGCGTCGTCATCGCTGACGACCATGCACAGACTGACGCTGATCCGCCGCAGATTGACCCGATAGTGGGTCTCGATGAACCGGTAGCCCCCTTCGAGATCCGCCGGACGGTAAAGGTGATACGCCGGCGTCCGCGTGTCCGCGTACAGCCCGATGCCGAGCGCGGCCGCGCGGATGCAGAAATGGCGGTCCTCCCCGGCCATCGAGAGATTCGGGATGTACGCGAACCGCACGCCCCGCAGCAGCGCGGAACGGCGGACGAGCGTGCATGCCCCGAGCCCGCCGACCTCGTAGACGCCGGGCTTCTTCAGCATCTCGAGGAACGCCGCGGCCTCCGACGCCTGCTTCGCCTTGTCCGACCGCGCCGGACTCCGCGCCTTCACCATGCTGTACTGGTCCGACTGCCACACCTGGGGCATCGGAACGCCGTCCTCCCGCCACTTCGTCCAGAAGACGCAGCTGATGATCTCCTTGTCCGCCTGCAGAAGGTTGATCAGCGTGTCCGGATGCACCAGCAGATCCGAATCGATGAACCAGACATAGTCGCAACCGCCCTCGATCGCCTCGCGGATGATCCCGTCCTTCATCCGGCCCACCCGCTCCATGTTGTCCTCCGTCCAGTAGTGGGTGGAATCGTCGGTGACGTAGCGCATGCGCTGTTCGGACCGGACGATTTTCACATTCGGATGCGACGCCTGAAACTGCCGGAGAAGCGCCGACGATTCTTCCTGCTCGTTGTCGTCGACAAAAAGAAAGTGCGCCTCGCAGCCTTCCGGCTTCCGCACATGCCGCACCGTGTAGAGGAACATCCGCAGAATTTCGGGCTTCTGCTGCACCGGGCTGGCGATCAGAATCTTCAAGGCTCACCGCTCCCTTTCCGGCGGGCCGCTGCCGGGCCCGCGCTATCGGATCCGTACGATCGTCAGCGTCGCGCCCGCGCCGTCGAACAGATTCGTCGTGCGGCCGGGACCGTAGATTTTGACCGAAAGCCTGCCGCCTCCGGCAAGCGGGACGATGACGGTGGCGGTGTAGCCGGCGGCGCCTCCCGCGGTGAGCATGCCGGGCGCGAAAATCACATCGTTGACCGTCAGCGCGATGAATTCCGAAGCGGCCAGCTCGATGTTCACCAGGTACGTGACGAGATAATGGCCGGTCGCGGGCACGGTGAACACCGTGTTCTCGCTGTTCTTCGTCACGCCGGCCAGCACCTGGTTGTCCGGAAAGCGGAGCGGCGTTCCGGAACTGCCGATCGCCACGGTCTGATTGGACGTGCTGGCGGCGAACGCGTGCGCGGCGGACCAGACGGGAGTCCCCGGCGATCCCGGCGATGCCGGCGCGCCTCGCGCGGCGGTCTTGCCGCCCGATCGCAGCAGCCCGATGACGGTCTCGAGCTTCGATTGCAGATGCATCTCGTGTTTCATGGCCGTATTGAGCGTCTGCCTGACCGACTCGTTCAGCGCCAGCATCTGCTCGACGGACGGTCTGGCGGGAGGCGCGCTCCCCGGCATGCCGCCGAGCATGTACTGGATTTTCTCGCCCTCCGCGTTGAGGATGTGGCTTAGCCCCAACTCCTCCATGGCGATGGACGAGAGCAGCAGGTTGATCGCGTCGTCGCGGTCAAGCGAGATGACGGGCGTGATGTTGGGAATGTTGGGGGCCGACAAGCGTCTCACCCCTCCCGAGGAGTTTTTTCGCCGATGGTATACTGTATTGTCCGCCTCCGGTTCTTAGACTTCGGCATGCGGGTTATGCGCGGCGAACGCCCGTCCGTAATCCGCGTTTTTTGCGGATTTTAGGTTTATTTAAACCTGGGATTTTACAATGGTAGGCACTCGGAGTTGATTTCAAAAAAGGAGAGGAGTGCCTGTTGTGAAGAAACTGCAGATCGCCGCGTTAGTCAGCATGATGTTCGGTCTGCTGTGGATTCCCCTTTATACATTTCAGGTAACGGGTGTCCGCGCGGAGGAAGGCGAGACCGTAACCGGCAACGTTTACGGGGACGACGCCGGGGAAGCGGACGACTGGCCGGACGACGTGCCGATGTTCACCCTTATGGGGGGTGGCGACGATTACATCACGTTCCTGTTCGAGAAGTTCAACGCATCGGACAAATACGATCCGATCGCCAATCCGAACGGCCCACTGATTTTGCACAACTCGGCCTCGATAACGAGCGAAGTCGCCCGGTTGACGCCGGCAGTGGGGGGCAGTAAAGGTTCCCTGTTCAACAGGGAATACGTCGTGCTGCCCGCTGACCGGTCGTTCAGCACGTATTTCGTTTTCAAAATACACGGAGGAGGCGGTTATCCCCCCGGTTGGGGAGACGGGTTTGTCTTCACGGTGCAGAAGAAAACGAACCAGCCCTCGGGAGAAGGCGGTTCGCTCGGATACGCCGATCTCGCACCGAGCATCGCGGTGAAGTTCGACACCTGGAAGAATGACGAGCACGGCGATCCGTCCGACAACAACATCGCCATCCTGAAGGACGGCAAGATCAGCCCTGCGCTTAAATCGCACGACGTAAGCAAGACGACCAACGACTTCAAGTCCGGCGAACATCATGTCTGGATCGACTACAACGGCAGCAACGCCACGCTCGAGATCCGTCTGAACAAGAATTCGGAACGGCCGGAACTTGCGGAACTGTCCTACCCCCTGCCCGACACGCTGGCGAACATTCTCGGAACCGAGCTCGTATACGTCGGTTTTACAGCGGCGACGGGAGGTGCCTTCCAGAACCACGACATTCTGAAATGGTACTTCACGAACGAGTACAATCCTATCGACGTTCTGACCAGATCGTACAAGAAGGCGCCGACCGGATACGCGATCACGAAGACGGAGACGATGCAGCACGACGGCTCCCTCGATCTGACGATCAAAGCGATCGGCGTGGACAATACCGAAGGACTCACGATTGAGCTCTCCGCCGACAACAACGCGGTGCTGTCGGCGTCCACGCTGACGCTGGACGCGAACGGAGAGGCGACGGTGAACATCCGTTCGCCGAACGGCCGGCATCTGCAGACCACCCTCGCGATCCTGGGCGTAGCCGGCATCCGGTCCACGCACGATCTCACGATCCCGGGCAAGACGCCCAGGCCGGATGAACAAGACATCACGGCGAATGCGACGAATAATACGGCAACGGTTCGAAACGTGGAAGGCGGCGCCGTTGTTCGGGTATACAGCGTGCCCGGCGGCGTCGAGATCGGCACCGCCGCGAACACGAGCGGCGAAGCCGCCGATCTGGTCATCCAGCTAAGCCAGGCGATCAACCCGGGCGATCAGGTGAGGGTGACCGTCCATGCGGCGGGCGAACTGGCGAGCGATCCCGCCACGGTCACGGCGCTGGAGGAAAGCGCGAAGCCCGACGCGGGCAAGATCCAGGCGGACGGCACGGCGGACCGCGTCACCGTTCAGGACGTGCCGGCGAACACGACGGTGGTCATCCGCGACGGAAGCGGCAAGCTGCTGGGTCAGAAGAAAAACGGGGGCGCCGCGGCGGATGTGGTGCTCGACGAGTTGGGCCTCGACTTCGGCATGTCGATCGTCGTCACGCTGATCGGGGACGGCAAGCTGGAAAGCGAGCCGGTCACGGTGCCCGTCATGTTCTCGCAGACCGACGCGCCGAAAGAGACCGACATCGATGCGAACGCGACGACCAAAGTCGTGAAGGTGACGAACGTGCCGGCCGGCGCCACGGTCAAGGTCTATCACGCGAACGGCAACCCGCTGGCCTCCGGCACGAACAATGGCGGCGCGGGGGCCGCGGTCAGCCTGACGATCACATCCGGACTGGAACAGAACCAGGAGATCCATGTCACCCTGACGGAACCGCGCAAGACCGAGAGCATCAAGACGAAGGCCACCGCCTACTACGAGAAAAGCGATGCGCCGAAAGCGACGGACATCGATCCGAACGCGACCACCAGCGTCGTCACGGTGAAAAACGTCCCGGCCGGCGCCACCGTCAAGGTCTATCACGCGGACGGAAGCCCGCTGGCATCCGGCACGAACAATGGCGGCGCGGGGGGCGAGGTCAATTTGACGGTCAATCCCCGGCTCGCGAACGGCCAGGCGCTCGATGTGACGCTGACGGAGACCTACAAGACCGAGAGCGACAAGACGCGGGTCGCCGCCTACTATGAGAAATCCGAAGCGCCGAAAGCAGCCGACATCGATCCGAACGCGACCACCAGCGTCGTCACGGTGAAAAACGTCCCGGCCGGCGCCACCGTCAAGGTCTATCACGCAGACGGAAGCCCGCTGGCATCCGGCACGAACAATGGCGGCGCGGGGGGCGAGGTCAATTTGACGGTCAATCCCCGGCTCGCGAACGGCCAGGCGCTCGATGTGACGCTGACGGAGACCTACAAGACCGAGAGCGACAAGACGCGGGTCGCCGCTTACTATGAGCAGAGCGCCGCGCTGGACGCGGCCGACATCGATCCGAACGCGACCACCAGCGTCGTCACGGTGAAAAACGTCCCGGCCGGCGCCACCGTCAAGGTCTATCACGCGGACGGAAGCCCGCTGGCATCCGGCACGAACAATGGCGGCGCGGGGGGCGAGGTCAATTTGACGGTCAATCCCCGGCTCGCGAACGGCCAGGCGCTCGATGTGACGCTGACGGAGACCTACAAGACCGAGAGCGACAAGACGCGGGTCGCCGCCTACTATGAGCAGAGCGCCGCACCAAAAGCGGCCGACATCGATCCGAACGCGACCGCCAGCGTCGTCACGGTGAAAAACGTTCCGGCCGGCGCCGCCGTCACCGTCTATGACAAGAACGGCACTCCGCTCGCTTCCAACGTCAACAACGGAGGCGCGCCCGCCAATGTCAGCCTGACATTCGACCCGCGGCTCGCCAACGGCCAGGAGCTCGACGTGACGCTGACGGAGACCTACAAGACCGAGAGCGACAAGACGCGGGTCGCCGCCTACTATGAGCAGAGCGCCGCGCTGGACGCGGCCCGGATCACCGTGAACGCCACGGATCTTGAAGTCACCGTGACGGGCGTGGAACCCGAAGCGACCATCACGGTCTACGGCGCGGACGGCTCGACCGTGCTCGGTTCGCACAAGAACAACGGCGCGGCGAACGCGGATCTGGTCATAGCCCTTGCCGGCACGCTCCAGGCGGGCGACACCGTGCTCGTGACCGTCACGGAAGCGTACCGCGCCGAGAGCGCCGCGACCGCCGCCGTCGCGCTGGCGGAGACCGCCAGGTTGCCGGAGGAACGGATCCGGGCGGACGCGACCGACAGCCGGATCACGATCACGGACGCGCCTCCCGGCGCCGTGATCGTCGTCTACGACGAGCAGGGCAATCCGATCGCCACGGTGAAGAACGATTCGGACGTGGCGGCCGATCTGACGGTAGACATCGTGCCGGAGCTGACCCCCGGCCAGGAAATCCGGGTGACGATCCGGGAACCGGGCAAGCTGGAGAGCGATCCGGTCGCGATCGAGGCGCAAGAGACGACGCCCGCGCCGGACAACGCCCTCGACATCGACATCGACGTCGAGGCGGGCACCGTGACGGTCATCGGCGTCCCGCCGCATACCACGGTCATCGTGTATGACGGCAACGGCGAAGAGATCGACCGGGAAGCCAACAACGGCGGCGCCCCGGCGGACATCGTCATTGCGGACCTCGAGCTGGACGAGTCCGTCCAGATCAGCTTCCGGGAACGGGACAAGCACGAAAGCGATAAACTGGTCATCGTCATCAAGGATCAGGCGCAAGACGCGATCGACGAAGCGATCGCCGAACTGGAGATCGACTACCAGAAGGAAGACACGTGGGAAAGCGTGACGCTGCCGGTCTATGTCGCCAGCGTCGGGAAGCACAACACGGCGGTGAGCTGGACTTCGAGCAAACCCGATGTCGTCGAGATCACGAAACCGCAGGGAGGCCGCATCGAGGCGCTCGTGCATCGTCAGCAACAGGACGTGAGCGTCATCCTGACCGCGAAGGTGTCGAAGAACGGCGTCGGGAAGACGCGCACCTTCCTGGTCATCGTGAAAGCGGCCAACCTGACCAAGACGGTCGAGGAAGGCTACCGGAAGGTCGACGTGATCGGCGGCGCGAACGCCGATGTCCAGAAAGATGTGGATGTCCATCGGGTCGTGCTTACGAACGGCACGCAGGAAGCGAAGATCGACAAGGCCGTCTTCGACCATGCGACCGCCGACCGGTTCGCGAATGATCCGAAGTCGCGGAACAGCACCGCCCGGATCTACGTGAATGAAGTGCCGGGCGACGAAGCCGACGAATTCGCGGTCGAAGTAGCGGGGACGGCGCTGGAACGTCTGCATGGCAACGGCAACGCGATCGAGGTGCGCACCGACTACGGCAACATCCTGATCCGTCACGAGACCATGGAAGACATGGTCGACAACTCGCTGGACCTGTATTTCCGGCTCGTGCCCGTGAAGGACGCCGCGCGGCAGCAGGCGATCAACAGCGGCATCCTGAACGAACCCGCCGTACAGAACGAGGCGGCGGGAGGCAAGGTCGTCGACATTCCCGGCCGGTCGATGTTGGTCGAGACGAACTACAGCGGCTATCCGACGACGCTGACCCTGTACTTCGCGAAGAACGGCATCGAGGTTCCCGAGTCGGACACGGACGCATTCCTCGCATCGCTGCGCGTCTTCGTCGAGCACAGCGACGGCACGACGGATCTGCTGACGCCGACTCCGGTGTACGAGAACGGCAGGCCCGTCGGGGTATCGATCGTCATCGACAAATTCAGCACCTTCTCGATCATCCGGCTGCTGGAACCCATTGCGTACATTCCCGTCCGGAACACGCCGGGCGAACCATCCGCCGGGCCGGAGCCGGGCGAGCAGTCCGCGGGTCCGGGGCCGACCGCGCCCGGCGCGGCCGGTCCGGACGGCAGAACGATCGAGATCGTGCTGGACGGCGAGAACTATCGGGTGGATCCCGAAGGGTTCAAGGTCTCGGTCGGCGGCCGGATGATCGGGATCGCGGAAGTTGAAACGGCGGGCCGCGTCGTGACGATCCGGCTCAGCGAACCGCTGCCGGCCGGCTACCGGATCAAGGTGGATTACACGCCCGCGTCCGCCGGCGGCGGGAACGCGACGGAACCGCGGCTCAAGCCGTTCATCGGACTGGAACTCGCGATTCCCGGCTTCCACGCGCCGTACATCTTCGGCTTCGCGGACGGCACGTTCCGTCCGGAAAACGCGATCACGCGCGCGGAAATCGCGGCCATCCTCGCCCGCAACCTCGATCTCCCGCCCGGCGGCGCGTACGCGGGACTGTTCGGGGACGTGCCCTCCGCTCACTGGGCCTGGTCCGACATCGAGCGGTTGAAGCGGTCCGGCCTGATGATCGGCGACGCGAGCGGCAACTTCCGTCCGCAGGCTCCGATCACGCGGGCGGAGATGGCGATGATCGCGGCGAAATGGCTCGGCGCCGATCTGTCGGCCGCGGGATCGCCCGCGTTCGCCGATGTCGACGGCGGCCACTGGGCGGCGGCCGCGATCGACGCCGCAAGCCGCGCCGGCATCCTCGTCGGATTCGAGGACGGCACGTTCCGGCCGGACGAGCGGCTGACGCGGGCGCAGGCGGTCGCCGTCATGAACCGGCTGCTCGGCAGACGGCCGCACAGCGGCATCGACGCGCCGACCTGGCCCGATGTCCGTCCGAACCACTGGGCCTTCGCCGAGATCGAGGAAGCTTCGCGGCCCCACCGCTTCCTGTACGACGATGACGGCCGGGAGACACCGGTGGAAGACGACATGTAACGCCGGACACAGCAGAACGGCCTGTCGGGACGACGGTTCCCGACAGGCCGTTCTTGCCTTCATGATCGCTTGCCGACGAACACGCTCCAATCTTCGCAGATCGCGCGCAGCTCGTCATCCAGATACGTCAGCGCCTTCTCCCGCAGTTCGTCCGGAACGCCGTAGAACGCTTCGGCGATCGAACCCGCGATGGCGGCCACGGTGTCGCTGTCGCCGCCGATCGAGACCGCGTTCCGGATCGCGTCCTCGAACGAGACCGCCTCGAGGAACGCCCGGATCGCCTGCGGCACCGTCCCCTGGCACGTCCCGTCGAACCGATAGACATGCCGGATCTCGTCCAGTGTGAAGTCCAGCGGATAGTAGTCGCGTTCGATCAGCTCGCGGATCTCGTCCTTGCCGGCTCCCCGCCGCGCCAGGAAGACGGCCGTCGCGACCGCCTCCGCGCCCTTCAGCCCCTCCGGGTGGTTGTGCGTCACGCCGGTCACGGCCCGCGACAGTTTGCGGACTTCCTCCTCCGTCCGGGCCGCGAACCCGACCGGGCCGACGCGCATCGCCGCGCCGTTGCCGAAGCTGCCGTACGGCCGCGGATCGTCGCTGAACATCCATCGGGCGAACATGCCGCCGTAGCCGCAGTCCGGGTACTTCCTGCCGATTTCGCGCATCCACCGCACGGTCATGTCCGCGGCCAGCGCCAGGCGGTCGTCTCCGCGCAGCCCGGCGGCATCGGCCAGCCGCTCCATTTCCATGATCGCCCGGGCGACGGCCAGCGTCATGATCCCGTCGTCCGTCACCCGGCAGTCCGCCGCGAACAGTTCGAAGTCCTTCGCCCGGTAGTTGTCGAATTCGAACCGCGAACCCGCGATGTCCCCGATGATGGCGCCGATCACGGCCTTCACCTCCGGTCAGCATCCAGCATGCCCGCGATGACGCGCGGCATGGCGTGCAGCGAACATTGCTTCTCCACCGCGCCGAGCTCCCATGCGACCCGCGGCATGCCGTACACCACGGACGTGGCCTCGTCCTGCCCGATCGTCCGGGCTCCCTTGCGGCGCATCGCCAACAGTCCCTTCGCGCCGTCATACCCCATGCCCGTCAGGATGACGCCGATCGCCCGCTCCCCCGCTTCCCGCGCCACCGATTCGAACAGGACGTCGATCGAGGGGCAATGGCGGTTCACTTTTTCCCCGGCAAAACATTCCACCGTGAACCGTCCGCCCGTCCGTCTCACCCGCATGTGCCGGTCGCCCGGGGCGATCAGCACGGTGCCGCGCTCCGCCGCGTCGCCGGTCTCCGCTTCCTTCACGCGCAGCGGCAGCGACTGGTTCAGCCGCTCGGCGAACATGCGCGAGAACCGGGGCGGAATGTGCTGGACGATGACGATGCCGGGCGCGTCGGCCGGCAATCCCCTGAGCAGGGCATGGATCGCTTCCGGCCCGCCCGTCGAGGCGCCGATCGCGATCAGACGGGGCGCCGGGCGGCGCGGTTGGTCGCCGGTCGGAGGCGCGGCCGCGCCCGGAGCGGCTTCGCCGGATATCGGGCCGCCGGGCCGCACGATTTTGGCCCGGGACGCGACCCGGATTTTCTCGGCCAGCTCTTCCACGAACCGCTCCATCCGCCCCGGACCGGCGTCGGGTTTCGGAATGAAGTCGACCGCGCCGGCGCTCATCGCGTCGAACACGGCCGTGCTGACCGCGCTCATCACGATGACCGGAAGCGGATATTGCGGCAACAGTCTCCGAAGGAACTCGATGCCGTTCATCTTCGGCATGTGGACGTCGCACACCATCACGTCCGGATGGTGCTCCAGCAGCCTGTCCCGGGCTTCGTAAGGATCGGCCGCCGTGGCGACGACGTCGATGCCGGCGGCCGCGAGGCCTGTCGCGAGCAATTGGCGGAACACCGCGGAATCATCGACGATGAGCACCCGGATCGTCCTGCGCGTCATCCCGGTCAGCCCCTTTCCTCCGGCCTTGCTTCATGCCTTGCGGTAAATCGACGGCTTCACGTACGTGAACGGCGACTCGAACCGGTTGATCGTCTCGGAATGGCCGATGAACAGGTATCCGCCGGGCGCCAGGCTTTCGTAGAACTTGCGGATGAGCCGCCTGCGCGTATGCTCGTCGAAATAGATCATCACGTTCCGGCAGAAGATGACGTGAAACCCCTTGCGAAACGGGAACGGGTCCATCAGGTTGAAGCGGCGGAACACCACTTCCCTCCGGATCCGGTCCGCCACCGCGTACCGGCCGTCCCCGTGCGGGACGAAATAGGTGAGCCGCCACCGCTTCGGCAGCGGCTCGACCGATTCGGCGGGGTAGACGCCGCGGATCGCGTGCAGGAGCACGCGTTCCGAGATGTCGGTGGCGAGCAGCGTCGTATCCCACCCGATCTTGGCGCTCCCGAGATGCTCGTCGATCAGCATCGCGAGCGTGTACGGCTCCTCCCCCGTGGAGCAGCCCGCGCTCCATACCCGCAGGTCCCGGTCCTTCAGCCGGGGCAGGATTTCGGGCAGCACCCTGTCCCGGAAGTAGTCGAAGTGGTCCGGTTCCCGCATGAAGAAGGTGTGATTGGTCGTCAGCCGGTTGATCAGCGTCGCGGCCGCCTGGCCGCTCCGGTCGCGCGTCACATAGTCCAGATAGTCCGTGAAATTGTCCAGGTTCAGCGACTGCAGGACGCGGCCGAGCCGGCCCAGCACGAGCATCTTCTTCTCCCGGCCCAGATGGAGGCCGAAGCTCTTCTTCACATACGCGGCCAGGCGTTCGAATTCCTGCTCCGTAATGTCCATCAATGCCATCGCCCCGTTCCGCGTCGGAAAAATGAACCGGCGGGCGGGCCGCCGCCGGATCGGCAGACGCGCGGCCCGCCGCCGGACGGCTTGTCCGCTCAAGACGAATACTTGCCGAACTCATGATCGCTCAGCGCGATCTTCGTCTGGCGGCCGATCGCGACCGGCTCAGGCACGGCGTCGGACGCCGCCGCGGCCGGCTGGAAATCGCTTGCGGCCTGCGCGTATCCGAACGCGTTCTTGCGCAGCTTGAACCGCCGCACCTGCTCGTTCAGCAGGTTCGCCTGCGCGGACAGCTCCTCGCTCGTCGCGGCGCCTTCCTCGAGGTTCGCCGACGTCTGCTGCACGACCTGGGACACCTGCATGATGCCCTGGTTGACCTGGTTGATGCCGATCGCCTGTTCGTTCGACGCCGTCGCGATGCTGTCGACCAGCGACGCGACCCGCGACACGTCTTCGACGATCTGCTGCAGCGCGCTCGCGGTCTCCTGCGCGATCTTCGTGCCCGCGTCCGCCTTCCGGATCGAGCCCTCGATGAGCTCGGTCGTCTCCTTCGCCGCGTTCGCGGAGCGCGCCGCCAGGTTGCGGACCTCCTCCGCCACGACGGCGAAGCCTTTGCCGTGCTGTCCGGCACGCGCCGCTTCCACAGCGGCGTTGAGCGCGAGAATGTTCGTCTGGAACGCGATCTCGTCGATGACCTTGATGATCTTCGAGATGTTCTGCGCGGACGTGTTGATCTCGTCCATCGCGGTCAGCATTTCCTTCATCTGCTCGTTGCCGTTCAGCGCGTTCCGCTTCGCGGCCTCGGCCAGCTCGTTCGCCTGGTTCGAAGCGTCCGCGTTCTGCTGCGTCTGCGAGGAGATCTCCTCGATGGATGCCGTGAGCTGCTCGACGGAGCTCGCCTGCTCGGTCGCGCCCTGGGACAGCGAGACGCTGAGCGCGGAGATCTGCCCTGCGCCGGCGGCGACCTGGTCGGACGCGGTCTGGATGTTGTTCATGATCTCGTTCAGATTGTCGCTCATCTTGCGGAACGCGTCCGCGAGCTGTCCGATCTCGTCCTTGCTGTCGATGTCGATGCTCACGTCCAGATCGCCGTCGGCGATCCGATCAGCCGCAGCGACCAGCTTGCCGACCGGCTTGCTGATCATGCGCGAGACCACGATGCCGAACAGGAGCGACACGGCCGTCAGGATCACGACAGTCACGATCATGGTCGCCGAAGTGGTGGCGGTCGATCTCGACAAATCTTCGGCATGCCTCATGCCGTTCGTCGTCCGGGCGTCGAACAGTTCCATGATCATGTCGTTGGCCGCCGAAGCCTTCGCCGCGCCTTGCGCTTCCATCATGGCGACGGCCTCGTCGTTCCGGCCCGCAAGCGCCAGCGCGATGATCTCGTCCTGGACCGCCTTGAAAGCCTCGAAATTCCGCTTCATCTCCTCGAATTTCAGCCGGTTCTCTTCCGTCCGGATGGTCTTGCCGAATTTCTCGAAGCTGACATCGATCTTCGCCGAGATTTCCCGGATCTCGGCGGCGAGCTGCTCCTTCTGCGCCCGGTCGTCGATCAGCAGCATGTTGGCCAGCCGGTAGCGGTTCCGGTTGAAGTCGATGCCCGCCGAACCCAGATCGCCGAGCGAAATGCCGTAGTCCGTATACAGCTCGGTATATTTCGAATCCACGTTCTCCATGTTGATGATGCCGAACGCGCCCATGCCGCCCGCCAGGCAGGCGACGATGACGAACGTCGTGATCAGCTTCGTTCCGATTTTCATGTTCCTGAACCATCTCATGGCCGATTCGCCCCCGTATCCATCAATTGTTCAGCAATTGCTCGGTCTCTTCGTCCGTCAGCAGCTTCTCGCAGTCCAGGAGCAGCTTGACTTCCCCGGCCGCCTGGCCGATGCCCATGATGAAGCAGTTGCCGCGCTTCGTCAGATCGGGCGGCGCCGCGACCGCGGCGGCCGGAATGTTGACCACTTCGGCGACGCTGTCGACGATCAGGCCGATCGACAGATCGCGGATGTCGACGACGATGATGCAGGTCCGCTCCATGTACTCCCTGAACGGCTTGTTGAACCGCACCCGCATGTCCATGACCGGGATGATCTTGCCGCGCAGGTTGATGATGCCGCGCACGAAATCGGGCATGTCCGGTACGGACGTGATTTTCTGCAGGCCGATGATCTCCGTGACATACCGGATCTCGATCCCGTAGGATTCGCCGTCGACGATGAACGTCAGATATTTGTCCTTCTGCGAGTCTTCTTCATCCAGCAACGTATCGTTCCGTGCGGTCTCCGACATGTCCGTTCTCTCCTCCATGATTCATATTGAGCAGCCCCTGGATGTCGAGAATGAGGCTGATGCTGCCGTCGCCGAGCAGCGTGCAGCCGGAGACGCCCCTCACCCGGTTCAGCCTCCGGATGTACGCGGGCAGCGCCTTGACGACCACCTGCTGCTGGCCGAGCAGCTCGTCGACGAACAGGCAGAGGCATCGCTCGTCCTGCTCCGCCATGATCAGCACGCCGTCCCGAATGTCCGTCCTGCCTCCGGGTACGCGGAACAGCTTGTGTATGCGCAATATCGGATGGCATTCTCCCCGCACCATGATCATCTCGTTGCCGTCCGGGTCGGTGATGATGTCGCGGACCTTCGCCTTGAACGACTCCCGGATCGCGGTCGTCGGGATCGTGTACAGCGCGTCGCCCACCCGGATGTTCATGCCGTCGATGATCGCGAGCGTGAGCGGAATCTTGATCATGAACACCGTGCCTTCGCCGGGGCGGCTGTCGACCGTGATCGTGCCGCCCACCTGGGCGATGTTCTGCTGCACCACGTCCATGCCCACGCCCCGGCCGCTGTACTCCGTGATCTCCTCCTTCGTCGAGAACCCGGGCAGGAAGATCAGCTGGAAGATCTCCTTGTCGGTCATGTCCGCTTCCGGCCGATGGAGCAGTTCCCTCGCCTTCGCCTTGTCCAAAATGCCCCGCCGGTCCAGCCCGCGTCCGTCGTCCCGCACCAGGATCAGCACCTCGCCTCCGTTGTTCAGCGCCTCAAGCGTGATCACGCCCGTCTCCGGCTTGCCCGCCGCCGCGCGTTCGTCGGCGGTCTCCAGACCGTGGTCGACGGCGTTGCGGACGAGATGCATGAGCGGGTCCGTGATATGCTCGATGATGTTCTTGTCCACTTCGGTGTCTTCGCCGACGAGGCGCAGCGCCACGCTCTTCCCGAGCTTCTTGCTCATGTCGCGGACGATGCGGTTCATCCGCTGGAACGTCGTGGCCAGCGGAACCATGCGGATCTCCATGACCTTGTCCTGGATCTCCTTCGTGATCTTCTGCAGATGCCGGGCCGCCTTCTGGAATTGCCCGAGCTGCAGCCCGGCGATGTCCGGGTTCTGCGTCACCATCGCTTCCGCGATCACGAGCTCTCCGACCAGGTCCATCAGCTCGTCCAGCTTGTCCACGTTCACCTGGATCGTCGTCTGATGCGCGCCGGCCGTGTTCCGGATCTCCCGGTTCGGCGCGCCGTCCGGCTTGCCGGCCGGCGGACCGTTGTCCATCGTCTCCGGACCGGCAACTTCCCGCGCCGGCGGGTTGGCCCGGGCGTACTCTCCGGGCGCAATCTCCCGCACCTGCAGATCCTTCAGATAGCTGGTGCCGGACAGCGCCTCAACGATCTCGTCCCGGCTTCTGTCCGTGGCCATGAACAGCTGAAAGCCCTGTCTGCGAATCACGGCATCGGCCTCCGGATCGTCCAGCAGACTTTCCGGAATGTGGCGGAAGTCCGCCAGCCGGTCCCGGAGCTGGAAGACCGCCTGGTAAGCCCGGATGTTCGCCATCTGGCAGTCTTCCGTGAAGCGCAGCGTGGCGACGTAGCGGTACAGGCCGTCAGACGGAACCGGTCCGCCCGCCGCGTCTTCCCCTTCAATCCTTCCCCGCTTGATCGCATCGAGCAGCCGGTCCACCTTGCCGATCACGACCGACGCGTCGCCGTCGGCCGGTTCGCCGCTTCGCAGCTTGTGCAGCTCGACCTTGGCGAAATCCACCCCCTCGAGCATCAGGTCGGAAAGCTCGGACCAGTTCGCCGGCCGCGCCGGATGGTCGCGCAAGTACGAGAACAGATCCTCGAGCGCGTGCGCCAGGGCGGCGATATTGTGGTATTGCATCATGGAAGAGGAGCCTTTGACCGTGTGCATGATGCGGAAAATTTCATGGATCGCCTCTTCCGTGAAGGCGCCGGCATGCTCGCAGGCGAGGATCAGCTCCTCCAGCTGCCCGACAAGCTGCGCGGTTTCCGTCAGATACGCTTCGAAAATCGGATCTCCCCTCAGGTCGCTCATCCCGCATCTCCCCGTGTGATAGTGGACGTTGAGACAATAAAGGAGCCCGTCAGCGCATGACAAAGGCTGGCGGGCTCCGCACAAAAACCATACAGCCGGACGGCTGGCAACCTGGCAATCATAGTTCAACAGACGTTGAACCGTAGACCCATGGCTTTGCGTCACTGCCTTTCGACAGTTTTGCCTTTGTCGCGATATGGATGAATCTTTGCAAGACGCCAAGAATACCCGGACTTTCCGGAAAATCCTATGTAATATTCTCGTAAGACTTATTTTAGTCAAATTTTCTTATAAAACATGTGTGGATGATCATATCTTCATATTTTCAATTATGTTATAGTATTAATTTTTGGGTCTTTTTTCATACTACAAAAGTTGTATATAAAGGTGGTTGCTTGTAAAAAAGACGGATCGGTTCTGCGGATGTATTCTCCAGGCGGGATCAGACCACTTGACACCGAAGGGGAGGGGGAGCGCGATGGGAGAGAATTTATCAAAATGGAAGAGATCTCCTTCCGCTTACTCGGATCGCAACAAAAAAGGTTGCCGGTCATCGGCAACCCTGTTCGTCATCGGGCGATGAACTTTCTGAAGTTCTGCGCGAACCGTTCGACCAGTTCCCGCGCCGCCGCGTCGTAAGCCGCCTTGTCGCTCCAGGCGTTGCGCGGCTGCAGGATCTCCCCCGGCACGCCCTCGATGCGGTCCGGGCACAGAAGGCCGAACGCGGGATCGGGCGTGAAGTTCGCCTTCTCGATCGTGCCGTCCACCGCCGCGCTCACCATGCGGCGCGTCCAGGCCAGATTCATCCGCTTGCCGACGCCGTACGGGCCGCCGGTCCAGCCGGTGTTGACGAGGTAGACGCGGACGTTGTGGCGGTCGATTTTCTCGCCGAGCATATTCGCGTACACCTTCGGCCGCAGAGACAGGAAAGGCGCGCCGAAGCAGGCGGAGAACGTCGCTTCCGGTTCGGTCACGCCGCGCTCGGTTCCCGCAAGCTTCGAGGTGTAGCCGGACAGGAAATGGTACATCGCCTGTTCCTTCGTCAGCCTGGCGATCGGCGGAAGCACGCCGAAGGCGTCGGCCGTGAGGAACAGGATGACCTTCGGGTGGCCGGCCTTCCCCGGAATGACGGCGTTCGGGATCATGTCGACGGGATAGGCCGCGCGCGTGTTTTCCGTCAGGGAAGTGTCGTTGTAATCGGCCGCGCCGGTCGCGGGATCGAGCACGACGTTCTCCAGCACGGCGCCGTGCCGGATCGCGTTCCAGATCTGCGGCTCCTTCTCCGCCGACAGGTTGGCGCACTTCGCGTAGCAGCCGCCTTCGAAATTGAACACGCCGTCGTCCGACCAGCCGTGCTCGTCGTCGCCGATCAGCCGGCGTTCCGGGTCCGCCGACAGCGTCGTCTTGCCGGTGCCGGAGAGGCCGAAGAACAGCGCGACGCCGCCGTCCGCCCCGACGTTCGCGGAGCAATGCATCGGCAGGACGCCACGGAACGGGTAGAGATAGTTGAGCACGCCGAAGACGGACTTCTTGATCTCGCCGGCGTATTCGGTTCCGCCGATCAGCACGATTTTCCGCTCGAAGGAAATGCAGATGAACGTCTCCGAACGGGTGCCGTCCGTCCGCGGATCCGCCTTCAGCCCGGGAAGGTCGATGACGAGAAATTCCGGCCGATGCGTCCCGAGCTCTTCTTCCGTCGGCCGGATGAAAAGCTGTCGCGCGAACAGATTGTGCCACGCGAATTCGTTGATGACGCGGATCGGCAGACGGTGCCGTTCATCCGCCCCCGCGTAACCGTCGAAGATGAACAGCTCCCTGTCCCGCATGTAGTCCAACGCCTTGCGGTACAGCCGGTCGAACCGTTCCGGCTCCATCGGCCGGTTCACGGCGCCCCAATCGATGTGCGGCGCGATGGAAGGCTCGTCCACGATATACTTGTCCTTCGGCGAGCGGCCGGTGTATTGACCCGTCCTGACGGCCAGCGCTCCCGTGGAAGACAGCATGCCCTCCCCGCGCTCCAGCGCGATCCGGATCAGCTGCTCCACCGGCAGATTGCGGCTTTCGTCCCCGGCGTCCGGCCGCTTCAAATCGGTTGTGCTGTATACCATAGCTGTTCGATCCTTTCCGCCATGTAGTGGATAGTGGATGAATTCCTCCGATTGTCCAGACCTTCAGCGACGTCGCGTCCATGTTCGCGGGTTTTAGGATTCCCGATTTTGCCGGAAATGCGCTTGCATTCGTGCGAGTCCATGTCACCTCTCCGAAGCATCCGATGTCATGCCGGTTGTTTGGACAATTGTACAACATAAATACGGGTTGTTGAAGGATTTAGTACGTCATATTTTACATATAGTTCATATTATTTTTCGCATGATTACATCCAATTTTGAGAACAATAGCCGGGGATGGGCGGCGGACAAAGTCATAACCACCGGCTTAGCCGGTGGCTTCCATCAGCCCTATAAGGGCATGGTGCAAGCAAGCGCCTCAAAGGCGCATTGAAAGTCTGCCAACCGCGTATCATCTCAGGCAGCCCCTAAAGGGGCTCTTTTATTTGCCCTTTTTTACCGACTCACCCGTAAACGGGTCAAAGATGTCAAGGCCGGATTTAAATTGACCCACTTCGCCGGTTTAAATTTGACCCACTTCGACGAATTAAGGGTCTAGACTTGCTGATTCTCCCCGCAATCGAACGTTTCATTTCTCCATCTCTGTCAATCT
>Ga0207768_100398_pt1 | contig 26721 bp, 24 predicted proteins | sample CeladaPassaB1F01_FD_187478 | JGI IMG/M metagenome (GOLD analysis project Ga0207768, IMG submission 187478) | Cellulose-adapted microbial communities from the Joint BioEnergy Institute, USA - Passage B1F01 (SPAdes) (version 2) | ecosystem: Engineered > Bioreactor > Continuous culture >... | reverse complement strand
TGACCGCCTGCTTTTTGAATTCCTCGCTGTAACGTTGTTTGGTTTCACCCATGGTGAACACCCCCACTAAGGATAGGTTCATTATCCGAAATTGTTTTGGGTGTGTCCACTTTTTATTCTAGGTGCAAAAATCGCCTCTCAGATGGGACGCGAGCGTTTCCGCGACGCCGAGAGGCGGAAAAACCGTCTCTCAGACGTGACGAGGACGTTTCCGCGACGCCGAGAGACGGAAAAATCGCCTCTCAGATGGGATGCGGGTGTTGAGCCCGGCCCGGCCGTTCTGACCAATTCCGGCGGTTTTCACCTCGTCGATGGGTCCGGCGATGTCGATGTCGTACCGGTCGGTCATGGAGTCTCAAGTATTTTCCGCTTTCACTTGTCAAAATTTTAGTAAAATAAAACCGCACGATTCCCCCCGCATGCCGAGTACAAATTTTGTTACAATGAAATCAGGCAGGCTGCGAACAAGGACGGTGAACGGCATGGGAAGAAGACACGTCTTCACCCGCTCGGAGCTTCTGGACCATGCGAAGCGCATGCTCCTCGAGCACGGCTATGAGGGATTCCAGCTCAAATCGCTGTCGACGCGCCTGCCCGGTGCCCGAAGCACCATTTACCAATACTTTGCCAACAAGGAAGAAATGATCGCCGCATGCATGCGGCGCGTCATGGAGGACGTGCTTGAGCAGGCGCAAGCCGTGGACGAAACGGATTGCATGAAAGCCCTGCGGCAGCTTTTGACCATTTATCTTCGGGAAGCGGGCTTCCACCAGCTGATCGGCTACGCGCACAAGATCAACCCGTCCAGCTCCCCCGCCACGGCCAGAGATCTTGAGTTTGTGGAACTGGCCCATATCACGCTGAAAAACCAAATCGAGCGCCTTTTGGTCCGCGCCCGGGAAGAAGGACGCATCAACCCGGACATTCCGCTCCCCGCCGTCACCGGCGTCTTCTTCAATCTGATCAACACCCCCAATCTGATGGGCATCCCGCTGTCCGAGTGGAGCGAATGGCTGTTCAAAATGTGGCTGGAAGGCGCGGGGACACAAAATTGAAACATTTTTAAATTGACACATGTGTCAAATAAAACGTATAATGAGCGAGGTTGATTCGAGGTGCTTAGGCATCCCCAATTTGACACGCGTGTCATCTATTCGGACGAAGGAGAAGATCTCGCATATTTTTCGCTTTGAAGGAGATACGTCACAGCAAAACCCGTTTTGTCATGATCGGCATCATCCTCGTCCTCATTTCCTGGCTCGTGTTCATCCTGTCCGGGCTGGGAAACGGTTTGGCCGCTCTCGCGGCTTCGACGTTCAAGAACATGGACGCCGATTATGTGGTGTTCGAAAAAGGATCTAAAGCTTCCATGGGCAAATCCCTTCTGTCGGGCGAGCTGACGGCCCGGCTGACGGAAATTCCGGGCGTGGAAGCCGCCTCGCCCATGGGCATCATCTTCGGATCGGCCGTCCGGGAAAGCGGCGATCCGGAGGAGTTCAAGCTCGACATCGCGCTGGTCGGCATCGAGCCGGGAAGTTTTCTTGAGCCGGACGTCGCGGAAGGCGCGGGACTGGATGCCGGCAGCCCGACGCACGTCCTTGCCAACGAGTCGCTGAAAGATGAAGGATTCCGGATTGGCGACACCTTCGTGCTGGACGGCACAACGGAAGAGCTGACGATCGCCGGATTTGTCCGGGATCAAACCTACAACCACGTCGCGTCCGTGTTCATTCCCATCGAGACGTGGCGCAAACTGGCCTTTGCGGCCCCCGGCTCCGACAAAGGTCTCAAGGATCCCGTCAATGCTATTATGCTGCAGGGCAAGGACATCGATCCGAACGCGATCAACGAACGCCTGCCGGGCACGGAGACGGTCACCCGCGGTCAGGCCGTGCAAGGCATCTCCGGCTACAAGGAAGAGACCGGCACCATCTTCATGATGCTCGGCTTCCTGTTTGTGATTTCCGCCTTTATCGTGGGCGTGTTCTTTTACGTGCTCACCATGCAAAAATCCAACCAGTTCGGGATCATGAAAGCGATCGGGGCCAAAAACGGTTTTCTCGGAAAAGCCGTCATCTCCCAGGTGTTCGTCCTGTCGCTCGCCAGCATCCTCGTCGGCATCCTGCTCACCTACGGGACGGCGGCCGTCCTGCCCAAGGGCATGCCGTTCCGGCTGGAAACAAGCTGGGTGATCGCGTATTCGCTTATCCTGCTCGCCATCTCGCTCGCGAGCGCGCTGATCTCCGTCCGTACGGTTGTGAAAATCGATCCGCTGAAGGCGCTTGGGAGGGTGGAATGATGACGCACGGGCTTGAAATGCAATCGGTGTCCAAATTCTACGACGCGGGTTCGGAACGCGTCACGGCCCTGGACCGGGTAAGCATCCGGGTGGAGCCGGGCGAGTTCGTCGCCGTGGTGGGACCGTCCGGTTCGGGCAAGACCACCTTCCTGTCCATCGCCGGCGCACTGCTCAAACCTACCGAAGGGGCAGTCTTTCTGAACGGCAAAAACATTTCCGCGCTGCCGGACAAGCAGTTGTCCGACATCCGGCTGCGTGAAGTTGGGTTCATCATGCAGGCGTCCAACCTGGTTCCTTACCTGAACGTTCTGGAGCAGCTGCTGGTGGTCAAACGCATGTCGGGAAAGGTCACCCCGGCGGACAAGGCCTTCGCCGCGGAGCTCCTTGCCGAACTTGGGTTGGCCGAGAGGATGAAGCGCTATCCGGAAGAACTTTCCGGCGGCGAGAAACAGCGCGTCGCCATCGCCCGGGCGCTCATGAACGATCCGGGCGTCATTCTGGCGGACGAGCCCACGGCAAGTCTGGATACCAAACGCGCCCACGAAGTGGTCTCCCTGATCGCCCGCGCGGTGAAAACGCGCCGCAAGGCGGCGGTCATGGTCACCCACGACGAGCGTCTGCTGTCTTACTGCGACAAGGTGTATCGGATGGAAGACGGCAGGCTGTCGCTGGCGGATCCGGCGCCGGTGGCTTGATTCCGGGCAGAAACAGCCAAGGGCATCCCTTGACAGCCGAAATCAGAGAGGCAACCATCCGGCGGATGGTTGCCTCCTTTGTTTGTTACACTGACCGCCATCGAGTGCGTTTTTTCCCCGCTGTTATAAACTTCCCGGCTTCGAACAACTCCTTGAACAGCGCCTGTCCGGATCCCTGACCGCGAACGTGATATGGCTGATACCCTCGATCACGCCGATTCTCCTTTCCGAATAGTATCCCGGCAGACGAGCGGGGCCGGTTATGTCCATTTCCACGATATCACGGTTACGCCAGAATCCGGATCCATCCCGCACCATACATGACACTTGTCATCTCCATGTCCTGACACCCGTGAATTCCGCCGGCGGCGCTGTCCGCTCTAAAATGGAACCGACATCAATCAAGACCCATTGTGGAGTGTGACAACCATGACGGCGGAAAAAAGCGGCGGGCGGATCCGGCTGCTCGACATCATGCGCGGATTCGCCATTTTCGGAACCCTGGGGACCAACATCTGGATCTTTGCCCACCTCGGGGATTTGAATCTCCTGTTTGGCCACGGCGAGCCGTGGTGGGCGTCGGCCGACGCCTTCCTGCAGCTGCTCGTGCTGTTTCTGGTCAACGGCAAGTTTCTCGGAATGCTGACCATCCTGTTCGGCGTCGGGCTGGAGTTGAAATACCGCCAGGCCCTGCGGCGCGGCGACCCCTGGCCCGGCGCGTACCGGTGGATCTGCCTGTTTCTGCTGGTCGAAGGCTTCCTTCATTTCACCCTGGTGATGGAATACGACATCCTCATGAGCTACGCCGTTACCGCCTTCCTTGTGGCTTACATCGTGCGGGGCGGCGACCGGCGGATCAACCGGACGCTGAAATGGCTGGGCGGCGGCTACGCCCTCTTCTTGATGGCGGTCGTAGCCCTTGAAGTCGGACTGGTCGCGTCGGGAGCCAACCTGTCCTGGGGCAACATGGACCCTGTGGTGCGGCTGTACCGGGAAGGCACGTGGCTCGAGCAGGTGGTCTATCGCCTGTCCAGTTTTATCGTGCTTCGAGTCGAAGCCGTCTTCGTCATCCCCCTGAATGTCATCCTGTTCCTCGCGGGGGTGCGCCTTATGCGCGCCGGCGCGTTCGCGCCCGACGATCGGGGCCGGCGCATCCGCCGCCGCATGCTCCGGATCGGCCTTGGGCTGGGCGTGCCGCTGAATCTCTTGATGTTCTTCCCGGGCGGGGGATTCGATCTGAGCGTCCGCTACCTGTTCGCGCCGATCCTGTCGCTGGGCTACATGGCCCTCATCGCCAGGCTGGTCGAGAGAAGCGAAAATCTCAGGGTATGGCGTTACGCAGAATCCGTCGGTAAAATGTCCTTGAGCTGCTATGTGCTGCAAAACATCCTGGCGTCCTGCCTCTTCTACGGCTGGGGGCTGGGCCTGGGCGGCCGGCTGGACAGCCTGTCCGTGATCGGCATCTGGCTCGCCGTCTGCCTGGCCGAAGCCGTTCTCGCCAGATGGTGGATGGAGCGCATGCGGCTCGGTCCCATGGAATGGACGCGAAAATCGCTGCTCAGGTTGGTGGCGGCGCGCTAGCGTCGATGCGGAGGCGTTTCCCGACATGCGCAAAATCAGGTTCAGGCTCTACCCGGAAAATCAGCTCCGGCGCTATCTGATCCTCGACATCATTCTCTGCGTCTTTCTGTTCTACCAGACGCTCACCACCGACAGCTCCCTCGGGCTGTTCGGCACTTTCCTTTTGCTGGCGCTGTTTCTGGTTCTGTTTTATATGGGGCTTTGGTTCAGGGGCTGGCGGCTGCTCACGGTGGTCGTGGCCGGCTGCGGACTGATGGCGGTGTTTGCCGTTTGCTACAAACCGTGGCTTCTGCTGTTCGCCGTCGCTTTTGCCGATTTTCTCGGGCGCGTCCGATCCCGGGAGCAGCTGGCCGCCGGGCTGGCCGCCTTCGCCGCCATGTACCTCGTCACCAGTTACGTGGTGTACCAGGATGCGTTCCATTTTCTCCAGACTCCCCTTCTGCCCTTTATGATTATTCAGCTCGCCATTCCTTTCGCGGTGCGCATCATGGAAAGGTCCGAATCGCTCAAGAGCGAACTGGCCGCCGCCAACGAACGGATCGCGCTTTACGCCCAGGAAGAAGAACGCCACCGCCTGGCCCGGGATCTCCACGACACCCTTGGGCAGACGCTGACCATGATCAAGATGAAAAGCGAACTGGCCATGCGCATGACGGAAAAAAATCCGGATCGGGCGAGACAGGAAATGCAGGAAGTGGTCCGGGCATCCCGCGCGGCGCTCAAGCAGGTGCGGGATCTGGTTACGGACATGCGGTACGTCTCTCTCCGGCAGGAGCTGGAGCACGGCCGAATCCTGCTCGACAGCGCCGGAATTGGCTTCGAATTCCACGGAGCGGAGCGACGGCCGAATTTGTCCAAGGTGACGGAAACGATGCTGGCCCTGGCTCTGCGGGAGAGTCTGACCAACGTCGCGAAGCACAGCGGAGCAGGACGCTGCGCGGTCACGGAGGAATTTGACGACGGATGGTACCGGTTGCGCATTGAAGACGACGGCGCCGGAATGACGGAAGAGCAGAAAACGGCGGGACACGGCCTGTCGGCCATGGAAGAGCGCATGCGACTGCTGCGGGGAGAAGCCCGCGTCGGCCGATCGGCCCTGGGCGGCGTCATGGTGACGCTCGCCGTGCCGGTTCCGGCGCAGTCCGTGAGCGGGGAGGATGTGACATGATTCGCGTCGTCATCGCCGAAGACCAGCAAATGTTGCTCAGCGCCCTGGCGTCCCTCCTCCAGCTGGAGGACGACATCGAAGTGGTCGCCCAAGTCCCGGACGGCGGCAAAGCGCTGGAAGCCATCCGGAATTTGCGTCCCGACATCTGTCTCCTGGACATCGAAATGCCGGGTCTGGGCGGACTGGACGTGGCCGAGGCGGTCCGGCGGGATGGGCTGGGCTGCCGGATCGTGATCGTTACCACGTTTTCCCGGCCGGGCTACCTGCAAAGGGCCACGGAGCTGAAAGTGGACGGCTATTTGCTGAAGGACGAGCCCATTGAGGATCTTGTGGAAGCCATCCGGAAGGTGCATCGGGGCGAGCGCGCGATCAGCCCCGAGTTGGCGACGCGGTTTTTCTTTGCCAGGGAAGAAAATCCGCTGTCGGAGCGGGAACGGGACGTGCTGCGCCTGGCGGCGGAAGGCCTGACCACGGATCAAATCGCGTCCGCCCTCTACCTCACGAAAGGCACGGTGCGCAACTACCTGTCGTCCGCGATCCAGAAGCTTGAGGTCGAGTCCCGGCACCAGGCCGTGAAAAAAGCGACGGAAAAAGGGTGGATTTGAACGCCGTTGACACGGCGTTTTTCTTCCCATATAATTATGGAGCAAATTGTTAATTGATTAATTATAAAGGGTTCGGGGGTGAACCGCCATTCCCCTCTACGATCCGTTCCAGAATCCCAAGCCGGAAGTTGATCTGTTCTTCTCCATGTACAAGGCCAATCTGGCCAACGTCCGTGCCATCGAGGAAAAGCTGGCGCCCATGCAGCTGTCGCTCGGCCGCCTCTGCCTGCTGTACACCCTGCAGCGCATCGGCCGTCCGGCGCTCCCCTCCGAGCTCGGGGACGACATGGAGGTCACCCGCGCCAACGTCAGCGGCCTGCTCGCCGGGCTGGAGAAAAACGGCATGGTCCGCCGGGAAATCGATCCGTCGGACCGGCGGCGGATTCTGGTGCACCTGACGCCCAAGGGCATCGAAACCCTCAAGCAAGCCTGGCCCCTTTACGAAGAGGCGATAGCCGGACGGTTTCAACCCCTGACCCCGGAGGAGAAAGACGCGCTGCTTTCGCTTCTCCGGAAGCTGTCGGGCAAAACCTGATTCTGGCGGTTTTGGGCTGTCGTCCAAGCCCTGGCCACGGGATCGTCTGCCGTCCGGATCCTGGTCTCGGCTTTAGTCCGCCGTTCACCCTCGCGACAGGTTCTCTTTCGGCTTTGGCCGCCTTTTTTTCGGCCCTATGATTAACCATTTAACTATATGTTTTTTAATAATATATCCACTAATAAAAAACAGGGAGAGGATGTTTCCCATGAAAACGGCGAAAAAAAACAACCTGTTGCTGCCCATGCTGGCTTTTTGTTCGTTTCTCGTCGGATTTGACGCCATTGCCACCGTGCCCTTGCTGCCGGCCATCTCGGCGTCGACGGACATGCCCATGAGGTCCGGCGGGCTGCTGTACGCCTGCTATGCCGCCGCCTATGCCGTCACGGCTCCCCTCATGGGCTACCTGTCCGACCGCTGGAGCCGGAAAGGCATTCTGCTGATCGGCCTCGCGCTGTTTGGCGCGTCCACCGCCCTGATGGGAACGGGGGAAACGTTTGCCGCCCTGATCTTTTTTCGCATCCTGACCGGCATCGGCGTCGGAATGGTCGAACCCGCGGTCTATGCCATCGCCGGAGACCACTATGCCTATGAAGATCGCGGCCGCGCCATGGGCGTCATTACGGCCGCCCTGATCGCCTCCAGCGTCGTCGGCGTGCCCATCGCCGGCGCCGTGGGCGAAATGGCGTCCTGGAACCGGACATTCCGGATGATCGCCCTCCTGATCCTGCTGGCGCTGGCCGTCGCTTCGGCCGCGATTCCGAAACGGCGGCCGGGCCAGGCCGGTCACGGGCCCGGCCGGGAAGCGCCCGCCGGGTCGCCGTTTCGACTCGTCTTCGCCAACCGGTCCGTGTTCTTTTCCCTGCTGGGTTCCCTGCTCTATTTCGGTGCCCTGCAAGGCATGTTCGCCCTGGCCGGCGCATACTACTTCACTTTCTACGGCCTCGGCTCCGGCGAAACCGGCCTCCTGCTCATGGCCGCCGGAGCCGCCAGCATCGCGGGCAGCCTGCTCGGCGGAAAATGGGCGGACCGAAGGCGCAAAAGCAGGGTGGTCGCCGTCGCGAGCCTGGCGGCCGGCGTCTTTGTTTTTCTGCTGGGCCTTATGACCTTCAACCTGTGGGTGTCCATCCTGCTGCACGTGCTCTGGGCCGCGTTTTACGCCGCCGGCCAAGCCGCCTTCACCACCCTCGTCTCGGAGCTGGACCCGAGTGCGCGGGGCACCGTGCTGTCCTTCAACAGCTCGGCCATGTACATCGGAGCCGGCGCGGCGTCGGGCCTGGCCGCGGTCTTGCTGCAAGCGGCGGACTTTTGGGCCGTCGGCCTTCTGTGCGGGGCCGCAAACGCCCTCGTCGTCATGATCGTCCTTACCGTCATCCGCGAACGCCGGACGGGCGTCGGGTCGTCGCACAATAATAATCGGACAGGGAAGAGCGGCTAGCCCCCATCCTCTCAAACCATATGGAGATCCTCACCGGGCGCTTCCAAACGGCCGGCAGGCATCTTCGCGATCCGCCGGCCGCCGGAGCCTTATTCGTACACGCGCATTTCGATGACTTCCGCATACGGGCTGCCGTTGGTCGCCTCCGCCACCAGCCGGATCCGCCGGGTGACGACCGCCGGAGCCAGCTTGTGGATGCGCTTGCGCCTGCGGTTCCCTTCTTCCCGCGCCACCGTCACCCATTGCCCGTCCACCCACGCCTCCACCCGGTAATCCTTCACCAGCTCGGGCATGATTTCATAGGGCGTCCGGTGATGATGCAGGTTGATCAGGTCTTTGTTTACGTCGTCGTTGAAAACGAGGTGGATTTCGCCGATCCGCCGTTCCCGGTCCCATTCCAGCTGCAGCCAGGGAGCGTCGGCTCCCGGGGTGAACGGTTCCGAATTCCACATGCGGGGCCCGCCGTAAGGGCGCCGGAACCCGTCGATGACCTTCTCCGGCGCGAAGGCTCGCGTCTCGGGCTCGACGGCGAAACAGACGCATTTGTACTGGAACGGCTTTGTCGACCATTTGACGAGCAGCTGGCCCGTGTCATGATCCTCCAGTTTTTTCTCCGCCCTTGCTTCCCCGGTGTTGGCCAGGACGAGCGCGCCGCTGTCGGAGCGGTTCGCCGCGTACACGTGCACCTTGTCGTTGGCTTTTATGACGATGAAGGCGTTCCGCGGCCGGTCGGGTTTCCACGGCAGACGGAACACAATCCATTGCTGCCGTCCCTTCGTCACCGCCGCCCGGTCGGAAACCACCCAGTCCTCGGGGATGTAGTTCTGCGGCTTCGCCGGACACCAAAGTTCCGCTTCCAGCGTCGTGTCTTCCTCCGCGTCCACCAGCAGGCGGAACTCGCGGATTTCGGGATCCGCCGGCACGACCACGCCCAGGTCATACCGGAGCGGAACGCGTTCGTCCCGCTCGTCGACCATGAGCCGCCGGCGCCAGCCGGACGCGGTAACGGCCGCTGTCCGCGCCAGATCCGCCGGGTCCTCGTTGCGCACGCCGATGAGGGAAGCGTCCGCCTTCAGCAGGGTTTGTTGCAGTTCTTTCATGTGATCCCGATAAATGTCCCGCGGCGTGACGCCCTTGGACACGGCCAGGGCCGCCCCCGTTCCCGCGGCTTCGCCCAGCACCGCGCAAGTCGCCATCACCCGGGTCGAGCCGAAGGCGACGTGCGTCGCGCTGATATTCCGCCCCGCAAACATCAGGTTTTCCACGTTGCGCGAATAGAGGCAGCGAAACGGGATGGCATACACGCCGTTCGGAAACATGTGCTTCGAGCCGCTTTCCTCGGCGTACATGCCTTCCGGCGGATGCAAGTCGATCGACCAGCCGCCGAAACCGACGGCATCCTCGAACTCCCGCTGTCCGATCAGGTCGTTCTGGTTCAGCATGTAGTCCCCGACGAGCCGGCGGTATTCCCTTTTTCCGGGAATCGCGCCGACCCATTCGAGCGTCAGGTTGTCCGCGTCGAACCTGCCGGAATTTTTGATGTAATCCCAGATGCCGTAAATGACGGACCACAGCTCGTCGCGGATCCGTTCGTTGTCGTGCACCGTGTCCAGCCTTCCGCCCCATTCGATCCACCAATAGTGGCATCCGGAATCCCCGCTGCGGATGACGCGGTTCAAGGGAATCGGCGTCTTCGTGATGTCCTTGGCGAAACTTGGCGGCACGAACTTCACGGGATGTCCGGCGTCTTTGGTATAAAACAGAATCGTGCTTCCCAGCGTGACCCGGTCGGCCTTCTCCTGTGCCCAGGGCTCGCCGAACTCGTCCCGCGCTTCGCGGCCGATGCGGTACTCCGCGCCCGCCAGATACCCGATGAGTCCGTCGCCCGTGCAGTCCAGATAGATCGGGCTCTCGAAGCGAATCCGGCGTTCCGAGCCCATCATCCAGCCCGTGACGGAGCAGATCCGCCGCCTCTCCGGCTCCCCTTCCGCTTCGACTTCATGCACGTCGGTGTTCAGAAAAAGCCGGATGTTCGGTTCCGCCCGGACGGTTTCCAACACGACCAGGTCCCAGATGTACGGGTTGCCGTCGATGTTCCGGTACTGGTTCTCCAGGAACATCTCCCCCATGATGCCCGTTTCCCGCGCATACCGCTGCACGCCGTGGGCGGTGGCGCCACACACCCAGACGCGGATTTCGCTGCTGGAATTGCCGCCGAGCACCGGCCGGTTCTGCACGAGGGCGACGGTCCTGCCCTGCCGCGCCGCCGCCACGGCCGCGCACACCCCCGCAAGCCCGCCGCCGATGACCGTGATGTCCGATCTCATCACTTCATGTCGCATGGTTCCAGGTACCTCCCGACCGCGGCGCCCGAGGCGCCGCCTGGTGTGCGCCTATCCTTTGATCGCCGTGTTGGTGATGCCTTGGACGATAAACTTCTGGCCGAGCAGAAATACGATGATCATCGGAATGATGCCCGCCGTCGCCGCGGCCATCATCCCGTTGTAGTCCACCGTGTTTTCCAGAATGAAATTTTGCAGCCCGAGCGGGACGGTGTACAGCTTTTCATCCAGCAGGAACACCAGCGCGTTTTCATAGTCGTTCCAGTGCCACGAAAAATCGATGATGGCCAGCGTGGCCAACGCAGGCTTGGAAAGCGGCAGAAAGATCCGGAAGAAAATGCGCAAGTGTCCCGCCCCGTCGATAAAGGCCGATTCGGAAATCTCCTGCGGGATGCCGAGGAAAAATTGCCGCATCAAAAACACGCCCAGGATGGTAAACATCCCCGGAAGAATCAGCGCCCAGTGCGTGTTGTAGATGCCGATCCAGTCGAACATGATGAACTTTGGCACGAACAGCACCTGCGGCGGAATCATCATCATCGACAGATAGGCGAGAAACAGCGCTTCCCTGCCCTTGAACCGGATGCGCGAAAAGCCGTAGCCCGCGAGGGCGGACAGGAAGGTGGCCCCCACCGTGGCGACCGCCGCGATCTTGATCGAGTTCAGGTAATACGTGACGAAGCTTTTCGGTCCCGTCCACACCTTGATGTGATGGTTCCAGTTGATCTCGTCGGGAATCCATTTGAAAGGAAAAACGAACGTTTCGGCCGGCGACTTGATGGACGTGCTGAACATCCAGACAAAAGGCACGATCATCAGAAATCCGAAAAAAAGCATGACGATGGTGACCAGCAATTTCCACACATTCAACTTGCCCGGAACAAAACGGCGCTCGCGAACCGGGAGGGCCATCGCCGCCTGCTTCCTCGTCTGTCGGGTCAAATCCAGGTCCATGGAAGGGCCCTCCTCCTTCTCAGTAATGCACCCATTTTTTCTGTCCGACCCATTGGATCAGCGTGATGACCAGGATGATCATGAACAGGACCCAGGAGATGGCCGAGGCGTATCCCATCTCATAGTAGCGAAAGGCGTTCTGGTACACGAAAAGGGACAGGATGGTCGTACTGTTGCCGGGACCGCCCTGGGTGATGGCCTGGATGATCCCGAAAGTCTTCATGGTCATGATCAGGCCGGTCACCAGCAGCAGGAAGGTGGTCGGGCTCACCAGGGGCCAGATCACGTGCCGGACCGTCTGCCAGGACCGGGCGCCGTCGATCTTCGCGGCTTCCATGAGTTCGGTGGAAATCTCCTGCAAGGCCGCCAGGTAGATGATCATGTTGTAGCCCAGCATGAACCAGATCCAAATGATGTCGATGGCGTACATGGCGCTGCTGGTGGTGGACAGCCATCCCGGCGGGTTGTCGATGCCGATGAAGCGCAACATCGCGTTGATCGGACCGACGGAGGGTTGGAAGAGCAGCATCCAGACGAAGGCGATGGCCACGCCGCTGGTGACGTAAGGCAGGAAAAACAGCGCCCGCAGCAGGTTCTTCAAGTAGACGGACCGGTTCAGGATGACGGCCACGAAAAACGCGAGCAGGATGGACACGGGCACCGAAGCCAGAAAGATGGCCGTGTTTTTCAGGGATTCATAGAAAATCGGGTCCTTGAACAGGCGCCGGAAATTTTCCAGACCGACGAAGTTCACGTCGGGCCTCATGAACCGGTAGTCGGTAAACATCAGGACGAAGGAAAAAAGCGCGGGCAACACAAAAAAGAAGAAAACGCCGAGCATGTTGGGCGCGATGAACAGATAGCCCATCCACTGTTGCTTCTGCATCCAGCTTTTGTTCATTCTGACTCCACTCCCCCCAAGAACAGGGAGGAAGGCCATGCTTCACCTTCCCCCCTGGTCCGGATCACCGCCTGCTGAGAAAATCGTTGTGTTTCTTCACCATGTTCGCGATGGTCTGGTCCACCGATTGTTCCTTGAGGAAATACCTTTCGTATTCCTGTCTGCGCAGGTCGATCACTTCATTGGGCACACTGCGGACGTAAGTCGGCGTCGAATCTTCGAACAGGACGTATTGCAGAGATTCGAGATCGTAGGTGTGGGCCACGTCGCCCAGCAGCATCTGCAACGCCGCTTCGGTGTCCGCGTCCTTGGAGGCCGGCAGCCGTCCGCCCGCCGCCATGGGCGCCATGCCGCCGTCGGCGTACCATTTCAGGAACTCCCAGGCCGCTTCGATGTTGGGCGATTTGGCGTTGATGGAGACGAAGTCGCCCAGGCCGCCGCGGGTGATGAAGTCTTCCTTGTTGTCAAACAGTCTCGGCACCGGCGCGAACGCGATGACGAAGTCGCGCGGGAAGTCGTTCAGGTTGTTCGAGCTGCGGAACAGCCACTCCCCGATGTTCAGCATGGCCGCTTCGCCGTTGAGGAACATGGTGTCCACGGGCATCTGGGCCGTGATCTGTTCGCCGAGCGGCGGCGTCGTCTTGTCTTCGTGCATCATCGCGTAGAGCGTTTCCAGCCAGCGCCGGATCATCGGATGGTCGAGGTTCGAGGAACCGTCCTCCTTGGTGTACCCGACCTTCTCCAGCACGGAATCCATGGGGTCAAAGAACGGTTCCGTGTGCTGGAGCCAACCGTAGACACCGTTCTTCGTGAGCGACTTGGCGTATTCCCGCAATTCCGCCCAAGTCCAGTCTTTCGGCACCGGCAGGCCGGCTTCGTCCAGCATGTTCTTGTTCAGGGCGACGAAAAAGACATTTTTCTTGGTGGGAATGCCGTAGTACTTGCCGTCCACTTTCCATTGGGCGGCGTCGGGGCCCATTTTCTCGTCGATGTTGTAGTCCGTAAATGGGCTCAGGTCCAAGGCGACCCCGGCTTCGATGCGCTTCTCCAGCTGGGACAACGTGTAGTTGACGTAGATGTCCACGTTCTGGCCGGTAAGCAGCGCGGTGTCGAGCTTCAGGTTCCCGTCGTCGTCATTGACGAAACGCACGTACTCCACTTGGATGTGGGGATTCTGCGCGTTCCAGGCATCGACGACGGCCTGCGGACCCGCTTCGGGCGGCACGCCGCCCCACATCACCAGCTTGATCGGCTGCTGCTGGCTGCCTCCGCCGGACCCGGAGCCGGACGGGGAGCTCTGTCCGCCCGTCGCCGCCGGGCTGGAGGTGCCGCCGCTGCCCGAGCTCTGGCCGGAACCGCCGCCGCCCGAACAGGCGGCCATCAGGCCGACCACGAGGGCCAGGCACAAGACCAATCGCCATGTTCTGTTTCTCATCCCGAGACCTCCTGTATGGGTTGATGCTTCCGTGATGAAATCATAGCAGGGGCGAAAGACGCTCTTGAATGAACAAATCTACCGCGATCATGAAACAAAAAACGCATGTTTCGCCGGTCGGTTCATGGGGTTTCTCCGTTCGGAGCGTAGATTTGTTCCATTGCTTCGCGCCTTTGCGCCGATGCCGATCCGGACCGCGTGCCGGCGCGCCAGGATATCCGGATTTCCCGGACAAGCGGGGAAAGCCGCCCCCGGTCGGCGTCGGGAACGGCCTCCCGTAATCATGTTTCGCTGTTCCACACCTGCGCCTGGGCGTCTTCGGGTTCCCCGCCCGGGTCCCCGGCCGGAAAGGTGGTGACGATGAGCACGGGCCCGTCGGTGCTCCACAGGTTCCGGGCGTTGCCGGCCTCCACCTTGAAGGTGTAGGTCGTCTCCGGCGCAAGGCCCGTGACCGTGTGGCGGTACACGCCGTCCGTCACCGTCAGCTCTTCCGCAGCCAGAGGGTCGCCGGGCATGTCATCGATGAGGATCCGGTATGCGACGACCGCTTCCCGGTCTGCGGCTCCAGTCCAGCGCAAGGTGATCCGGTTTTCCCCGATCTCCTCCGCCACAAGCTCGCCATTAATCCAGGCGGGCGATTGCGTTTCCGGATCCGCCAGCAGATCGCGGACGGTGAGATGGGACGCCGCAAAACGGCGCCCGTATGTCCTCAGGCCGACCCCGCCGGCGGAGATCGACGCATCGGTCGCCTCCAGGATGAGCCGGCCGTCAATGTACGCCCGGATGTTGTCTCCCCGGACGACGACTTTCAGGTCATACCATTGATCGTACGCGTACTCGAACGGCACTTCCGCGATTTTGACCGCCGTACCGCCCACCCATTTGTACAATTGGGCCGTTTTGGCGTTGATGCCCTGATCGGGCCGGATGAGATGGTCCATGCGGAAATGATAGAAATTGCCGGAATCCTGATAGCGGAAGACGATTCCGCCGGAACCGCCGCCCTGGTTCGCGCCCGGGCTGCGGGTAATCACCCTTGCTTCGACCATGTAGTCGCTCCATGCCGGATTGCCGGTGTATGCGAGCGCGCTGCCGGGCGCCTCGTACACGGGAGTGTCCCCGTCCATCCGTACGGCCCAGCTGCCGGACGCCGTCTGCCATTCGCCGGCGCATGAGGTGAAATCCGTATGATAGAGGATTTCTTCCAGGTCAACGGTGGCATCCGTCACCTCCGCGTGCCGGATCCGGCCCGCCAAGTCGCGCCCGATGACCTGTATGCCGTAGGTGCCGTTCGGCAAACCGTGCACTTCCGTTTCCCACTGTCCGCCTTCCGTCACGCCGACGGAAATGACCATCCCGTTGATCCGCACCTCCAGCCGGTCGAAGCCGGAACTGGTGCCCCATATCCGCATGGGCAGGGATGTCAGCCGCGCGCCGGAAACGGGCGATTCAATCCCGATGGCGGGTTCGACAACCGCCAGCTCCAATAGATTGGATTCCACTGTCACGCCGTTCAGCGTCACAACGGCCCTGACACGGGCCGTTCCCGTGCCGACGGCGGTGACGCGGCCCTCCTCGTCGACGGTCACGACTTGCTCGTTGTCGCTGATATATTGAATGTCCGCTTCACCAAGATCGGCGGTATTGCCCCCCGCAAGGCGCCCTTCCAAGCTCAGCGCGGTGGTCTCGCCGACGAGCAGGCCGGCCTTCTTGTCGATGGAGAGGTCGACCCGTTCCAGAGTTTCTTCGTACTCGCCTTCAGTCAACACATAATGGTGGCCGGGGGTGAGTTCGAATTTGAAAGACTTTTTCACCGGATCGTATACAAACTCCACTTCCCGCTCCGCCGTAACGTCGGTGATCACCAGCGTGTCCGGATTCCAGTCCGCGTTGTCGTTCCGGATGACGGAAACGGCGACCCCATCCGGATAGGTGAATTTGTATTTGGATCCGTCTTTGGCAATCGGGAAAACTTCAGCAAACAGGCGGGTGCCGTGAAGTTCCCGGCTGACGAGGACCCCCTTGCCCCCGATGAACACCGGAATCTTGTCGATGGGCAAAGGATAATCTTCCAGCACAACCGGACCTTCGTAGACCGCGCCTGTCTCATAGTCGATCCACTTCCCGGCGGGAAGATAGACGTCACGCGACGCCACGGTGGCATAGTCCTGTCCGTACGCCGGCGCCGCCAGCATGGACGGTCCGAGCATCCACTCGTACTGCCGCGTGGTGCGGTTGGCCAGCTCATAGGTGGCCGGATCGTCCGGGAAGGCGATGGGCAGCGGCGTCATCGTGTACGGGAAACCGGTGTGGTAGCTGTCCACGGCGGCGCTGTAGATGTATGGCGCGTACATCGAGTGGAAATCCACCGCCTTTTTGACGGCCGCCTCGTACTCCGGATTTTGCAGATGCCACGGGCCCAGGCCGACGGATATGGCCGGCACCAGGGCGCCGAACATGGCGTTCCGCACGAAGTAGCGTTTCTGGTCCTCGGTCAGCGGGGGCGTCATGTATTTGCCCGCGATGATGTCCGCATACACGTTGGGCGCTCCGCTGGCGGCGTAATTCAGGGCGTTGATGACCGGCCGGTCGTGGTTATAATTGTGGGCGGTGTCTTCCAGGCGGAGGATGTCCCCCGGAACCGAATACGCTGCGTTGCGGACCATCACGTAATAGCCCTCTTCCATCAGCCGCGCGTTGCTTCGGTTCCACAGCCCGTCCTGATAAAGGCGGGAGATCATCATCGTGTCTTCTTTGAAGCCGTCCGCGCCCCACAGATTGGCGCCGTCCACGTACCATTCCAGCGCGTTCTCGTTGCGGGTGTCCAGGAGATAGACGTTCCCCTTCGGGAAGTTCACCGTAAACTTGCGCGGGTTTCCGTTTTCGTCCTTCAGGAAATAGCCATTGGCCGTTCCCTCATAAACAAAGGGACCGTCGTGCGGCAGATAATGGTTGCCGCCGTCTTCGGGAGGCGCCTTGAAATTCAGTCGGAGCCCAAGGAACAGTTTGAGGCCGTTGTCCTTCAGAAACTGCCTGAATCCTTCCACATCGGGATACCGGGGATTGGGGAGGCCGTCGTTCCGCCCGGCGGGGTCCGGTTCGTCGTCCCAGATCCCGAAACTTGTGGTCGATCCTTCGTTCGGTTTGCTGCGGTCTCCCTTCCAGAAACCCGAACCGACCACCGCCCATTTCAGGTCGTAGCCCCTGGACAGATATTCCTGGAGATCCGCCATGACCGAACGTTGATACGTGTTCCAGCCAAGGGAGCCAAACGCTTCGTATCCGACTTCGAAAAATTCGTATTTGGGCAGGTAATCGGGATATCCTTCCGCGCGGCGCACGGTTTGGTAGTCTTTGTAAATCCGCTTCATGTCGCCGATAAAATAGTACAGACCCGTGACCGCTTCCACGCCGTCGGCCCCGAGTTTGTTTTCAGCGGCGTTGATGGCGACGCGTTTCTTTCCTTCCTCAAACAGCACCTGGGCGAATCCGCGGGCGGGAAAAACGGCAAAGGTGGAGATGAAGCGCTCTTCTCCCCCCTTGTTGGTGATATCGTGGCCGGAGAATCCGAACACGTTGGTGCTCTGGCCGTTGCGCCCATGATCCCCGAGGCCGTAGGCCGGTCCCATGGGCGCCGTTCTTGCGTCGATGATGTAGCGGTTGACCAGGGTGTCCTCGCCGATCGACCAGCTGCCGCTTCTTGCGTTCCACCCGTCCAGCGTACCGTCCGCAAACGTGTCCTCGAAGAGCACCTGGTCCTGAAGCGACCGGACAAGCGCGTCCCGGAAGCCGGCCTCGTCCTTGTAGCTTCTTATGCCGACGGCGCCGGAGGGAATGGGATTATTGTCGTCCGTGTGGGAAAACAGTTCGGTGCCGTCCAGATAGGCCGTAATCACGTTTCCTTCCACTTTCGCCTTCAGCGTGTACCATTGGTTGGCGGCCAGGGACACGGAACGGCTCGCGAGCGTGATGAAGGAACCGTTCTGTTTCTTGAGCAACTGCACGGCCCCGTTGCCATGGTGAAGCCTCAGATGGTAGAAGTTGTCGTAGTCCTGATAGCGAAACACGATGCCGGAAGCCGACGAACCGGGATGCCGGTTGCCGGCGCGTACCGCAATTTCGAACGAATAGTCCGTCCAGGCGCCGTCACCGGCCGTGATCAACGCCTCCCCCGCGGTGTCCGTTTGGGTGAGCAACCGTCCGGAACCGGGAGCCGGGTCGTCCGCATCCGGTTCGGGGAGGATTTCGAATTTCACATAATGATCAAACAAATGCACATTCACCCGGGCTTTGACGCCGAGCCCGTTGGTCACCCGCATGCGAACGACGGACGCGTCATGGGACAACAGTTCCGTCGCGGTCACATCGCTCAGTGTGCTGCCGCCGGGGGCCGTGAAGCGGAGCCCGGACACCGCGTGCCGATCCGCTGCGATTTCCCCGCCGGGTTTCCGGAACGCGTATTTGAATCCGGCTTTTTCGATTTCCAATTCATAATGTTGCTTCCGAATCCAAATATGCGTGCCGGTTTCCGTCACGGCGCCGTCTTCGTCTTCGGCGAAAGAAGACGCCGCCGGATAAACCATCCCGAGCAACAATGCCAGCACCATCAGACCGATCCATTTTACCTTTGGTTTTCCCGTCATTTGTCATCACCTGCCGGCCATCATGTGTTTCGAGGTATCCGGCTGCGGCGGGCCGGATACCGGGAAATGACGCAACCCGTTTTCAGAACGGATCCGGCGCGGGTTCAGCGCCATTATGGCACAAAAGCCCCGCCTTAAAGCATAGCGGGGAGCCGGAAAACGGAACAGAAACAAAACTATCGGACCGATGGAAGAAATTTATGCAACGGCGCGAAGCGGGAGAAAATAGATCTGTGCAACACTTGCGAAAAACAATAGCGCCCCGTATGGGGCGCGCCGCGGAGCGGCCGATCGGCGGCCGGGCGTGATCAGGCGTTCTTCCTGCCCTGGCGCCGCAGGCAAAGCTCGCGGTACTGGCTCGGCGTAAGCTTCGTATGCCGCTTGAAGATGCGGATGAAATAGTTGTCGTTGATGAAGCCGACCAGGCGGCCGATTTCGCTGATGGGCAAGTCCGTATTTTCGATGTATTCCTTCGCCTTGTTAATGCGCACTTCGTGGAGGTAGGCGATCAGATTTTTGCCCGTCTTCTTGCGGAACAGGGCGCTGACGTAGTTTTCGCTCATAATGACATAACGGGCCATCATTTTCACCGTGATGTCCTGGTCGTAATGCTGATGGATATAGGCGATGATCTTGTTGATTTCGGGATGCGAGGTGAGTTCGCCCGACTCCTGCGCCATGCGTCTCGCCAGGCACCGGATTTTGTCCGCGAGGTAGGCGTGCAGTGCGTCGACGGAATCCATCCCTTCGATTTCCCGCACGTGAAAAGGCTGCTCCGCGATGCGGTGGCAAGTCTCTGCCAACCGCTCCGTTACATGACGGACCAGGGGAAGGGAAGAGCCGTCGTCGCGGAATTTCAGCCAGATCCTGTCGATGATCTCCAGGCAGCGTTCCATATTCCGGTGTTCGAACGCCCGGTAGAATTCCTTCTCTTCTTCCCACGAAAGACAGTCGTCGCTGGCGGGAATCTGTTCCGGCAACCGGCGACGCTCCTGTTCCTGTTCCTTGAGTTCCTTGCTGACTTTGCTCAAGGTTTTCCGCAGATCTTCCACGCTCATGGACAGCTTCAGAATATAGCTGGTGGCGCCGTATTCCATGGCCTGGATGGCGTAATGCAGCTCGTTCATGCAGGTCAGCATGACGAACTTGGTGGCAAACCCCGCCTCACGCGTCCGTTTGAGCAGTTCGATACCGTCCATGCCGGGCATGAGGATGTCGGTGATGACCAGATGCGGGTTCTCCCGCCGGATGAATTCGAACGCTTCGGTTCCCGTGCCGACTTCCCCGACGACGGTAAATCCCCATTTTTCCCAGTCGATAATTTCCTTCACCGACTCGCGGACGAACACTTCATCTTCCACCAACAGCACTTTTTTGTACATGATGTTCACCCCGCATCGCGGCTGCTTCCCCTTCATAAGGCTTCCTTCGTCTGGTTCTCTTCATAAGGCGTGGAAAGCAGGAACGGAATGCGGATGGAGACTCGGGTCCCCCCGTCGCCGGACTCGACGGACAAGTCGGCCTCGCCCCGGAACAGAAGCTCCAGCCGCTCCCGGATATTCCGCAGTCCGATGCCCTGCCGCTTCCGCACAGACAACCGCTGCTTGCGCGCCTTCTCCATGCCGATGCCGTTGTCTTCGACCACGATCATCAGCTGCTCTGCCCTGCCGGTCGCGGTTTTCCAGGCTTTGACGCGGATAAGGCCCTGATCGGGTTTCTGGGCGATCCCGTGCTGGATGGCGTTTTCCACCAGCGGCTGGATGCTGAACTTGGGCACGAGCGCGTACTGGACGGACGGGTCGATCTCGTAGGACACCTCAAACTTGGACTTGTACCGAATTTTCTGGATAAACACGAAAGCTTCGACCAGCCCGATTTCTTCCCGCAGATGGATGATGTCCAGATCCGTGTTGAGGCTCGTTTCAAGGAGCTTCCCGAGGGACACGCAAATCTCCTCGATTTCCGGATCCCCGCGGCGGATGGCAATCCATTTCACCATGTTGAGCGTGTTGAGCAGAAAATGCGGGTCGACCTGGGACAGCAGCATTTGGAAGCGGGCAACCTCCTTCTGCCGCTCCTCGGTTTTCAGCCGCCGGATCAGCTCCTTCATGTCGTCGATCATCTTGTTGAACGTGGCGGCCAGCTGGCGCATTTCGCCGTGATACTTTTCTTCCGGCAGCCGGATTTGGAGGCCTTTGTGCACCGCTTCCCCCATTTTGTTTTTAAGATGAAGCAAGGGCTTTGTGATCTTGGAGACGATGAAAAACGACAGGATGATGAACACCAGCACGAACAGGGAAAAGGTCAGGAAGAATTGCCGCTTCAGGGTGCCAAGTTCCCGGAACAATATGCTGGCAGGAATCTGGCTCACCATGTACCAGTCCACGGATTCGATGTGGGTGTAATTTACGATGGAGTTCGTGGCCCGGTCGTACAGGTACCCGCTCCCGTCAGCCCCGGTGATCTCCCGGATCACGGCGTCGGGCAGCCGCATTTCGGCGGAGGTCCGGGCGACGCTCTCTCCGTCTTTCGTGATAATGTAATAGGTATGCCCGCTCGGCGACCGGCGGTTCATCGACTGGAACCAGGCGGAGTAATCGATGCTGATGCGCGCCACGCCGTAAGGCACGTAACTTCGGTCCATGAACAGGCTGTAGTAGGACATCAGGTACGGGCTCGTGGACAGATCCGGAGACACGTAGTTGGGTTCGTTGGACACCCAGCGATATTTGATCTTGCCCTCCATGATTTCGCTGAACCAGGTCTCCGAAGTCAGGGTCCGGTAATTGAGCTTGTCCCTTGGGGTATAGGAAGCGTATACATTTCCGTGAAAATCGATGATGGTATAGTAAACGAACGGAGTATGAAGGAAGAAACTGTTGCTGATGCTGATAAATTTTTCGTCCATGGTGTATTTGTTTTCCAGCACGGAACGGTCGTGCGGATATTTGAGGATGTTCTCGATGGTCTTGTCCCGCTCCAGCAGGATGGACGTTTTAAAGGCGATGCTCATGAGGTCTTCCAAGGACATGATCAACCGTTGCAGCTGTTCGGAACTCTGCACGCTGATTTTCTCCTGCAACAGGTCCTCGAAACGCTGATAGTTGTAAATGCTGAGCACGCCGAACGGCAGCAGGACGAGGGCGACGAACGCCAGAAACAGCCTGGTCCGCAGGGTTTGCGGCCAGAACATTCGCATGCCGGACATCCCCTTGGGCATCCCCGTCCCCTCCCGCATCACCGAGGTCCCCATCATTATATCATCCGCGGGTTGGAATTTTGATGAAATGTGTTCAAATCGAAAGTTTTGTGCGACCCCGCGGAAAGAACAGGAGAAAAATCGTAGATTTGTGCAACCCGACAATAAAAATGTGTACCATCGGCCGCCGCGGGAAAAATCAAGCCGGACGGCGACCGTCCCGGCCGCCGTCCGGCTTCGCATCACGCGCAAACGCATCAATTCCGGTACTCGATCATCTGAATCAAATTGCCGCAGGTGTCGTCGAACACCGCGAGCGTGACATCGCCCTTCCGGGTGGGCGGCATGGTGAACCGAACGCCTTCCGCCGACAGCCGCTCGTATTCCGCTTGAACGTTCCGAACCCCGAACATGGTCGCCGGAATGCCGTCGGCAAAGATGCTCTTTTGATATTCCTTGGCGGCGGAGTGTTCGTTGGGTTCAAGCAGCAGCTCGACGCCGCCGGGATCGTCGGGGGAAACCAGCGTCAGCCACCGGTGGTTTCCCGCGGGAACGTCGTGCTTTTTCACAAACCCCAGCTTTTTCGTGTAAAACGCCAGTGCCTTCTCTTGGTTATCGACGAACACGCTGGTGATCACGATTTTCATGGGATAGTTGGCCTCCTTATGGGAATGCGATGCGGGCACGCTTCCGGCGGTCCGGACGGACGGAGTCACGCCTTCCGGCCGTCCGGCTTCAGCCACCTCTCGAGCAGGGTTTCCAGCGGCTCGCGGTTGAACGCGATGACGCGATACTTCCCCCTCCGCCGGGAGACGGCAAGTTCCGCTTCGCTCGTCCAGCATGAGCCGCCGCGTCGGATCGGCCAGCGCCTTGAAAAGTGCATCCCGTTTCCCGTGCATGGGCCCATTATATGCAACCAAAAAGTTGCATGTGAAGATGCAAAAAAAGACCCCCCTTTCATCATGACCTCCGTAACGCGTAAACGGGCGTCATTCCTTCCGCCGCTTCTGTCATTGCGGGTCCGTCCGTCTCCTCCCATGCCCGACTCGCCTCTCCCAGTACCCGCCTGAGAACCTGATCCACAAGTGCCGCAAACGCCCCGTGGCCCCTTTGGCGCGGACGGGAAAATGGAACCGGCACATCCATCGCAACGCGGCCCTGTTCAAGCAGGACCACCCGATCGGCCAAGGCAACCGCTTCCTCTACGTCATGCGTGACCAGAACGGCTGTAAACCCTTGCTCCAGCCAGAGCGATTCGATGAGACGCTGCATTTCAATCCGGGTCAGCGCGTCCAATGCTCCCAGAGGCTCATCCAACAAAAGCAGCCGGGGGCGATTCACCAACGCTCTTGCGAGCGCCACCCTTTGCTTTTGTCCGCCGGAGAGTACGGAAGGCCATTCATGAGCCCGGTCGTGAAGTCCCACCTGCCTCAAGGCTGTCTTGGCTTTGTCCTTCTCCCCTTTCCCCAGGCCCAGCGCCACGTTGTCAACCACACGCTTCCAGGGCAACAACCGGGGATCCTGGAACATGATGCGAACTTCCGGACTTGGTTTGCGAACCGGGACATTCCGCAATAACAGCTCACCCGCCGTCGGCTCTTCCAATCCGGCGATCAGGCGCAACAGCGTGCTTTTTCCGCATCCGCTCCGTCCAATGACCGCCACAAATTCACCCGGCTGTATCTCCAGATCAATGCCGCTCAGCACCTGCCGGTTCCCGAACTCTTTCCTTAATCCCCTGATTTTCAGATCCACGCCGGAACCGGATGACTTCCACACGCGCACAGCCATAACCGACCACCTTTCCTTTTGAGGGATATCCATCCCCTATCCTTTTTGGTAACCCGGGTTCCACTGCAGAAATCTTCTTTCCAGCCATTTGGCCGACGAATCCGCCAGCTTTCCGAATAGCGCATATAACAGGATCGAAAGCAAAACGATGTCCGTCTGCATAAATTCTCTGGCGTTCATGGCCATGAAGCCGATCCCCGCATCCGCGGCAATCGTCTCGGCCACGATCAGCGTCAGCCACATGACCCCCAGCGCATAGCGTACGCCTACCAAAATCGAGGGAAGCGCGCCGGGCAAGACCACTTGCCAAAAAAGCGACCACGAACGCAGTCCGTACACTTTTCCCATTTCCATTAACCCCTGATCGACCGAGCGAATGCCGTGGAATGTGTTCACATAAACGGGAAACAACACCCCGATCGCCACCAAAAACACTTTTGCCTTTTCTCCGATGCCAAACCAGAGAACAACCAGCGGAATCAATGCAAGATGCGGGATATTGCGGAACATCTGGATCGTCGTATCAAAAAGCTTTTCGGAAATCGGGATCAAACCGTTGACCAATCCAAACAGAAAGCCAATGCTTCCGCCAATCGCAAAACCGGCGGCGGCCCTTCGAAAGCTCACGGCGAGATGTCCGAACAGTTCCCCCGACAGGACCAATTCGATTCCCGACTGTAAAACGGAGGACGGAGCCGGAAGAATCCGGGTCGACAAAAGGCTGCGTTCCGATGCCAACAGCCAAACGCCCAGAACGAGAACCGGTAATATCCAGGGAACCCCTCCTCGGAATACCCGAAGGAAATGGATCTTTCTTTTCATGCAACGCCACCTGGCCTTTTTCTGAAAAATCATGAGGCCCCGGCATCAGCGGAAATTGAAACCCGCTGAAATCGGGGCCTCCACTCAAATGGTCGGCATATATTTAACATTTCCTATAGGGTTAGTTGGTATTTTTTATTATATGCGTCCGCCTATCCGGAGTCAACCCTTTGCGCATGCGAAATCACCCTTCCAAATGAGCCGGGACATAGCGGAGACGACGGCCAAGCCCGGACCTGATGCTGGCAGCCGCTTTGAGGCCGTCCTTCTTCGTGAACATCCGGGCCCCGGCGCCGTACAGCGCCACGCCGATCACGGCCGGAGCAGCAAACGGCGGGAACACCGGGGCGGCAATGCTTTCCCCCGTCGACCCGCTTACGCGCCTCTGTTTCGGAGCCCGTTCAGGATGAACCGCACGGCTTCCCCGATTTCTTCCTCGCTTATGGCGGCGCGGTCCGTGAACAGGAAGCGCGTGACGAAAAAGCCGCCCAGGAAAGCAGCCGTCAAATTCAGGGCCGTATCCGCCGGAAGATCGCCCAGTTCCCCGCTCAGCCTGAACCGATTGAACATGGGGGTCAGGGCCGCCGGGAGCTGTTCCGCCGCGTAGGCTTTCAGCTCGTCTCTCAATTCGTTGTTGTAAACAAGCTCCTTGAACATGACCCGGAAGATGTCCCGGTGTTCGGCCAGGTATTGCGCCCGGTGCGTGATGAAGCCGCGGAGAAACTGCTCCAGGGCTGGAAAAGGTCTCCCGCACGGCTTCCTTCACCATCCGGGACAGCATCTCGCGGAAAAAGGGCAAAATGATGGCGAGCAGCAAGCGGTCCTTCGAACCGTAATGCTTGAAAATCGTCCCCTCCGACACGCCGGCCGCCAGGGCGATCTCGGCCGTGGACGTGTTGGCGTATCCTTTTTCCGCAAACAGCCGGATGGCCGCCTCCAGCACCTTTTGCTGCATTTCCGTCTTTTTCTTCTCCTGGATATGGGCCAGGAGCGCATCATGCAGGTCGGCGGACATGGACGTCATCCCGCTTTCATGAGTGAGTGATTGCTCACCATATAACACAGGATGGCGCTGTTGTCAAGTATTTCCTTTCATGCAAAAAGCTGGGGTCGGCGGACAGCCCTTACGCCTTCCGCAAAATCTTCTCCATCGCTTTTCCCTTGGCCAGCTCATCAATCAGCTTGTCCATGTAGCGGATTTCCCGCATGATCGGATCTTCAATCTCTTCCACCCGAACGCCGCAGATGACGCCCTTGATCAACGTCCGCGCGGGATTCAACCGGGGAGCCTCCGAAAAGAACGTCTCCAGGTCCGTCCCTTTTGCCAGCTGGGCTTCCAGCTCTTCCTGGCTGTATCCGGTTAGCCAGCGGATGATCTCATCCACTTCCGATTTGGTGCGTCCTTTTTTCTCCGCCTTCAAAATATAGTGGGGATAAACACTGGAGAAACTGGTTGAAAAAATTCGGTGTTTGGCCATGGCGCAAGCTCCCCGCGATAAAAGTTATTTCAACTTCTCCGGATTTTTCACTTTGATGGACAAGACCTCTCCGCAGTCGAGGCAAACCGTATAAATTTTCTCCGAACCAATGGCCATTTTTTTATCGAGCGGCCGCAAGTTCACAAAATCCGTGGCCCGGACAAAAGAAGTGCCTCCGCAATTTCGGCAACGCTCTTTCTCCGTCATGATGGTCATCCCCCCCTTCCATCCCAGTATACCACCGTTCATACCGCTTAACATTCAATGTAAAACGGATGATCGTCAAAATTGAGACATTTCGCGACTTCATTTCTAAAATCATCACGCTCAATCATCGATAACGCTTCTTGTTTGCCAAAGAAACCGGCATCCATGCTTTCCGAACCTGTTTGCAATTGCCCGCCGATGGGGCGAGCAATCCAAAAAAACGTGCAACGACGGTTTTTGACATCATGGGCAATTCCGCAAAACTTTACGATTTCAACTTCTATTCCCGTTTCTTCCTTGACTTCGCGAATCGCACACTCCAATATCGACTCACCGTCATCCAAGTGACCGCCTGGCAGTTCCCAACCTCTGTCTGGGTCTCTTTTCAGAAGGACGTGATTTGATGCTAGACTAAAAAGTGGACACCGAGAATCGAGAATGCGACAATAAAACGAGCAAAAATCGAGGTGTCCGAAGATGAGTAAGCAGTACGACAAAGAATTCAAAATCCAAACTGTGAGGATGATTCAAGAACAAGGAAAGTCGGTTGCGCAAGCCGCCCGGGAATTGGGTATAGCCGAGAACACACTCTACCGTTGGGTCAGTGAGTATAAGCAAGATCCGGTCA
>Ga0207768_100391_pt1 | contig 27585 bp, 26 predicted proteins | sample CeladaPassaB1F01_FD_187478 | JGI IMG/M metagenome (GOLD analysis project Ga0207768, IMG submission 187478) | Cellulose-adapted microbial communities from the Joint BioEnergy Institute, USA - Passage B1F01 (SPAdes) (version 2) | ecosystem: Engineered > Bioreactor > Continuous culture >... | reverse complement strand
GGATACGTTAACGGGATGATCCGGTTGCTTAGGGGGCCGTGGCAGAGTAGCACAACGGGCATGGCATTGAAAGGGCTTAGAGGATACTAATACCAGAAAAATGAAACGCCAATCCCATAAGGAAGAAGATCAAAAGCGCTTACAAGGGAAAGGTTCTTTTCAAGTTCGCATCCAGGAATCCAAAAAAGGTGCCCACACTAGCTTGACTCAGACGTGCCCGCCTCCCGCCGTTGTGCGCCCGTCTTTCCAAATGTATACTCGTCCATGGAGGATCCCTTCCAGGGTTTTGAACAAATCGTGACTTTTTCAGGACGTTCTTGCGAAAACGAAAATCATTTGTTACAAAAGGAGAAGATCGATATATCGTGGTTTTTCGAGCGGGCCCCGGAGCGGCCTCGCCCGAAAGCTTCCGCCTGCTGCGGCATCGGAAACACCCTGGTGACGCCGGCCAGACCACTGCTTCAACAAGGCGGGATCCGGGGGCCTGGGCCATCCGCTGAATGCGTATATTCAGATCGTCATGAAGTACAATGAGGAAGGCAGACTGGGCCACAGCGGCTCCTACTGCGGGAACGGCCCGGACGCCTTCCTGCAAGCCGCCCGACAGTCGGGGGGAAGAAAACATCGTAATCGTGCCGCCGCTTAAACAAATGGCGGCCTGCAAGCGGGACACCGAGTTTATCGGCACCCGGGCGGCCAACAAGGCAATCTGCCGAAAGAAGCAATCGAATCCGTCCACTTCGGATACGTGGATATGGAAGATGCTCTGGAGCGCAATCCGGCAGACCGGCAGCGCAACGGCTTCAACCGCCTTGCGGTCGGGGAAGCCATCTGCTTCATCAGCACTCCGTCCGCCGGTCTGCGGACGACGCGGGAAAAGCTGAACCTGTAACAATCGCGACGGGAGGAAGAACGAAACATGCACAAATGGTTCATGGCGGGGCTCATTTGTGTGGCTTGTCTGGTCGGAGTCGGCCTGCTCGTCTGGGGCATGCCGCCCAAGGAAGAGGCCGCGCACGAAGAAGAAGGTCCCGCGTTCGAGGTGCCGGTTGTGCCCGCGGACGCGGCGATGGCGGAAGCGGTATACAAATCCAACTGTCTGAGCTGTCACGGCGACCAGTTGCAGGGCGGCTTCGGTCCGGCGCTCAACGCCGTCGGATCGTCGCTCAGCCGGGAGCAAATTTACCAAGTCATTACGAAGGGCAAAGGCAACATGCCGGGGTTCGGCGGTCGCCTGTCCGAAGACGAGATCATCAACCTGACCAACTGGCTGGCTGAAATGGGTTCCTGACCAACGCCTCTGGCAAACGCGTCGAAAGGCAAACCCGGGGAGATAAGCTCCCCGGGTTTTTTGCCGTTCGCCGCCGGCCTCATACAAACCACGGTTTTCGGCGTCCCACCTTGCCGGCGACGATCTTGACGAACTCCTTCTCGCCGCCGTCCGGCGTCGGACCGACGAAGACCGGCCCCGCGCTTCCGGCCGGCCGCGGTCCGGCGGTTCTGCCTCCCGGACGGCCGGGAAGGACGCCTTTGGCAGCCTTCCGGCGGACAAGCATCGCGCCCGGCAGGGGACGCTCTCGCCCAGATTTTTGTCGGCTCATGCGGAACCTCCCAGCAAATAGTGAATGGTATGCAGAAGCTCCTCGTTCTGCCTCACCAGTTCGTACAGCCGTTCCTGCGGCACGGCTTCGTCGGCGGACAGGTGCACGGCGAGGGCCAGTTCCCCGTCCAGCGGGTAGCACAGGACGTACAACATGCCGATTTCCCGCCGCTCGTAGAAATTCCATTCGCCTTTTTCGAACGTGTCCGCCACCAGGCTCGGCCTTTCCCGTCCGTCCGCCCCGGACGGGTCGATATCCCGCCCTTTCCCGACGTTGCCGGCGACTTGGACGATGTGGCCGGTGGGCAGCCGCTGCCAGAGCGCGGCTCCCGTCACGCGGCACGCCTCCGGAACAAGCAGCGAATTGCGGACCGCCTCGCAGACGGCATGGCGTTTCTCTTCCTCGTTATTGACGGTGACGCCGCGGATGTATTCCCACAGAAAACGAAGCGTGGCCGTCCTTCGCGCCAGCACCGCCCTCGTGTCTTCCAGGGCGTGGCGCGGATCGACGAACAATCCCTTTTTTTGGATCGCGTCAATGATGGCGCCGCAGGCCGTGTCCACCGCCGCCGCGAAGTCTCCCTCCTCCGCGGCCGACGGATCGTACCGAAGCACGGTCAGCCCCTGCAGATCGGAAAGGAGGCGAAACTCGCCCACCGTTTCCCCCGGCACCAGGTCGTCCCGTTCCCAGACCCGTTCCGGCATCAGGCAGAACACCCGCCCGCGGCGCAGCCTGCCCCAGAACAGGCCCATTTCGAACAGCGTGTTGTCCCGCGGCTGGAAGTAATATTTGCCGCGCAACAGCACCACGTCGTCCGGAGCGAAAATGAACACGGCGAAATCGCTTGCGTCCAGAGACTTCTCCAGGGATTCCATGGGATACTCGCCCGGCGCGAAAACCCCCGCGTACCAGGCGCGAACCCTGGCGTGGGGAGCGAGCTGTTCGTGCACGGCGCGGGCGTACTGGATGGCTTCCGCGGAACACCCGACAAACACCCTGGGTTTCGTTGGAACGGACACGGCGGCAACCCCTTGCTCCCGTTTTTTCGCGATTTTCTCTATATATACAAACTTCAGCGGCCGCTCATGACGCCGGATGTCAAGACGGTGCCGCGCCGAGGCCGTTTGCCGGTGCCGATTGGTGGTTTTTTCATAAAAAAATCCCGGGAGCGGCACAATCGGCGATCGTCCCCGTATCAGGGTATGCGCCGCGCCCGGGTTTGGAGAAACCTTCAGAAGGTCGGTCCGATCCGCCAGATGCCGAAATCGTGCTGTTTCAGGATTTCCGACCGGGTGAGTTTGCCGGAGCAGACCGCCAGCAGCTCTTCGTACAGACGGGCGCCGGCCTCCTCGATGGTCTCGGTGCCCTCGATGACGGTGCCCGCATTGAAATCCATGTTGTCCCCCATCCGCTCGTACATGTACGTATTCGTGGCGATCTTGATCACCGGGGCGATGGGCGACCCTGTGGGCGTCCCCCTTCCGCTGGTGAACAGAACGACCTGGGCGCCGCCGGCCACCATGCCGGTGAGCTGCTCGATGTCATGCCCCGGCGTGTCCATCCAGACCAGCCCCTTCTCGCCGGGCTGCCGGGCGTAGTCGATCACTTCCCGCAGCGGCCGGGTGCCGGCCTTGGCCGCGGCGCCCAGCGACTTTTCCTCCAGCGTGCTGAGTCCGCCGCGGATGTTGCCGGGACTCGGGTTGCCCGTGCGGATGTCCACCCCCATCTGGAACGCCCGGCTTTCCATCGCGTGGATGACCTCGTAGACCCGCTTGGCCACCCGATCGCTCACCGCCCGCTTCGCCAGCAAATGTTCCGCGCCGATGAGCTCGGTGGTTTCCGCCAGAATGGACGTGCCGCCGGCGTCCACCACCCGGTCGCTGACCCAGCCGACGGCCGGATTCGCCGACAGGCCCGAACAGGCGTCGGATCCGCCGCACTCGGTGCCGACGATGAGCTCGCTGACGGACGCCGGCTCGCGCATTAAGCGGGAGGCGTCGGCCACCATCGCCGCCGCGATTCTGGCCCCCTGCGCGATCGCCATCAGCGTGCCGCCGTGGTCCTGGATGGACACCACTTCCACCGGCTTGCCGGTTTTGGCGATTTCCTCGGCCACGCGCCGGGCCTGGTGCGTCTCGCAGCCCAACCCCATCACCACGACGCCGTAGACGTTGGGATTGGCGCCCATGCCGACGTAGGTGCGGAATGTCTGCTCATAGTCGACGCCCACCTGGGCGCAGCCGTGCTGGTGAATGAACGAAACGGTCCCCGCCACCAGCTGGGTGATCTGGTGCGCCGCCTGCGTGGCGCACGTGATCGTGGGCAGGATGAGCACATGGTTGCGCACGCCGATCCGCCCGTCCGGCCGCCGGTATCCCCAAAAACGCGTTTCAAGTTCCCGTTGCAAGTTTATCCCCCCTGCCCCGGATTCCCTCAATGTTATGGACATGCACGTGCTGGCCCGGCCGGATGTCCGCCGTGGCTCTGCCGATCACTTCGCCGTACTTGATAACGCTCTCCCCCGCGGCGATGAGCCTGACCGCGAACTTGTGGCCGAATTCGACCGCATCGGCCAGCTCCACCTCAAACGCCCTATCCCCGCAAACCACGCGGACGCGCGTTCCGGCGGCGATGTCCGCGAGCGCGACGGCCACGTTGTCCGCGGGATTCAGCATGACGACCTTGTGCGCCCCGCGCCGCGCCTCCGGCCCGTCTTCCCGGCGGGCTTCCCGCCGATCTTCCCCCACCATGGGATCATCCCTTTCCCTTTGTCACTGTTCTCCAAGCATAACATGAAAGCGCATACTTGACATCCGCCGGATGGATGTGTAAAATGATGGTTGTCGATTGGTCGACCATTCAACCAATCAATATGTTAATGTGTTGATCGCTCGGTTGGCAAGACGGATGTTCGCAAATTCCGCCGGATACGCAACAATTTGAAGAGTGCTCAAAGTCCGAAAAGTCTGCAAAATCAAAATTCGCAAACCGCTCCGAAGGAGTTGAACACCGCCCTTGAACCGGTTAGCCCTCCGGGAAAACATCTCCGCCTATCTGTTCCTCAGTCCCTGGTTCATCGGACTTCTGGTTCTTAGCCTGGGTCCGATGGCGGTTTCCCTTTACCTGTCCATGACGGACTACTCCATGCTCCAATCGCCGGAGTGGACCGGGATGGAGAACTACCAGCGCATGGGATCGGACCCGCGGTTCACGAAAGCGCTGAAGGTCACCCTGACCTATGTGTTTCTGGGCGTTCCGCTGCAGCTTATCACCGCGTTCTCCCTGGCGCTGTTCCTGAACCGCGGCATGAAGGGATTGAGTCTGTTCCGGGCCATCTACTACATCCCTTCCATCCTCGGGCCCAGCGTCGCGGTAGCCATCCTGTGGCGGCAGGTGTTTGGCTATGAAGGCATCGTCAACGATTTCCTCGCCAACTTCGGGCTGGAACCCAGAAGCTGGGTGGGGGATCCTTCCACCGCGCTGTACACCCTGATTCTGCTGCTCGTCTGGCAGTTCGGATCGCCGATGATCATTTTCCTGGCGGGCCTGCGGCAAATTCCGGCGGAGCTGTACGAAGCCGCCTCCATCGACGGAGCCGGCGTCTTCTCGCGGTTTTTCCATATCACGCTGCCGTCGATCACGCCCATCATTCTGTTCAACCTGATCATGCAGGTCATCAACGCGTTCCAGGCGTTCACGCCGGCGTACATCGTCGGCGGCGGACATGGCGGAGCGATGGACTCCACCCTGTTCTACACGCTCTACCTGTATATCAAGGCGTTCACCGAGTTCCACATGGGCTACGCCTCCGCCCTGGCCTGGGTGTTGCTCGTCATCTGCGGCGTCTTTGTCTGGCTGTTGTTCCTGTCGTCGCGAAAATGGGTCCATTACGAAAGCTGAGGGGAACGACGTGACCAGTGCCAACATCCGCAAGAAACGCGTCGTCTACGTCAAGACCGCCATAGCGGCCGTCTTGGCCGTCTTCATGCTGTACCCGCTGATCTGGATGCTGTCCAGTTCGTTCAAGCCCCAAAATCTGATTTTTCGGGACCTGAGCCTGTGGCCGGCCGCCATCACGCTGGAAAATTACGTGAACGGCTGGCGGGGCATCTCGAACATTACGTTTGCGACCTTTTTCAAAAATTCGTTTCTCATCGTCCTGTTTTGCATCCTCGGCAACCTGCTGACCTGTTCCATGGCCGCGTACGCGTTCGCGCGGATCCGGTTCAAGGGCCGCGGCCTGTGGTTCGCGCTTATGTTCGCGTCGTTGCTTTTGCCGCACCATGTGGTGCTGATTCCGCAGTACCTTTTGTTCAACAGCCTGAACTGGGTGGACACGTACATGCCTCTGATCGTCCCCAAGTTCCTGGCGCATGACGCGTTTTTCATCTTTCTGATGGTGCAGTTCATCCGGGGCCTGCCGTTTGAATTGGACCAGGCGGCGAAGGTCGACGGATGCGGGCACCTGCAAATATACGTCCGGATCATCCTGCCGCTGATCGTTCCGGCGCTCGTGACGACGACCATCTTCACTTTCATCTGGACATGGAACGACTTTTTCAGCCAGCTGATCTACATCAGCGACCCGCGGAAACTTACCGTCGCGCTTGCATTAAGGTCGTTCATGGATGCCATGGGGCAATCCGCCATGGGCTCGCTGTTTGCCATGTCCATTCTGTCGCTGATCCCGATATTCGCCATCTTCCTTTTCTTCCAGCGCTGGCTGATCGAAGGAATCGCAACGGCCGGCCTCAAAGGCTGACGCCGATGCATGGCCGCAAAAATTTCTGACACACAAGGAGACTGACGGGAATGGATCTGCAAGGCAAAACTGCTCTGATCACCGGCGGAGCCACCGGCATCGGCCGGGCGGTTGCGCTGAAGTTCGCGCAGAGCGGGGCCAACATCGTCATCAACTACTCCAAATCGCAGGCGGAAGCGGAAGACACCCTTCACGAGGTGGAGAAAAAGGGGGTGAAGGGAATCCTCTGCCGGGCGGATGTCGCCCGCGACGACCAGGTGCGCCGGATGGTGGACGAGGCGCTGCGCGCATTCGGCCGCATCGACGTGCTGGTCAACAACGCGGGCCACACCGCGTTCGTGCCGCTGGTCGATCTGGAAGGGATGACGGAGGAAATCTGGGACCGCATCCTGGCCGTGAACGTGAAGGGCGTCTTTTTCACCAGCCGGGCCTGCTCGAAGGAGTTGATCCGCACCCGGGGAAGCATCGTCAACATCACATCGATCGCGGGTTATACCGGAACGGGGAGCTGCTTGGCCTACGCCGCCTCCAAGGCGGCGGCGATCAACGTCACCCGTTCGTTCGCGCGGGTGCTGGCGCCCCATGTCCGGGTGAACAACGTGGCGCCCGGCGTGGTGGTCACCCGCTGGGTGGACGGCCAGGAAGCCCACGTGACCAATTTTGCGAAAGGAACGCTGCTCGGCCGGGCCGCCACGGCGGAAGACGTGGCCGACGCGGTCTGGGCGCTCGTCAGCGCCGACAGCTTCATCACCGGGCAGACGCTGGTGGTGGACGGCGGGTTCAGCATCAATTTCACGTCCTGACTTCACGTCCCGACTCATGTTTGGATTTGTGTCTTGCGCACCGCGCCGCGCAACACCGCGCGGCATCATCACGCGATCTTACACTGAACGAAGGGGGATGTTCCAAATGGCGTCACTGTTCATCGGCGAAGGTTTCGGCAGGGCTTTGATCATCCATTTGAAGCGGGGAGATTTGCTGCTGGAAAGCATCCGGGATCTCCTGGCGAAGGAGGGCATCAAAAACGCGGTCCTGTTCGGGGCGGTGGGTTCGATGCGCAAGCTGGTGTATCATCTGCCCACCAGCACGGGGCCGACCTCCAACGACAAATTCATCACGGTGGAAGGAAACGGCCCGATCGAGCTCGGCTCCCTGTCGGGGAACGTGATCGACGGCGATCCCCACCTGCACATCGTCGCCCAGGACGCGAAAGGCACCTACGTCGGCCACCTGGAAGAAGGCACCGAGGTGCTGTTCCTGGCGGAAATCATCCTGGCGGAAATCAAGGACCCGGGCATCCATCGGGTGAAGGACGAGCACGGCGTCGTCTACCTGACCCGCAAATCGTAAGCCGCATTCGGCAAACCGCACGCAAAGCCAATCTGTAACCTTTGGGAGGGGACCCATCATGCCCATGACCGACCAAGAACTCATCCGCGAGATCCGCAAATGCCGACTGGCCGACCTGTCCGACGGCATGGACGCCCTCGGACTGGTGGACGTGGGAGCCATGTCGCCGGAAATGCGGCCGCTCCGCCCCGGCATCTCCTTCGCGGGATTCGCCTGGACCGTGAAGCTGGTTCCCGCGCAGCGCACGTTCCATCCGTGCAAGACGGTGGAAGAGTACATGGAGATGAACGGCGAATGGTGCTCCGATACCTACACCTTCGCCCGGATTCTCAAGCAGGAAGACATGACCGACAAGGTGCTCGTGATCGACATGGGCGGCTATCCGGGCGGCGTGCTCGGCTCCGAAAACACCATGGACTACAAGCTCCGGGGCGTGGTCGGCTACGTGGTGGACGGCGGCTGCCGCGACTCCTACGAGTGCAACAAGCAGGGAGCCAACGTCTTCTGCACGAAGCGCACCTTCCGCCACGTGTCCGGGCGCATGGTGTTCGGCGGCGTCAACATCCCGGTCCGGTGCGCGGGCGTGACGGTGCGTCCCGGCGACGTCGTATGCGCCGACGATGACGGCGTGCTGGTCATCCCGCGGGAACGGGCCGAGGAAGTGCTGATGTTCGCCAAGGCCATCCTGGAAGCCGACATGAAGGTCCGCGCCAGGCATTACGAGGCGCTCGGATTCGAGCCCGACGAAACGCTGAACCGGTTGAGCCGGTAGTCCGACTTCCCCTCCAGCGCTGAAGGAGAAGAACGCAGTTGGAAATTTCCGGCTACAAATTCGAACCCGTTGAAACCCATTCCCTGGTCGTCGAGCTGACCAAACGCCTTCTGGACTACATTTTCTCGGGGAACATCCGTCCGGGGGACAAGATCCCCGCGGAACGCCAGCTCTCCGAAGCCCTGGGCGTGGGACGGTCGGCGATCCGGGAAGCCATCAAGGCGCTCACGGTCCTCGGCATCCTCGAAGTGCGGCAGGGCAACGGCACCTATGTCAAAGACACGAGTTCCTCCCTTCTGACCCAAAGCATCGAATGGGGACTTCTTCTGGGCGAGAAAAACACGATGGACCTGGTGGAGACCCGGATGCTCCTCGAAGTGTCCATCGCGCGTCTGGCCGCCCAGCGCTGGGAAGGGAGCGAACTTGCGGAACTGAAGGAAATCCTGGAACGCATGAAACAGGGCAGCCTGACCGACTTCGTGGACGCCGACGTCCAGTTCCATTTGAAACTGTGCGACATGGCCAAAAATTCCGTGCTCAAGAACATGCTCTCCAGCATCCGCAACCTGTTGCACACCTGGATCAAGTGCGTCCTCGAAAAAGCCGGAGAAACCGCGTTCTCCTATATGGACCACCTGGCCATCTACGAAGCCGTGTCCGGAAGGGATCCCGACGGAGCCGCGAAAGCGATGCAGCTTCACATGGACGACGCTTCCAAACGCCTGATCGAGATGCTGAAGGAAGCGGAGCAAGTGAGCTGACCAAAAAGGATGGTTGTGACCATGCAATACCGCCATTCGATTCCCACCATTGTGGAATGCGGCGCGGGCATTGCCGGGCGGGCCGGCGAGTTCCTGAAAAACCACGGGGCCAAAAACGTCTTCGTCGTGACCGACCAGGGCATTCGCAACGCCGGCCTGCTGGATCCCGTCCTCCGTTCGCTCGAGGAAAACGGGTTGAAATACGACATCTTCGACAAAACCGTCCCCGACCCCAGCGCCGAGAGCGTGATGGAGGGGCTCGACCAACTCAGACGGCAGCCGCATGACCATATTGTCGCCCTGGGGGGTGGGAGCAGCATAGACACGGCCAAAGGCATCGCCATCATGGCCGTCAACAAGGGGCACATCCTGGATTACGAGGGGGTGAACAAAATCCCGCGGCCCGGGCTGCCCGTGGTGGCCATCCCCACCACGGCGGGTTCGGGCAGCGAGGTGACCGCGTCGACGATCATCACCAATCTGAAGACCAGCTTCAAGGCCGCGGTGATCAGCCCGTACATTTTTCCCAAGGCGGCACTGCTTGACCCGGCGCTCACCCTGAAGCTGCCGCAGGAGCTGACCTCCGCCACCGGCATGGACGCGCTCACCCACGCCATTGAATCGTACACGTCCAAGACGTCCACGCCGTTCAGCAGGGCGATTGCCATTGAAGCGGTCCGCATCATCGCGCGCAACATCCGGAAAGCCTACTTTGTCGGGAGCGACCTGGAAAGCAGGGAGCGGATGCTTGTCGCCTCGGCCATGGCGGGCATGGCGTTCTCGCAATCCCGGCTGGGCAACGTGCACGCCATCTCCCACACCCTGGGAGGCGTGTTCCACATCCCCCACGGGGTCGCCAACGCGGCGCTTTTGCCCTACGTCATGATGTACAACCTGCCGGCCTGTCCGGAAAAGATGAAAGACATTGCCGAGGCGCTGGGCTGCCGGGTGGACGGACTGTCTCCGACCGAAGCGGGAGAGCGCGCCGTACACGCCGTGGCGGAGCTCAACCGGACCCTGAACATTCCGTCGAATTTGCGGGAACTCGGGGTGGATTTGAAAGCGCTCCCCAAGCTGGTGGAAGACGCCATGCGCAGCGGCAACGTGCTGGTCAATCCGAGATGGACCCGTCCATCCGACATTGAAAAAATCATCCGAAACGCCTACGAAGGAAATCTGTCGAGCTGAAATCCAAAATCGGACACCATGGAGGGAAGACGATGATGAGTGGGAAGAAAAAGTTTGGCTTCATTCTGCTGGTCATCCTGCTTCTGGTGCTCACGGCTTGCAGCGGCGGCAGGGGATCTTCCTCGTCCGGCGGTTCGTCCCCGTCACCGGCCGCCAGCGCGTCTCCGAGCGCGGCTCCGTCCGCGGAATCGCCATCCCAGCAGCAAACGATCGAACTGCGGATTTCCTGGTGGGGGAACGCCGACCGGGCGAAACTGTACGATGAGATCCTCGACATGTACGAGAAGCAAAACCCCCACATCAAGACCGTCCGCGAATGGACCAGCTTCAACGATTACTGGCCGAAGCTGGCCACGCAGGTCGCCGGGGGCAACGCGCCCGACATCTTCAGCCTGCACGTGCTGCTCTACGGGGGCGAGTACGGAAGCAAGGACATTCTGGAACCGCTGCAACCCTATGTGGACCGCGGCCTGATCGACCTGGACGGCTGGGATGAAGCCGTCATCAACGCGGGCAAGCTGAACGGCGTATTCTACGCGCTGCCGAAGGGCGTCACGGCCAGCTCGCTGATCGTCAACGAAACGATGATCAAAAACGCGGGCCTCAGCTTGCCGCAGATCACCACGCTCAGCGAATTCGGAAAGTACCTGCAAGAGCTTCGGGCGAAACTGCCGAAGGACGTCTATCCGGTCGTCGACGGCAGCTACGACGACCACTACATCGAATCCTTCGTGCGCACCAAGGGCAAATCGTTCCTGTCCGGCGACGGCAAGAGCCTCGGCTTTGACAAGGAGGACCTGGTGGAATTCTGGACCATCTGGGAGGACTTCCGCAAACAGGGCCTGACGGTTCCGATGCAGATCACCCTCGAGAACCTCGGCCAGCCGCAGGAAAACTCGCTGTTCGTGAGAGAGCGCGTCGCCATCGACATCAAGCCGAGCAACCACGGCAAGATTTACAGCCGCTCCCTCACCGACCGGGAAATCGGCATCCTGCGCACGCCGAGCGCGGACGGCGCGCAATTCCGCAGCGGCGAAAACCTGCAGGCGCCTTCCTGGGTCATCAACAAAAACTCGCCGCACAAGGATGAGGCGGCCAAGTTGATCAGCTGGTTCGTGAACGACGTCGAAGCGCAAAAAATTTACGCTCTGGAAAACGGGATTCCCGGCTCGTCGAAAATTCGCGAAGCGCTCAAGCCGGACCTGCATCCCATGGACGTCAAGGCGATCGACCACATGGAGACGATCTCGCCCGATGTGCCGCCCACGGACTACCGTCCGCAGGGCTCGGCGGAAGTCTTCACGCTTTACAAGAAGTACCTGGAACAGCTGGCCTTCGGCAACATGAACGTCCAGCAGGCGGTGGACGGCTTCTTCCAGGAAGCCTCTGCCGTCCTCGGATCGTGATCCTGCCGCAAGGCAAGACAGACAAGCCCCGGCGGTCCTCCCAGCCGGGGTTTGTTTCGTGCCGCCCGCATGCTCCGCCCCCTCCCGGGGAACAATGGACCCAGAAATGGAACCAGAACACAATCCGGCGGGTGGATTCCGATGTTCAAAAAACTGCTCAGCAACCTGATCCGCAGCGCCGCGAACGAAGCGATGGACAAGGCCATCGAACGGCTGGTGCGGGACCCGTACACGGAAAACCTGTTCGAGATGGTGCCCTCGTCCCGCAAGGTCGGATTGGTGCAGCTGGCGGAAATCGCCATGCGCACGAAAACCGGCCTTCCTCCGGGGCGTCCCCTCGGCAGTTACATGCGGTTTTCCCCGTGGGACAAACTGCTGTTCAACCCCGTGCATCTGTTCCGCTTTCCCACGCCGGACGGGGAAACCATCGACACCGCCGTCACCATCGGCCCGCGGGCGGACAAGCCCCTCCGCATCGCCATCCCCATCATGATCGCGGGCATGTCGTTCGGCGGCGCTCTCAGCAAAACGGCCAAGATCGCCCTGGCACGGGCGGCGACGAGAGTCGGCACCGCCACCAACACGGGCGAAGCGGGGCTCATGGAAGAGGAGCGCAGCGAAGCCGCCCTGCTCATCGGCCAGTACAACCGCGGCGGCTGGCTGAACGATCGCGAAAAATATTCCCGGCTGGACGCCGTCGAAATCCAGCTCGGCCAGGGCGCGCAAGGGTCCAGCCCGCAGCGCACGGCCGCCGGCAAAATCGGCCCCGAATTCCGGAAGGTGTACGGCCTGCCGGAAGGCGCGGACGCGGTCATCCATTCCCGGCTGCCCGGCGTCGACACGAAGGAAGATTTCGTCCGGCTGGTGCGCCGGTTGAAAAAGGAGACAGGCGTTCCCGTCGGCCTGAAGATCGCCGCCACTCACCACCTGGAACGGGAACTGGACATCGCCCTGGAGGCGGATGTCGATTTCGTCACCGTCGACGGCGCGGAAGGCGGCACGCATGCCGCGGCTCCCATTCTCGAAGACGACCTTGGCCTGCCCACCCTTTACGCCGTCTCCCGGGCCTCCCGCCACCTCGCCTCCAGGGGAGCGGCCGGACGGGTCAGCCTGATCGCCGCCGGCGGGCTCATCACGCCTGGCAACTGGCTGAAAGCGATGGCCCTGGGAGCGGACGCGGTCTACATCGGCACGGCGGCGATCATGGCGCTGGTCGGCGACCAGATGGCCAAGACGGCCCCCTTCGAACCGCCGACCAGCCTGGTGGTGTACGATGCCAAAATGACCGACCGGCTGGACCCGGACCGCAGCGCGGAGCAGCTGGTCAATTTCCTGAACGCGTCGGTCCAGGAAATGAAGCTCGTCTGCTACTCCCTCGGCAAAAAAAGCCTGTCGGACGTGGACCGTTCGGACCTGTGCGCGCTGGACCCGTTTCTCGCCAGGGCGGTCGGCGTGGAGCTTGGGTTCGTGGCGCCGGAGGAACAGGACGCCTATTACGCCGCTCTGCCGGCATGGGCCGCGCCGGAGCGGACACCGGCGGAACGGAAATCGGCGGCCGGGCGGCAGGACGGCCTGTCCGCGCCGCGGGAACGGTCCGCCGACGGGGAGGCCCGCGAACTGCCCGAGCTGCGGCACTGATCCGCGGGCGCGAAAACGCCGCATCCGCCGCAGCCTCGGCACGGACCGGCCCCAACGGTTGGCCGGCGTTCCGGCGGACCGGCCCGACTCGGGCCGGTCCGCTTTTTTCAGGGCAAAGCCTGGACTGCGGATACGATCTCGCGCATCTGGACAGCCAGGGCGCACACGAGAAGCACAAGCACCGTGCCCACCGCGATCTCCGGCAGGTAATGCTCCCGCAGGTGGCGGATTTTTCCCCTGAAATCAAGCTCGCGAAACCGTTCCGGCTTCAGCGGTTCATATCCGGTCAGACTGTGGTACGCTTCGCTGATCTTGGCGAAAGGCGGCCCGCCCCCGGCGGGCGTCTCGTCGGTGGCGAGGCGTTTGTATTTTTTGACCAGCAGCGCGAATCGGGCCTCGATTTCTTCCCTCGTGGCCTCCTCCGGCAACCCCATCACTTCGCAGGCGTTTTTCCGGTCCATCATGGAGCCAGTCTCCCTCCGCTTTGCGCTTTCATCGCGGGCACGGGCGGCACGGCCGGCGGACAGAGGCGCTCGGAGGTCCGTCCCGGCCGCGCCCCCGGCGCAGCCTTAACATGCGCCAATAACAGGAAAATCATGCGGCGCCCAGAAGGGCCATCACCCCGCTGATTCCCTGTGCGATCAGGCGGGTGATGACAAACGGCTGGTCCCGGGCGATGCCGTACCACAACACGTAGGCCAATACGGACAGGGTGATAAACAACGCCGCGTCCCGCGGCAGCCTCTTGACCAGGAGGTAGACCAGCACCGGCCCGACCACCAAAAAGTACAACAGGTGGAACATGAGCACGCTTTCATCCCCCCGTCCCCGGGCGCATGCCCGACCCGGATCGCGCGCCTTTCCCCGCGGACCGCGTACCCGCGCCGGCCCGCGCGCCTCTTCCCGCCCCGGGGCGATTTCCCGCCGCCAGCCGGATCAGGGTGACGGCAAGGAGCAGCGCGGGAATGCCCAACCCGAAAATGGCGTTATGGATGAATGTGTACTTTTCGCTCCACTCCCAGTTCTGGATACTGTTTTCAACAATGGAGGAAGCCATGCCCGCCATGACCAGCAGCACGCCGAGCAGAAGGGGCCAGCGCTTCACGGGCCGAAACGTGCTGCGCAGGATCTCGAAGGCCGCGAAAAACAGCACCTGCAATTTGATGAAAATGAGCGTGAGCAAAATGATGGAAATGACGGACTGGATGTTGATGAACACGTCGTTGACGGCGACTTCCTGGACAAGGGAGTAGATGGGAAAGGTCAGCTTGGCCGTCCGTTCCACCCCCACCGAACCGATGATGGCAAACACCGTCAGGCTGATGGAGGCGGCCGCCGTGGCGATGCCCGCCACCAGCGCGCGGCCCTTCTTGCCGCCGGAAACAGGAAAGATCATGAGCAGCGCGACCGTTTCCAGGAAGGGAAACCCCAAAATGCCGTTGAACCGGAACACGCCGGCGAGCGATTCCGGCCGGAAGGCGGGCACAAACCGCGTCCAGTCCCAGTTGACCGTCGCCAGCAGGATGATGAACCAGAACGGAAACGCGAGCAAAGGCGTCAGCAGCTGGTTGAGCCGCGCGATGGTCTCCACCCCCTGCGCCGCCGCGTAACTCGCCACGACCAGAAACATGAAATGAAATACCGGCCCGGGCGTTCTCGGCAGGATGGTGCCGGTCAGAAAATCGCTCAAATTCCTGAGCACAAATCCGGCCACGGCGCTGAAATGGAGAAAATACAACGCCGCCACCGCCGTTCCGAAAGGCCGGCCCAGGGCGGCCAGGGAAATCTGCGCCAAATCCATCCCCGGATAAAGGCGGCACAGCCAGATCCACAGGAGGGCAAACAGCACCCCGCAGGCTCCGCCCCAAAGGGGGATGAGCCACGCGTCCCGGCCTCCCGCCAGCACGAGGGACTGGATGAGCACAAACAGCGTCGTCCCCAGACAATAATTGACGGTCAGAAAATAGAGCTGGCTGCCGCGGATGACCGTAGCGCCCAATTGCCGTCCCCCCTAAAAAGGTTGGGTGATGCTGCTGATATGTTCCAGATGGGCGACCACCTTGACCCGGGCGTCTTCCAGGTTCCGGATGCCCGGCACCGTCAGCCCGAGTTCTCGCCCCAGACGGCACACTTCCCGCAATTCCTCTTCCATTTGCGCGGCCACTTCCCGTTCCAGCCGGTCCACTTCCTCAACCGTCCGCGGAATTTGTTCAACGGAATATTGAAGGGCCAGGTCGATATGGAGAACAATCCGGGAATCGGCGCCCAACGACCGTTCGATTCGGCCCAGCCGTCCGGTCAGGGTGATCGGTTTGCCGTCCAGGCGGAACTGCCTGGTGAACCATCCCCTGTTCCCTTTGAGCAGGTTGTAGGCGATGAGCTGACGGCTGTCCAGCGTGCCCGTCATGCGGTAATCCCTGATGACCGCGCCTCCCGTAATGTGAAGGTTGCTGTGCCGGGAATCGACGGTTCCGGTCAGGCGGGAAAATTCCGGCGAAGGCGACTCGCCGACGGTTTCCAGCATGGGCAGCACCACGCTCTCCTTCCGCTCCATCCGCTCCGCCAGGTCCCGCACCGCGATCCGTTTGCCCACCAGCAGCGATTCGTCCTTGAGCAGGCTGAGCCTCAGACTGACCGACTCGCCGGGATACATTTCCAGCGGCGTCAGGGTGTACATGATCTTGTCCAAGGGTTCCCGTGCGACCAGGACGGGCACCGAACTGCGCCCCTGGGGCTGAATCTGGATCAGGTTGACCATGTCCCGCAGATCGCGGCGCGCCATCCGTTCCGACACGACCACCGCCCGGTAGTAGGCGATGAACAGCTTGCGCGGCAGGATCCGGTAAAGGGATGCGCGGATTTCGCCATACGACCGTCCGCTCACCTCATAGGTATAGACGGGCGCCTGATCCCCGCCGGCCGCTCCCCTGGAGGTCACCGCCGTGAGCGGATTGACGACCTGGTAGTAAATCGTCTTCCTGCCCGTGTCCGGATCTTCGTCGAGGCCGATCATGGTGACGATGGCCAGTTCGTTCAATTCCGTCTTGTCCCAGCAGGAGGCAAGCAGCATGGCGGCCAGCGCGAGCGCAAGACAGGCCGCCGCCCGCCGCCCGCCGCCCGGCGGGACGGAGGCCGGCGCGGACCCGGAGCGTGCCGGCGCCCGGCTTCCGGCTCGGTTTTCGGAAACACGTTTGGCAAAGGTCCATGCCCTCATGCGGATCACCCGGTCATCTGCGCTTTTTCTTCAAGTTCCGGACAAACAGCGGGGCGCGGGCGCCCATCTGCGGTCTCGGCACGCGGACCAGCACATCCCGCCAGTCCGCCGGATAGGACGGAGCCATCGGCGAGAGATAGGGAACGCCGAAGGATTTCAGCGACGCCAGATGGGCGATGAGCAGCAGCGTGCCGCACAGGATGCCGAACAGTCCCATGAAGCCGGCCAGGATGATGAAGGTGAACCGGAGCATCCGCTGGGCAATGCCGAAACTGTAGGCGGGCACGACGAAATTGGCGATGCCGGTCACGGACACCACGATGACGATGGCGGCGGTGATCAGCCCGGCGTCCACGGCGGCCTGGCCCAGGACGATGGCGCCGATGATGGAGAGCGCCTGGCCGGCCACCCGCGGCATGCGGATGCCCGCTTCCCGGATGATCTCGAACACGAACTCCATGAGCAGCACCTCGCCGAAGGCGGGCAGCGGCACCCCTTCCCGTTGCGCGGACAGGCTGAGGAGCAGCGTCCCCGGAATCATTTCCTGATGGAACGTGGTCGCGGCCACATACAGGGAAGGGACGAACACGGCGATAAAAAAAGACAGCAGGCGGACCCAGCGGATGAGCGTGGCGATATCCGCCCGCTGGTAGTAGTCCTCCGGCGAGTTGAACAGTTCGAAAAACGTGATCGGAGCGACCAGCGCGTCCGAGGTGCCGTCCACCAGCACGGCCGCCTTGCCGTCCAAAAGATGCGCCGCCACCACGTCGGGACGCTGGGTGCTGAGCAGCGTCGGAAAAGGAGACACCGCGCTGTCCTGAATGAATTCTTCGATATAGGCGCTTTCCAGCACGCTGTCCGTGCGGATGGCCTTGAGCCGTCGCCGCATTTCCCGGACGAGCTCGTCCGGGGCGACGCCTTCGATATACGCCATCACCACGGTGGTGCGGGTGAGCCGGCCGATCTGCATGCTTTCGAAGCGCAGCTGCGGCGTTCCGATCCGTTTGCGGACCAGACCGATGTTGGTGGCGATGCTTTCCGAGAACCCCTCGTTGGGGCCGCGGATGCTGGCCTCCGACACCGGCGTATCCACTTGACGCTGTTTCGGGTCGGTGACGCGGACGAGGCGGACGTTGCCGGAAGGGTCCGCCAGGGCGCAGCAACCCTTGACCAAGGCGTCCGCCGTGCGGCGGACGAGTTCCTCCATGTCCAGGTCCGCCGGCAGTTCCTGCACGAAGGCGCTCTCCCCCGCGCCAGACGGTTCCCGCTCCGAAAACTCGCTTTTACGCAGCGCGGTCAGAATGTATTCGTCGATGGTGGACCGATTCACCATCGTTTCCAGGTACAGACACAGGACAGGTTCTGCCGATTTCTCCGGGCATACCGAATGGCAGACCAGATCCGGCGGCGAGCCCAGCGTCTCCTTGATCCGTGTCAGCAATTCCGCTTCTCCGTGTTGTCCCGTGTTTCCGTTCCGCCTTTTCGTGTACGCCATGGCTCTCCTCGGCCCTCCATCTGTCCGGCGTGGGTTTCCCGTTCCGTCCGGCATGGATTGCCCTTTTCTTCTGCCTGGTCCGGCCTCGCTTCCCCGCTGCCCGCCGTCCCTCCCCTCGCGGTCGCAGGGTCGTGCCGTCCGCATTGTGGATTATTTCCCTCGCGTGCTGTTTTATTCCGCTCTTTCCTGTCCGTTCCGCCTCCCCTCCGCCGTATCGCTCCATCGGGTTCATGCAACCCGGACGGCACAGAAAAAAAGAAGGCGGTCGAACCGCCGCCTGCGGGCACGCCGCTGTCCGCGCGTATCGCCGTGTACCGCCGCCATGGTGTACTGCCGCCGTGCGGAAATGCAAAACGCCGGCCCGCAAGGGACCGGCGACCGTTTTTTATTCGTTTTTCGCCGCGGTGCGCTTGCGACGCGCCGCAAGCAAGGCGATGACCAACCCCGTCGCGGCGGCCGCAATCGCCGCGTAAAGGTACGGAGACGTCCATGGCGACGAACCTTTGGCGATCGGTTCGGCGGAGAGCGGCACGGCCTCCGCCGCCCCCGCCGCCGTATCGGCGGCGCCGGGTCCGGAGAAAGCCGGCAAATCGATGGCCGGACCGCCGGGAACGGAGCTCACCGGCTGGTTCGGATCGGCGACCGGGCCCGCCTGGTTGCCGCCGTCGTCCGGCGCAACGGGTTCCGGCACGGCGGGGACTGCGCCCGGTGCGGCCACGCCGCCGGAACCGGACATCCCTCCTCCGGCCGACGGAGCCGTTCCGCCGGGGTAGGCCGGTTCGGCACCTCCCTGCGCCTCCGGCGCCGGCGCGGGGAGAATGGTCATCGGACCCTCCATCAGTACCGCTTCGAAGCCTTCCACCACGACAATCTGGTCGCGGCCGAATTTATCGTACAGGAACTCCGCATAGCTCTCCTCGTAGGGCAGGATGCCGATCTCGACGCGGTCGCCCGACGGTGAGGTGTGCGTTGCCTTGAATCCGCGCCTGGCCAGCTCTTCGCTGCCTTCCGTTCCGAACACGTACGCGTCGATTTCCCGCTGCTTGGCGAGCACGGCGGAATCGATGCCCGGGACGGACCCGCTGACGGGTTCGGCGCCGTCGATCACCGACACTCCGTAGTCCGGCCTGTGGCTCACACTGGTGCTCTCGTCCGGCAAGGCCATGGCGGCGGCGGCTCCGGACACGGCAATACACCCGATGATCAGCAGCGCGCCGACGGATTTGGTCCAACGATGGTTCCTCATGTCGGATTGCCTCCTTGCAGTTTGCGATTTGCGATCCCATCCTCTCCCGTTGCCAACGGGATCGAACGGGCGATTTTCACCGCTTCTTCTCCGGTGATCGCGCCGTGCAACGCATATTGGATGCCGCCCGCGAACCAGTACAGCTCGGCGGTCGGCCAGGGCGCCGCCGGCGGCACGTTTGCCGGGTCCGTGCCCGGTCTTGTGCCCCGCGGCGCGTCCGGGGGCACGTGTGCGGGCGCCTTGCCTGATACGGCTCCCTGCGGCGCTTCCGGCGGCACGTCCGCGGGCGCCATGTTTGAGGATGCGCCCTGCGGCGTGTCTGGCGACACGTTCACCGGGGCTGCGCCCGATGCCGCGCCCTGCGGCGCGTCCGGCGGCACGTCTCTACTCCCTGCCGCGCCTTGCGGGACGTCCGGGAACGGTACCGCCGGAACCGTGCCTTCCTCCTCTGCCGGCGGCGCTCCGATCGGGGCGCCATCCGTTCCGTCCTGCACCGCCGGCATCCCTCCCGGCGGTGGAGCGGCGTTCAAATATCCAACGACACCACCAACGTCCACCGTTTGCCAAGCGGGAAAAATTTCCGGACGCTCGGCTTTCCGCAGCGTCAGCCAAAACGTCCTGTCCTCCGACATGTACGTCATCGTGACGGCGCAGGCCTCGCCTTCCCGTTCGCCGAAGGCTCCGATCCGCCTGAGCGAAAACCCGTCCGGCAGCCAGCCGGGCAGCGCGAATCCGGGCCCGAAAGCTTCCGCCGCTTCTTCCTCGGTCAGCGGAGACCACGACACGCCTTCCCGCGCGGCGGGTCCTTCGGTAGACGTCCCGCCGGAGAAAGGCGCGGCCATCGTCGCGCCTTCCATGGCGAAGGTGTCGCCGGCCGTTCCGAAAGGCGCGGATTCCGGTCCGTCCTCGCCGAACAGGATGGCGGTCGATGCGGGCTGCCGGTCGGGGGACAACAGCGGAACAATGACGAGCAGGAGGGCCGCCGCGGACGCCAGCGCCAGCGCTCCCAGCGCCGTTCTCCGGGCCCGCATGCTTCTTCCGACCGCCGCGCGGTCTTCCCCGATCCGGTCCCGCACCTTTTGTTTCAACGCATCGTCAAACCGAACGTCCCGAAACCAGAGCTCATCCGCTTCTTCCTTGAATCTTCGGGCCAGCTCCCGGTCCGATCGCGTCATGAGGTACGTTCCTCCTTTTGCAGGCGTTCCGCCAGGAGTTCCCGCGCCCGGCTCAGCCGGCCCCTCACCGTCCCTTCCGGGGTTCCGGTGGCTTCCGCAATTTCCTTCGTGCTCAGATCGAGATAGTAGTAGAGGTACAGCGCTTCATGATAATGGGGCGGAAGCTCCGCGAGATGGCGGAGCAGTCCGGACCGGCTGAGGCGGCGCATCGCCTCTTCCTCGGCGCCGCGGCCGGGTGTGCGTTCCGCGTCCCGTCTGAGCAGCGCCGGATCGGCGGGGATCTCGGCGGCGCTTCTCAGCCTCAGCCGGTCGCGGCACAAATGCACCGTGATTTTTGCAAGCCACGTCTTGACGCTGCTGTCCCCCCGAAACGACGCCCAATGCCGGTAGGCGCGCAGAAAGACCTCCTGGCTGACGTCTTCGGCGAGATGCCGGTCGCCCAGATAGAAAAAGGCGGTCCGCAGCACGTCGTTGCCGTGGCGTTCCATCATGATTTCAAGCGCGGCGGTGGGATCCGCGGGGTAGTCGACCTTGTCGACTCGGTCGTCATGGCCGGCCGGCCGTTCCATTTCACCACCCCCGTCGCCCTTATAGACGTGCCGGGACGCGATTTTGCTACAGGAAACCGTTAAATCTTTTTCCGGGCGAAAATTTTCGTGCCATCTATACCTTTTGTTTTATTTCGTTTCATGCCGGCGCTTGTATAATGAGAACACACATGGACGGAAGGCTTGAAAAGAAGAAGCGCATTCCGGCGTCGAAAAGGCGAAAACAATCGAAAGGAGAAACGGGGCATGGAAAAAAACAAGAATGCGGGATTTGCGGGCAAATCCGACGGAGAGCCCGACCAGTCCCAAGACCGTCCGCTGGAAGAAGGACAATTGGACAATGTCGCCGGCGGGGTTTCTCCGGAACAGGGCGTGGATGTTTCCGAAATTGAAGGACCGCGATACATCTGAACATGACAGAAAAACTCCCTTCAAAGCAGTCCCGATTTGCGATATCAGGCGTCTGCTTTGAAGGGAGCGCATTAAGGGTGACGGCCTAGCGGCCGATCAATCCGGATTCCGTCAGGAAGCGGTGCAGCAGTACGGCGGTTTCCGCACGGGTGATGGGGGATTCCGGCATCAGCCGGCCGCCTGTTCCCTTCACCAGTCCGGCTTTGACCGCCGCGGCCGTGTCCGCCTTCGCCCAGCCGGCCACCTGGCCGCCGTCGGCAAACGCCGACAGAATTGTTTCCGCTTCTTCTTGGCCCACCTTCACGTCCCATCCCGCCAGCTTCATCAAGCGGCCCAGAATCACGAACACTTCCTGCCGCGTGACGGGCTGATCCGGCCGGAACGTGCCGTCTTCATAGCCGGACATCAGGCCGTATTGCACCGCCTTCGCCAGCGCGTCCTCGTACCAGGCGCCGGGCTTTACGTCGCGGAACCGTCCGGCCGAGCCGTCCGCCGGGGCGCCGGACAGGCCGATCGCCCGCACAAGCAGTGCCGCAAACTGCGCCCTGGTGATGTGCGCATCCGGCTCGAACCGGCTGCCGTCCACGCCGTTCACCACCAGCCTGGACGCCAAGTCTTCCACAGGACCTTTCGCCCAATGCCCATCCATATCCTTGAAATGTTTCTCGTTGCTGATCAGCATGTAATAGCTGTTGGTCAGGCTGGAGAGGATGGCGTAGGTCCGGCCGCCCCTGGTGACGATAAGCGTCGGCACGTGATGCAGTTCGCCATTTTCATCGACCATTACCCCGGTGATCGTGCCGCTCGCCGACAAGCCTTCCGGCACCGGAATCACCCGCCGGACGAAGGAGCCGAACACCGTAAGTGTGACGGTCTTGCCGTTAAACTCGGCCGTGATGTTGAATTTCACGGGCAACGTGACGATTTGCACGCCCGCCGCCGCGGCGATCCGCTTTGCCAACTCCAGAATGGCATTTTCGCTCTTTGCGACTTCCACCCGGATGTGGACACCGTCGAGCGTAGCCGGCGCACCCAGTTGCTCCGCCAGCTGTTCCGCGGAAATGGCGGAAGCGGGAATTTGATAGGAGACCGTCGGCGTCTGGATTTCCAGGACCAGATCCTTGTCCGCCATATCCCGCAGCGCATCGCCGCCAATCGGAACGACATACCGGTCGCCTTCTTCCTCCACGACGATGACGATGGACGAATCCGAATCCGCATCGGCGATCAAATCCGCCAGCTGCTGTTCGTCCAGATCCGCCGAAACCGTCGTTTCTCCGGTATCGGGATCTTCTTCCTTCACGATGCCGGGGGTGACGATTTGCTCGGAACCGGAGCTCGTATCGGAATCTTCTTCGCTGCCCGCGGTATCATTGCTTCCGTCGGCAGAATCACTGCCTTCTTCGACGGAATCACCGCCGCCTCCGCCGACGGCATCATCACCGCCTCCCACGGAACCACCGCCGCCGGAGCCGCCTCCACTGCCGCCGCCGGAGTTTCCTCCGCCGCCGGACGGCGCCTTCGGCACGGCCGTAACCGGATCGGAAAGTTCGCTTTCCACCGTTCCCTTCTTCGCCGTGACGGCAAACGTGTACGACTGGCCGTTGGTCAATCCTGTGACCGTGTAGGTTGTCGCCGTGATGCCGTCCTGCACCGCTTCCCACGACGCGATGCCCGACGTCACGACCTGTCGGTAGACGGTATAGCTGTCCGCCCCACGAACCGCGGACCACGACAGGGTGATCTCGCCGTTCCCCGCCGTCGCCGTCAAGCCGGCGGGCGCATCCAGCCCGGCGACATCCACCCGGATCTTCAGCACGGACGGGCCGATGAGGGTGTATCCATCCAGGCCGCCGTCCAGCACCAGCGATCCGCTCACCCACTGGGTGCCGGCTTTGTCCGGATCGTAACCGCTCGAGTCCCAATCAATGGTTACATCGTAAAGCCGCTGGGTGACGTGGCCTTTGCGAACCTGGACCGTTTCCGGCAGGGGCAGGTCGTCAAACGCCGTGCCGGCGGTCACCGATACGGGAGCCAGCGGAAGGCCGCTGACCGTCACCTGCCTCAAATACGGCGTGCTTTCCCCTTCGTCGATGGCCCAGATTTTGGTGAAATCCCATCCCTCCAACTCAAAGGGGGCGGAATAGACCATTTCGGCCACCGTCAATCCGGTCATCAAATCGCCGCAAGAACTTCCTCCGCAGGCCTGGGCAAAGATATCGCGGTTATAGAAGGAACCTTGAATGGTGTTGCCAAAGTCGTATTGTCCCACGACATACTCCGCCGTCTCCAAATCCGAATCCTGCGTGCCCCCCAAGGCATACGTTTGATCCAACCGGGCCCCGGTCATGTATCCCGCAAAGCCGCCGGAACCTGATTCTTTTTTCACTTCGCTCAGGGAATAGGCATATTCCACCTTCGCTTTCAGGTCGCCGACGAAACCTCCGGAATAGATTCCTTTATTTACGACACCGCCGCTGTAGGAATGGGTGACTTTGCCGTTTGACACCTCTCCGGCGAGCCCGCCTGATCTGCCATATCCCGACACGTCCGCAATGGCATGCGAATGTTCGATCACCGGGACATTCGCGCTTCCGGCTGCATAACCGGCCAATCCTCCGATCTGCTCGTAAGTGCCCGTCACGGTTCCTTCGAAATACGATCGGATCACGGCAGCATCCGAACGGGAAGCTGCATCGACATATCCCGCGATACCGCCTACTTGCTGGTATCCCTCGATCCTTCCCTTGACGGCGGAGTTGGCCACCTGGCCTTTGAGCGTGCCGGCGATGGCTCCGACACGATCCTTCCCTTTCACCGTCACCGAATCCAGCACCAGATTGGTCACCAAGCCGTTTTCCCCGATCACCCCGAACATGCCGACATCATCGTCGTTCTCCCGGTTGACTTCGAGGCCCCGGATAACATGTCCGGCACCGTCGAAAGAACCTTCGAACGGCTGCCCGTCAGAACCGATCGGCCGCCATTCATGATTGTCCCAATAGGATGGGTCAAATGTGATGTCCGCCGCCAGACGAAAATGCTTGTCGGCGAACGCTTCCCAAAAGTCGCTTAGCGCCATCAGCTGTTCGGCATTTTGGATGAGATAGGGCTCGCCCTCCGTTCCCTCCCCGCCTGCAAACGGGAGAGGAACGACGTATTGTTCCTCCATGATCTCGCTGTCGTCGTAACCCGCCTTGACCGCGATGGCTTTGACGGTTGTGGTGACAAAGATTTTGAAGGGAGCCGTGTATAGGGTACTCGCCTCAGTCGGATCGTTGCCGTCGGTCGTGTAATAAATTTCGGCGTCCTTGGTCTCCGTGCTCAGGCTGATTTCCGTTCCCATCGGCACTTCGCCGCCCGGCGGGTTCGCCACCGGTTTCGCCACCCGGACCGTTCCCCGGAGAATGGCAACGGTATACGTTTTGACCGTTTCATTGTCCCCGGCCGTAACCTTGATCTCGAGGAGGTTTTCACCCGGGTCGAGCGGGATGGGACCCGTTTCCGCCCCGCGCGGCAACGGCGTATACGCGCTTCCATTGATGCTGTATTCGATCCGGATCCCGTCAGCGTCCGCCATGAAGGTGAAGTGGTCGTCATCCTCGTCCAATTTCAAAACATAGGAAGTATGATTGCGATCGAAGGAGGGGATTGGTTGGACTGCCTGACCATCCGCCTTGAACTGCAAGGTATTCAAATCCGCATTCTGCGGGTTGACAAATTCATATGCTCCGAGATCAACGACCCCGTTCACGATGCGCGGATTGCCGGCCAGGTCCGTCTCGCCGTTCTCGACAAACAAGTTGTTTCCCTTGTCAATGATTTTGTTGTCATAGGGCATATCGGGTTGCGGTTCGAAATTATCGGACATAAACCCATCGGGTGCGTAGGCATAACCGTTGGATTGATTGAAATAAAAACTATTGGAGGATTGAATGGTATCAGGGTCCGGGTCTTGTTCCACCTGTTTTCCGGGATAAATATTGTCTCCATGCGGATAGCCAAATAAAATATCTAACCCGTTCCACGCCACGAGGGTGTTCTTCAGAATGACACCGCCCCCGCCTGCGTTGTAAATGCCGGCGCCTCGAGTGCCGTATACTCCGTAGCGCTCATCTGGGTCGTAACGATTTCTCGACACCGTCACGTTGATCAGTTCCGGATAACTGATGTAATTGTAAATGCCAGCGCCGCTGATAACGGCATAATTGTTGACTACCAGGGTATTTCGCATTATCGGCCGGCTGCTATTGCGGTTGTACATCCCGCCTCCATATCGGGTCGCCGAGTTGCCCCAAATTTTCGAATACCTAATTTCGGGTGAGGTGCCGTCATTGTACATCCCACCGCCGTCGCCTTCCAATTGGGTGGCGCCGTTCGCCTCATTGCCGCGGATTTCGGTCCAGACCACCTCCGGTTTGCTGCCGAATCCGTTGTACATGCCGCCGCCGTTCCGCGCGGTGTTGTTTTTGATGAAGACTTGATACAGGGACGGACTGCTGTTTGTATTGTACATGCCGCCCCCGTTGCCGGTCACTGCCTCGTTGGCTTCAATGGTCACGTTGGTCAACGAAGGACTGCTGTTTTTGTTGTACATTCCGCCGCCGTCCCCAATAAGCACGAGATTGTTTGTAATCGTCACATACTCCAACGTCGGATTGCTGTTTTCGTTGTACATGCCGCCGCCGCCGAGTTGCGCCCGGTTATGCTCAATTCGGACGTTGCGGATGATGGGATGGCTGTCTTTGTTGTAGATGCCTGCTCCGTAAGCTTGGCCCCCGGTGGCATAGCCGCCGGTGACGACGAAACCGTCCAGCACCGCCGTATCATCGACAACCTCGTTGAAAATGACGTGGTAAGCGTCGTCCCGATCAAAAGGTTCGTTTTTGTTCAAATCCCCGCTTAATATGGTGCGATGATTCTCCCAGTCCCGGTCCTCCATGCCGGTGCCGTCCGTGGCATCGGCGGGGAAACCGCCGTAGATGGCCACGCCGTTTTTCATCCGGAAACCGTTTTTATCGGCCGGATAATACGTGCCCGCGGCCACCCGGATTTCGACGGTTTCGCCCGGTCCGGGCTGCGCCGCGTCCAGCGCCTTCTGCAGCGTGGCAAAGGCGTTGCTCCAGCTCCTGCCGTCGTTGTCATCGTCTCCGCCGTTCGCTTTCACATACAGAATGACCGCCGTTCCCTCTGCCTTGGCAACCTGCGGCGCGGCAAATCCGATCTGGCCGGCCGCCAGGATGAAGGCCGCGAGAAGAAGCCACAACCGTTTTCTCCTTCCCGACACGTTTCTTCCCTCCACATGTTCAACCGACGAGTTATGAATCATACTGCATACTGCTCGTCTACATAATAACACCTGATCGTGCCATATTTTATTAAAGAATTATTAAAGCTTACATCCCATGCATGATTCAGCACAACAAGGCATGCAAAAGCAAAAAAAGCACGGATCGGATCGAAGCCTTTGTCATCCCGCCGAAATCGCAAGTCATTCCGATGGGACCGACCCGCTTCGACGAAAACCGCATCGGAGGAGTCCCGCTTCTCCATGGCCGCCATCTCCCACGTCCGAAACTTAAAGCATTTATTAGCCTTTTTTATGTTATTTAAAGTTATTGCGGTAAGATGGGTTTGAATCACCGGAAAGGCAAATGCCGGACGGGCGAGGCTCATATCTTGGAAAAAAGGAGAGAGGCTTCATGACGGGCGAAGATCAATTGAACGAAAAAGAGCTGCAACAGGTCGCAGGCGGAGTATATATTCAACAACTTAAAAGAGTATTCTGCGTTACGTGCCAAAAAGACGTAAGTCCACATGAGGAGTTTGAATGCGCTACGAGAATGCATACATTGTGGAGTATACAAACGAGTGAATCCGGAGAGTCATATTGGACCTCTGTCAATAGATTGGACACATAGAATCGAGAAAATTACGCAGTCATATCGTACGTACGTTCGTATTGAATGGGTGTAAGATACCCGATCGCCGAATGGATTCGTTTGCGATTGTAGAATA
>Ga0207768_100352_pt1 | contig 30848 bp, 25 predicted proteins | sample CeladaPassaB1F01_FD_187478 | JGI IMG/M metagenome (GOLD analysis project Ga0207768, IMG submission 187478) | Cellulose-adapted microbial communities from the Joint BioEnergy Institute, USA - Passage B1F01 (SPAdes) (version 2) | ecosystem: Engineered > Bioreactor > Continuous culture >... | reverse complement strand
TCATCTCATGGATCATGTAAAACTCCCCATTCTTGATCATGTTGTCTCTCTCCTCCGAGGAGAGAGTGCGGTAAAAGTGGGGAATTTTCAACCGGTGATATTGGGGATTTTAACACCGTTTTCTACATCTTTCAAAACGATGACGCGATCGCAGGTTTCCAACACCATATCCAAATCATGACTTGTAATGACTTTTGTATGACGAAAACCTTTTAGGACATTCATCAATTGGCGTCTTGCTTTCGGGTCCAACCCTGAAGTGGGTTCATCCATGAGCAACACATCCGGTTTCATGGACAGAACACTCGCGATGGCGGCAGCCCGCTTTTCCCCGCCTGAAATTTTATACAGCGCTCGATCTTTTAAATGGGGTATGCCCACCATTTCCAGCGCTTCTTCCACTCTGGTCTTCACTTCATTTTCGTCCAGATGAAAATTTCGAGGCCCAAATGCAACATCATCAAATACGGTTGTCATGAAGAGCTGATCATCAGGGTCCTGGAAGACCATCCCGAGTCTCCGCCGAATCGTCGCCAACGTTTTTTTCGTGACCGGCACATCCCCGACTTTCACTTCGCCCCTGTCCGGGAAAAGTATGCCCATCATCAAGAACAAAAGCGTGGTCTTGCCCGACCCGTTTGCCCCTATGATCCCCACCGACTCGCCACGGGATATCGTAAAGGAAATATCTTTTATGGCTTCATGACCGTCCGGATAAGAATAAAAGAGGTGACTTGCTTCGATCTCACAACGGCTCATCCACGGCTCCCCCCCTCAAACAGCAAACCGAACAATGCAGGTATATTCAATATCCTTGCCGTCATAAAAAATAAGCTCCATGCCAATAAAAAAAGGATATCCTTCCTTGTCATTTTTGATTTCCCATAAGCATGATATTCTCCGTGAAAACCTCTCAGCTTCATGGCCTCGTAAACCCGTTGGGCTCTGTCAAAGGCGCGCAGCAGCAATTGTCCGACGAAAGGTCCGCCATCTTTTAACCGCACGCCCCTTTGCCGTGGCGCGCGCAAGGTATACGCCCTCGCCATTCTTGCGAGTTCCTCAATCAGGACCGCAAGGTAGCGAAAGGTCAGAAGCAGCTGCAAAACAAACAGGCTCGGCACTTTCAATGTTCTCAAGGCTTGCGCGATTTTGTCCAGGCCCGTCGTCGAAACCAGCACCAGGCAAGCCGTTACGGTCAATCCGCTTTTGATCATGATGGAAGCAAACGTGATCCACCCTTTCGGATCAAACAAAGGATTCAGGATTCCGATTCCGATGATCAGCGGCTCTACCCAAAGCAGCCTTTTGAGGATCGGCATGACCGGCAATTCAGCCAGCAGAATCAGAACCAACGGATAAAAGACAAACGGCAAAAGGCCGACGATTTCGTATCGATGAAACGACACAACCGCAATCACATAAACGATGGTGGCGAGAAGCTTCGAAACCGGATGCAAGCGGTGAATGGCCGTGTTCTTCCGGGCCAGGTCATCCAGCAGCCTGATGTTATAGATGGAATCCGCAATTTTGGGCATATCATCGATCCTTTTCGCAAAAAGGGGGCGGCTTTTCACCCTCCCCCTGCATGAATGTTTACGGTGCGATCTTCGCTTTTTTCTTTTTAAACACGCGGATCATCCAACCCGTCAATCCCGCCAGGCCAAGCGTCAAAGCTCCGCCCGCAATTCCGGAAACACTGGTTCCCGCGTAGCGGTTCGTCTCATCTTCCGTTGCCGTTTTAAAGTTGTAATCCGGCAAAAATGCCGTTTTGCTTTGCACATTTGCCAGCAAATCATGTACCCCGCCTGACGCTTTCAATTCCGCGGTTCCGGCGGTTCGTTCCAGCGACCACTCCAGTCCGTCAGGGTTGGAAGACGCAAACCAGGATACAAATCCGCCCATCACGATGGCGGCGGCCAAAATTCCGGCAAGCACTTTTTTCATGGAAATGCCGCCCAGCGTTTTTCCGACTGCGGCGCGTTCAAGGATTTCCGGCCTTGCTTTCCAGACAAAGGTGACGACCGCGGCGGTGATCAGTCCCTCCACAATGCCAATGGCCAGATGAATGGGCTGCATCAGCAGGACAAATGTGTCAAAAGGCAATTCCGTCTTCCCGGAACACAAGGTTTCCAGCACTACGCTGAAGGCCCCCATTTGCAAACCCAGGATGGCCGAAACCATCGAAGCTCCAAAGATCTTCCGGGAAGTAAGCCCTTTTCTTGTAATCCATTTGTATATTAGAGGGTATGCGACAAAACACGTGCAGAACCCCAGATTAAAGACATTGCATCCATATGCGAGCAATCCTCCGTCTCCGAAAAACAGCGCCTGAATCAGCAAAATGGAAGCCATCGTCAAAAATCCCGCATACGGGCCAAGCAAAATGGCCAGCAGCATCCCGCCTCCAAGATGGCCGCTTGACCCTGTGGCAGGGATCGCAAAATTAATCATCTGGGATGCGAAAACGAAGGCGCCCATGACCCCCATGAAAGGGATTTTTTGATCATCCAAATCGTTCTGGACTTTTTTGATCGAATAAGCGGCCAAACCGGCGGTGGCAGCCATCATGGTTCCTCCAACCGCCGGTGATATTAGGGCATCCGCCATGTGCATCATTATTTCCCCCAAGTGGAAATTTTCTGTATAAAGGTTACATGATGTATAAAATTGGAACAAGCCCCTTGGGGGGATGCCATTCCGGGAACGTATTCCCCTGGAGAAGGTGACATTCCGTTACCGAACTCCCGGCTATTTGATAAAATTGTCAATCGCTTTGGTCAGGTCTTCAATGGCCGTTGTGTTCCCCGACTGAATCGCGTCCACAATACAGTTTTCCATATGATCTTTTAAAATCATGATGCCTGTACTTTTCAGTGCGGAGATCACCGCGGACAATTGAATGAGGACCTCGCTGCAATCCCTTCCGTCTTTTACCATTCGCTTTACCGATTCCAAATGGCCGCTTGCGCGGGATAACCGGTTTAAAACCATTTTTGTTTTCTGATGATTGTGTTGATGCTCACGATCATGGCGATGTGCATCCTCCGTACCATCCTGTGTTGAATGCGCATGTACTTGTCCTATATTGTCTTTCAATACAGGCCCCTTCCTTCAATAGCAGAACTTTCCTTTTGTTGATATGATAACCCAAAATATGATTCATATGAACAAAAAAGAGCAGAAGCCGCATGCTTCCGCTCTTGCACGATCCACAGAGTGATCCGTCCTCTTCATTTACTTGGCTGTCTTCTTCGTTCCACGGATCAACAACACGACTGCTACAGCCAGAAACGGCAACCCTGCGATGATGCCGTTTGGTGCGGGTCCCAGCAATCTTGCGGAACCGGTATCAGTCAAACATACCGCCAAAGGAATCGTAGCTGCCGCGTTGATGGCTCCATGGCAGAGGGACGGCAGCCAGATGCTCCCGCTCCGCTCGTACAGCCAATCGCACAATATTCCCAAAGCAACGGTAAAGACGCAGAAGAGCAACATCCCGACGACCGGGAAGCCCACATAATCCACACCGTATTCATATCCAATCAGCCAGATGACCGGCCAGTGCCATGCCCCCCAGATGACGCCTCCCCATATCCAGCCTTTCTTTCGTCCGAATTTTGTTTTCAGCTGCGCATACAGGAACCCACGCCAGCCGATCTCTTCCCCAAGCGCAAGAACCATATTGATGAGCGGCGCATAAGTCATACTGCCAATCGCGGAAATCAGGACATACATGGGGTAAGAAATCCCCCGCGCTTCCATCTGCTCAAGGGCCTCTTTGCCTGCGCTGACAACCATATAGTTCCCGCTCATATCAAAGTGTCCCGGAAAGATCAGAAAATACAGCAAAGCGCCGATGGCGGTCAGGATTGCCGGAGCCAACCATGCGATCAACAAAGGTCTTGGGTTCTTTTTGATCTGGGGTTTCCAGCCCAAGCCGGACAATTTGCTTCCGGAAAGCAATACGCCGAGCGTCGGTACAAACATCATTCCTGCCATCATCAACTGCACGGACATTACATTCCCGCTCTTATATAGCAGTCCAACGCCTGCCTGAATGATGTACGCAAGCGCAAAGGTCCATACCAAATACTTCATTACTTGGGATCTATTGAATTCTGTATTATTCATCGCCAATCGCCCCTGGTGCGTGACATCCACGCGACAGTCTCAATATGCCCGGTATGCGGGAACATATCCACCGGCTGGACTTCCACCGTGCGGTAACCGCCGTCCTCGAGCAGCCGCAGATCCCGCGCCAAGGTGGCAGGGTTGCAGGAGACGTAGACGATGCGCCGCGGCTCCATCTCCAGCATCGTGGCGATCAGCGAAGAGTCGCAGCCTTTGCGCGGCGGGTCGACGACGATGACGTCAGGACGGATGCCTCGGGCCTTCCAGCGAGGCAACACCTTCTCCGCTGCGCCGACGGCAAATTCCGCGTTGCGGATGCCGTTGATCGCGGCGTTGCGCCGGGCGTCCTCGATGGCTTCGGGTATGATGTCCACGCCGTACACCTTCCGCGCATGCCGCGCCATCAGCAGCGAGATGGTGCCGATGCCGCAATAGGCTTACGCCACCGTCTCTTCCCCGGTCAGGCCGGCATACTCCACCGCCTTGCGGTAGAGCACCTCCGTCTGCACGGGATTCACCTGGAAAAATGACCGCGGCGAGATGGCGAACCGGATACCGCCGATTTCATCGTAAATCTCGTCTTCCCCCCACAGCGTGCGGGTATGCTCCCCGAACACCACCGGCGTGCGGGCCGTGTTGACGTTCTGGCAGACGCTCGTCACGCGCGGCACCCGCTCGCGAATGAGATGAATCCATTCCTGGACGTGGGGAATATCGTGTCCGTTGGTGACCAAGACCACCATCCGCTCGCCCGTCGCCGCCGCATGGCGGACGACGACATGGCGAAGCAGGCCGCGGCCCGTTTTCCGGTCGTAGGCGGAAATGCCGAGCAAGTTCGCGGCTTCCTTCACGGCACGAACGAGCTCCTCGTTTTCCTTGTGCTGGATCAGGCAGGCCTTCATTTCCACAATTTCATGACTGCCTTGCTCATAGAAGCCCCCGACGAGTCCCGACCTGCCCGCTCCGATCGCCACTTGCGCCTTGTTGCGATAACGCCAGGGCCGGTCCATCCCGATCACCGGATGAACGACAACACCGGCGGCGGGTCCTTCGCCTCCCGCCTGGCGATCGCCTTCCGACGCCTTCCACCCGCGTGTCTCCTGGCCCACGCCCGCCACCTTCAGCTTGCCGATCCGCACCAGGCTGTCCGCCACGAATCGCCTTTTCCAGCGCAGCTGCGCCGCATAGTCCAGATGCTGCAACTGGCAGCCGCCGCAGGCGTCGTAAATCGGGCAGGGGGGCTGCACGCGTTCTCCGCTGGGCTTGGTCACCTCGATCAGCCGCGCGCGCCCGTAGGATTTGCCGGTGCTCACCACTTCCGCCCGCACCCGCTCGCCCGGCAACGCCCCGAACACAAACAGGGCATAGCCCTCCACGCGGCTTACCCCATCGGCTTCGTGGGTCAATCCGTCAATCTCGCATTCGACGACCTGCCCGGCCTGAACCGGAATGTCGTCACGTTGCGCCGTGATGTGATTCTGAGATCCATGTTTTCCGGTGTTGCGGCGGTCCTCATTCATGGTTCCAAAACCTCGTACGCGGATAGCGTTCTGCTTTGGCAGCAAATCAAACAGGGTGCGATGAGGCGATGCAGGGCAATGGAAGACGCCGGCTTCGCCCAGGCATTTCTGCAAAATATTAGCCGGCTAACGTTCGTTCATTGTAGCATTCCTCCCACCCAAAATCAAAAACGATGCCCCTCCCGGATGAAGGGATTTCGCAAAGGAACAGCGAAATGATGCCTCGTTCAACATCGGAGGTATCGGCCATGAAAAACATAAAAACACTGATCGCCCTGGCGGCGACGCAGTGCGTTTACGTGCTCTTCAGCCCGCTTTGGCTCTATTTCGCCATGATCTCCGTCTTTATGTTCGACAGTCCCGAAGCGGCAAATCAAGTGTGGCCTTACATCCTCTTCTGGCTGATTTGGCTGTATCCGCTCGGTCTCATTGCCGGCGCGATCGGAAGTTGGGTGTGCTATTGGAGGGAAAAACGAGCCGCGGCCTGGTGGTGGAACGCCATTCCTTTGTTCTGGGTGTTGCCGATCGGCTCTTTCACGGTATTTGCATTTGTAATCTGAAGCCCCCATCCCCGTCCCCGCGCCGGCTTACGAAAGCGGCGCCGCGCGTTAGATGGTACGGAACGGTTGATGGGCTGCTCCGCTGTCATCCATATACTTTGATCCTCTTTTGATGATTTAACCCCGCCAGCCAGTACATTCCGCATTAAAATCAACCGGTTTTTCGGATAAACAAAAATGCACGCATTCATATGGACGGTTGGAAACATACATCATTTCATTCGTTACGGTGATTGGCCTGTACATGATTCCTTCCTCATCAAGTTCAAAATAATAGATATAGGTTGAGTCTTTTTCATGATATTCGCTCTTCATGTATTTATATTTCATGAACAACATTCCTTCGCACCGCGGATCAGCCGGCCAATATTTAAAACGCTATGAAAAAACGCCGGACGATGCTCCAAAAATTGTAACCTCTCCATGGGATGTTACGTCATACTTTATAAAAAAGGCAAGGAGATTGCACACGATGTTTTTATCAGCTCGACATGGCGGCCGGATCATCGGAATAGCTGCAGTGGTGCTGGCACTGTTGGTAATCGCGGCTCGGCAAAATAATGCGCAACCGCTGGTCACAGAGGCAGAAGCCATCCAAACGGCATCTGTTTATACCGACCAATTGGTTATTTACGGTTTTCCGGTGAAAGGATTGCAAGAAAAGCTTGCAACGGTTTGGGCCAATGCACTTAAAGAACGTGATGGAAAGACGCGATATCAAATCATGTCCGAAAATGCCAAGCAAAAATTTGAGCATGAACAGGCCATGCAAGACGGAAGTATCAATTTCGTCATCGGTGTCTCAAGTCCTTGGGTAGAGCATTTTGAAATTGAACATAAAGATTGGACGGCTGTCATTACATATTTCACGAAAACAAGTGAAGCAGCATATTCCTCCAAAGAAATGATATCTTTTGTGAAGGAAAATGGTAAACTCTTAGTCGACGATTATAAATATATCTATGAAGACAAATTACGCTGCACTTTCCCCGAAACACATTAAAATCTAATTTCTTCAAGCCACCGGAAGATCACCGCCATGTTTACCTCAATTCCGGCGAACCTGGCTCATCGTTGCAATGTTCCATCTTTCCAATGTTCGTCGTTCAGCATTTCAATCAATTTCCGCAAAGGCGCCGCCATATATTCTTCTTTCCGATAGATGAAAAAAAGCGTCTTCACCCTTCCATACCGCCGTGGAATGGCATGCAGGCGTATCCGGTTCGCGTTTGCCTGTTGTTCCGCCACGCTCCGGGGAAGCAGGCTGATCCCCAGTCCTGCGGCCACACAGCCGACGATGCCGTCCAGCGTCCCAAATTCCATCACTTTGTCCGGAATGACTCCTTCATGGCGCAGCCATTCTTCGAACCTCGCCCGATAAGCGCATCCATGGCGAAACACCAGAATCGTCCGGTTCGCGATTTCTTTGACGGAAGCCATGCGGTCATGCGAGGCATCCGTCACGAGCACCAGTTCTTCTTCGCCCACCGTTTGGCAGGCGAGATCGGGATGCTCGACGGGTCCGGCGACAAAAGCCCCATCCAATTCATAATTCAAAACGTCCTTGACGTTTTGCTCCGTGGGACCGGTTTTCAGCGCAATATCCACATCGGGGCATTCCCGGTGAAAGCGGGCGGGCAGTTTCGGCAGGCGAACGGCGGCGGTCGTTTCCATCGAGCCGATGAGCAAAGGCCCCCTGGGCCTGTCTTGGTCGCTGATCGCGCTTTGCGCTTCGTCGATCAGCCGAAAGATTTGATTGGCATAGCCAAGCAGAATTTTCCCCTTGTCCGTCAGGGCAATCCCCCGGCTGTGCCGGTAAAACAGACTGGTTTGCAACTCCGCCTCCAGCTGCCGGATGCGGGTCGTGAGGTTGGATTGGGCGTAGTTCATCTCCCGCGCCGCCCTGGAGATGCTTCCCGCCTTGGCCACGGCCGAAAAAAATCTTAGTGCTTGCAAATCCATGGAACTGTCCCCGTCTTTTGTCGACATATCAAAAAGAGATGCCTGCGCATCATATTTTATATTATATCATATATGGCCTCCGCTCACCGACCCGCCGCCTCCGCCGCTTCAATCCTGCAAGCGGATCCGCTTCGCCGTGTCGAAAATATGATTACCGCCATGATCTCATCCGCCTCACACCGTTCCAACATTTCCGCCAGCCGCTTCTTCACGTGAAATGGCAACTTTCTTGCGCTTTGATATACAAAAAAGCGATGCCCGGGCATCGCTTTTTTGAATGATGCCATATATCCGAAAAGCGATAGGATAAAAGGGCAGGATGTTTCGACGGAGTGGAGCCGATGAGCGGAAAGGACCGGCTGTGTTTGCTGGGGGGCATTTTTTCCTTGATGATGGCCATGGGCATCGGAAGATTTGCCTATACGCCCATCCTGCCGCTGATGCAGGCGGACCTTCGCTTTTCCGACGCGTTGGCGGGCTATCTGGCTTCAAGCAACTACGCGGGATATTTCGCCGGTGCCGCGTTGACGGGCATTCTCCCTTTTAACAACCATCGATTTTTTTATCTGAGAGCCAGTCTGGCGGCCAGCGCGATCACCACTTGCCTGATGGGACTCACCCATTCCTACGTCCCGATGCTGATCATCCGCTTTGTGTCCGGCGCGGCCAGCGCCTTCCTTTTTGTGGCGGCTTCCGGCATCGTCCTCGACCGGCTGGCGGCGACGGGGAAAACCCATTATTCGGGTTTTTTTTATTCCGGCGTGGGCCTGGGGATCCTGTCGTCCACCCTTTTGGTGCCGGTTATTCACGAATGGTTCATGTGGGAAGGGGTATGGATCGGATTATCCATATTCGGCGGCATACTTGCCTTGTTTGCCTGGCGATGGATCAATGATTCCCCGGACAGGCCAAGAAAAACGGCCGAACGAACCGCCCTTTCCCAGGGACCCCTCCGCTGGCTTCCCTGGTTCATCCTGGCTTATGGCCTGGAGGGGCTGGGCTACATCGTCACGGGCACTTTCATCGTGTCCATTGCGGAAAGAACCGCAAGCTTCACCCCTGATCCCTCGTTGGTCTGGGTTGTGGCGGGCGCGGGCGCCGTCCCGTCGTGCATGCTCTGGTCCGCCCTTGCCGACCGGCGGGGATACGTGAAATCCTTGATGACAGCGATGATCCTGCAATCCGTCGGCATTGCGCTGCCCGTCTTCTTTCCCGGCCCGTTCGGTTTGATCGTGAGCGCGTTGCTGTTCGGGGCGACCTTTATGGGGATCACCACCCTGGCGACCACCCTGGCACGCCAGATGAGCCCGGTGAACAGCAGCCGAATGATCGGTTGCCTGACGGCGGTGTATGCCGCCGGCCAAATGGCGGGCCCCGCCATCGCGGGGTGGCTTTCGTCCCATACCCAAAGCTTTCATTCCGCGCTGCTCGGAGCGGCCGGCGCGGTATTCATCGGGGGTGCGCTGTTTGCCGGCGGTCTTCGATATGACCGTCAGTAATCGGAATCAACGATTTTCTTGGCGTGGTTCAGAAGTTCCTCATACTCCTCCCGAAACAAGCCTCGAGGTGTTCCCGGCCCCCGGCGTTAATATTTCGGCGGAGGCGCATCGGGCGCGGGAAAACCGTAACGGACCGTTCGCATCAAGGACAGCGCGGCTTCGTTGATCACCCAGTCCCGTTCGGTCAAATCATCCGCAATCCAACTCGATTGCCCCGGTTCAAAACATCGGCGCATCCAATCATTCAAATTTCAGCATGAGAGAATCGCAAACAGCCTCATATCCTATTTTTTGATAAATGCTGTTCGATGTCGGATTCAGCAGATCGGTGTACAAAACGCATTTGGCATATCCCCTGTCCAGCGCCATCTGACTGAGCTGAGCCACGCATGAGGTGGCATACCCCTTTCTGCGGAAATAAGGAGGGGTATACACAAAGGCAATTCCGATAGCAGTCGGCAATTCCCTTGTATATCCGGCCATGGAGAAGGGAATCCCATCAACTTCCAATACGTAGAGCTTTCTTGACGACAGGCGGTAACGATACAAATTTTCGTCGTGCGGGATGGACATTTCCGTTTTTCCATAGACCTTTGCCGCATGGAACGCCTCAAGCCAATACGGGAAAAAATGCATATCCTTCTCATCCAACAAACGAATGGTGCCCACCTGATCGACATCGGGATTTACCGCGGTCAGCTCATATATGCGCTGGTTCATGATCACACCAAAGGTCAATCCCTTTCGAGCGGTATATGCCTTGGCAAAATACTCCGCCAATGATTTCTCGGTTGTCACGCCGGGAATATCATCGTCTTTCAGTCCCTCGACCAGACAGTGGATCGCTTCCGGGTCTATTCTGTTATCGGTGGCGTAAAGCGTAAGATTATGCGGCGGAGTCATGAGGGCGGTCAGTTGTATACCGTTTGCGTCGGAAACCGTAGCCATAACCCAATTTGCGGGATCGCGCCAGTCTGTTTTGTCTTTGCCCTCATGTCCCATTATGATATTGCCGAGGATAATCATATTTTGCGACTCGTGACGCGTTAACACGTCAAATGTGTCATGGTAGAACTCATGCACATCCGTGTACCTTTTAAAACGCATGATGCCATTTCCCCCGAAAGACATGATCAGTGATTTGCAATTTGGACTTTCAAATTTGGATAATTTTATCATGGTCGTCCGGTTTCCTCAACCATGCGTCGGGGGCTCCGGTAAGCATCGTCCTTTGCACGCAATTTGTTGAAATGATTACGCCCAGCACCGCTTCTTTTTTGTGCATTAACGTTATGGATAAAGAAAACACCGGCACACCAATTGCGTAATTGTTTGTTCCGTCCGCACGGGAAGCAACACTCGGCCTTCACCTTCAGCCTCATTTCGGCGCAGCAAGGAAACTGCCCGTCCCCCGTTCCTGTTTGATCACTTCCGCCAATCGCCGGATGCCTTCCCGGATCTGCGCTTCATCGGTCACCGAAAAGCTGAGGCGAAGCGTATGGTCATGGCCTCCGTATGGATAAAACGCGGCGCCAGGAATGAACGCCACCTTGCGGGACATGCATTGCGCAAGCAGGTGAGCCGCGTCTTCTCCCTCCGCCAGCTCCACCCACAAAAACAGTCCGCCTTGCGGCTGCGTAAAACGGACATCTTCCGGCATCAGTTCTTTCAGCGCCGCGACCATCGCATCCCTGCGCCCGCGATACACCTTGCGCATCCGATCAATATGCTCGTCGATCGAATACAGGTCCAGGAACAGGGAAATTTCCCGTTGATTGATGGTTGAGGCATGCATATCGGCCGCCTGTTTGGCCAACACGAATTTCTCTATCCAGTAAGAACCGGCCACGATCCACCCCGTCCGGTAACCGGGGCAAAAGATTTTGGAGAAGGTGCCCAGGTAAATGACACACCCTTTTTGATCCATTGAATAAAGGGTCGGCCATCTCTCCCCGCCAAACGCCAACTCGCCGTACGCATCGTCTTCGACCACGATCACGTCCGTTTGCTGGACGCGCTCCATGAACGCCCGCCGCCGCTCCCTGGACCAGCAGCGTCCGGTCGGGTTTTGGAAACTCGGGTTGACATAGATCAATTTGACCGGGTGTGTCTTTAGCAGTTCGTCCAGATGCTCGAGCTTCATGCCCTCATCGTCGGTTTCCACCTCCACGAATTTCGGCCGGTAGACGCGCAGCGCGCTAAGCGCGCCCATATAGGTCGGGCTTTCGCACAGGACGACATCCCCTTCGTTCAGAAACAGCCTTCCCGCCAGATCCAGCCCTTGCTGCGAGCCGTTCGTGATCAGCACCTGCTGCGCGGTAACCGAGGTGCCCTGAAGACGATTCATCCGTTCAGCGATCTGCTCACGAAGCGGAAGGTAGCCTTCCGTGGTCGAATATTGCAACGCTTCTTTCGCCTGCTCCCGGATGACCCGTTCCCGGACCGCGGCAATTTGCTCAACGGGGAACAAACCGGCATCGGGCAGCCCGCCCGCAAACGAAATGACGTCCGGCCGCTCCGTCAGTCTCAGCAGCTCCCCCAATTCGGACGACTTCATCATTTCCACCCGGCCGGCGAACAAGTGTTGCATGATTTATCCTCCTTTTCATCTCCCGGGTCAAACCAGAGGCACGGACTGCGAACCATGCGAAATGCCTCTATAAATTTTAGCTTATCTACGGCAGGTTTTGATTTTTCAAATAATTCATTAACCCTGTTCCTGCATCGGGTTTTGAAATTTGAATTTTTTCATTTAATCCGGTATTGCTTTTAAACCATAGCTCCGAATACAAACAGATTGGCAATTGTCTGTTGTTTTTAAACCTTCTGTCCGGTCCGCCGTTTTTATTTACATACTTCCACGTTTGACCGACGACCCGTGTATCCCTCGGTACCGCTTCCTCTTCAATAAAACGGCTGTTGGTGCATTCCAGGATCAAGTTATGGTAAGTGACCGCTCCTGCTTTTCTTTTCTCCACAAGAAATACTCTGTCGGGGAAAAAATAAAGCTTTTGTCTTCCGACGGGTACACAAGGAACTTTGACATTCGTCTTCATGTACTTAGGCACCGAGTATTTGATTTGAATCGGTGAACGCTTTATCACTTCTCCTGCGCCGGCATGATATTTTCTTTGCTTTTCATCGACATGGGCGTAAGCTTCAATATGCCATTTTTTCTCTGCTCTCATCAATTCCTCAAATGTATCGTAAAATGTCTGAATGTTTTTCTCCGTTTCAGGATCGATATCATACACGATAAAAGTGGTTTTGCGCCTTCGGTCGAACCAAAACAAAAAAACGGTCAACAACAACCCGGCAAACAACGCATATTCGCCTGGAATCAACAAAAGACTTACTACAACACCAAATGGCCACAAACTGAATTTCTTATATTTCGAGTTAATTTCATTTAAGATTTCTTGAGAATCAGAGTCAACAATACTTAGCACATCGTCACTTTCGATTTCATGCATTGGCATATTCGTTTCAATAGGTCTGCCAACAGCATTTCCGTGATCCCATTTCGAAGTGTCTGATTTTCGCCTGTTCGAGCCGATGATTTTCTTGTAATAAAGCCCGTTTGTTCCGATATGCACATAATGTCCGCGTGGCCCGGCACCAAATCGAAAGCCTCGAATCCCGGCGGAAACTCCAATGCCGGATTTTGAGAAGTTAAATCGCAATCCGCCAAAGGACATGGACTTTCTGATATAGAACCCCATTAAGCCATCATTCCTTTATGGATCCTTCTCGCCCAAAAATCCCCAAAAGAATCCATGGGACGCGAACTTCAAATCGAACTGCGATCCCAAAAACAATATTATCCTGCGTTAATTTCCATCTTCAAGATTTCATTTCCATTTTCCCGCGACTTCAGGAATCGAGGTCCTCGCGCGCACTCCGCACCGCCTCATAGGCTGGACAAAAAGGCTTCGTTCTCCCGGCGGCCACCATCGTAACCCGGCCATGAAAAAAACGGCACGACGCGCCTGACGCAAACAGACGGGCCGTGCTTGTTCACCATTACAATACCTTCGACAGGAATTCCCTCGTCCGCGGGTGACGCGGATTTGTAAAGATCCGTTCCGGCGTGTCGTCCTCGAGGATGCTCCCCCCGTCCATGAACAGCACCCGCGTCGCCACTTCCCGCGCGAACCCCATCTCGTGCGTGACGATCACCATCGTCATACCCTCATCCGCGAGCTGCCGGATCAGATCGAGCACTTCGCCGACCATCTCCGGATCGAGCGCCGAGGTCGGCTCGTCGAACAGCATCACCTTGGGGTTCATCGCGAGCGCGCGGACGATCGCGATGCGCTGCTTCTGGCCGCCGGACAGGGTGGACGGATACGCATCCGCCTTGTCTTCCAGACCGATGCGCCTCAGCAGCCGCAGCGCGTTCTCCCGGGCTTCCTCCCGGATTCGCGCTTTGCTCTTCTCGATCGGATGAAGCGGCAGCTTGTCGGCGCGGAACAGATTGCGCAGCCGGATCAGCCGATTCCGCCGCTTCAGCCTGCCCCAATCCCTGAGCCCCAGATATACCGGCGCCAGCATGATATTCTCGAGCACGGTCTTGTTGTTGAACAGGTTGAAATGCTGGAACACCATGCCCATCTGCCGGCGGTGTTCGTCGATGTCCGTCTTCCGGTCGGTGATGTCCCGGCCTTCGAACAGGATCGAGCCGCCCGTCGGCTCCTCCATCCGGTTCAGACAGCGGAGGAAGGTGCTCTTGCCGCTGCCGGATGGGCCGATGATCGCGATCTTCTCGCCCTGCCGGATCGTGGTCGTGATCCCTTTCAGCAGTTCCGTGCCGCCGTAAGCCTTCCTCAGGTTAATGACGTCGATCACTTTTCCTCAGGCTCCTTTCCAACTGCCTGACGATCAGCGCGGCGACGGCCACGAGCACAATGTAGATCAGGGCCATGACGAGATACGGCACCATGAACTCGTAGTTGTTCGAGCCGATGTAGTTGAAGGCCACGTACAGGTCGGCCGCGCCGACGAAGCTGACGACGGAGGTCTCCTTGATCAGCGAGATGAACTCGTTGCCGAGCGTCGGCACGATATTCTTCACGGCCTTCGGAATGACGATCTTCATCATGGTGATCCGGTAGTTCAGGCCGAGCGCCCGGCCCGCCTCCATCTGGCCGGGATCGACCGACAGGATGCCGCTGCGCATGATCTCCGATACATAGGCGGCGCTGTTCAGGCCGAAGACGATCACGCACACCTGCAGCGCGGGGATGTTGACGCCGATCAGGGGCAGCGCGACATAGTAGGCGACGAGCAATTGCACGACGATCGGCGTGCCGCGAAACAGCGCGACGTAGAAGACGCACAGGCCGTCCAGGAACCTGGCCAACCGGTTGGTCTTCGGCATGACCCGCACGACCGCGATCATTGTCCCGATCAGGATGCCGATGGCCAGCCCGGCGACCGCGATCCAGACCGTATTTTGCAGTCCGGTGAGCACCTTCACGTAGCCGTTATGCTCGATGAAGACTTCCCAGAACCGCTCCAGCTTTTTGTCGAAATTGCCCATGATTCCTCTCCCGAATGCGGAAATACTCCGCCCGGATCAGCGGAGTATCGTCGAATCTTGCCGTGCGGCTTCCATGCGGTTCATTGCAATTCGTTGAACGCGGCCGCGATGAACTTCGCCGGCGCCTCGTCGATGATGACGAAATCCAGATTGCCGTTGAGCATGTCCTGGACGGCCAGCGAACCGTTGCGGTAACCGACGCCCGTCACATTCAGTCCCGGGAAGCCCCAATCTTCGTCGCCTTCCACATAGAACTGCGCGGTCGTGCCCGTCTGGAATCCGACCCGGGTATCCTTCGACAGGCTGCTCAGCACGGCTTCCACGTCGGCGGTCGTCTTCGCGTCGTCGAACCGGGTGTCGGATGCCTTCACGATGATCATTTGCGCGGCGTCATAATACTTTTCCGTGAAATTGACGTACGCCTTGCGCTCTTCCGTGACCGTGAGGCCCGCCATCCCGATGTCCGCCTTGCCCTGGGACGGCGTCGAAGTCCATGTTGCTGATGACCAGTTCCTTGCCCAAATATTCGGCGAGCAGCGCGGCGAGCTCCATGTCGACGCCGTAATATTTGTCGCCCACCGTATATTCGAAAGGCTCGAAGGCGGCATTGGTCGCGACGACCAACTGATCCTTGCCGGGGGCGAGCTCCGCCGAGGCGACCGGCCGGGGCTCGCCGTCGCCGAAATAGCGGTTCAGGATCTCGTCGAGCGTTCCGTCTTCCTTGATCTTGGCGATGAAGGCGTTCACCTGCTCCAGCAGTTCCGGCTGGTTCTTGTCCACGCCGAAGGCGTACTCTTCCTGCGTGAGGGGAATCTCGATGACCTTGACGCCTTTGGCGCCCGAACCGGACTGATTCTTGCCCCCGCTTCCCGATCCGCAACCCGCGACCGCAATCATGAGCAGGGCCGCGAACAGGATGATGGCTAATTTCTTCATAATGCTCTCTCCCTTGTTCCCGGATATGAGACACGCGACACCATGCACGATTCTTACAAAATATACATGATTGGTCATTCCGGCGCAACATCCAATTCTTGAATTTGTTACGTGCACCTGACGGAAGTGCCGACGGCCGCCCGTTTACTTCCGAATGAGCGACACACAGCTCTCCACATGCGCCGTCTGCGGGAACATGTCCACCGGCTGGATCCACTGAAGCGCGTAGCCTCCGTCCAAGAGCACCTTGCAGTCCTTGGCCAACGTGGCGGGATTGCAGGAGACATAGACGAACCGTTTGGGCCGGACCTTCAAGACGGCGGACAAAAATTTGCGGTCGCAGCCGGTGCGGGGCGGGTCGGCCACGATGACATCGGGGCGGTAGCCTTCCCTGACCCAGGCGGGCAGCAATTCCTCGGCTTTCCCCCGGTAAAACCGCGCGTTGCGGATGCCGTTGTACGCCGCGTTCTCCCGCGCGTCCCGCACGGCTTCGGCGACTTCCTCGATGCCGCGCACTTCGGCCGCCTGCGAAGCCAGCCACAGGGCGATCGTTCCCGTGCCGCAATAGGCGTCGACCACGCGCTCGACACCGGTCAACGCCGCGGCTTCTTTGGCGTAGTCGTACAATACCGCCGCCTGTGCCGGGTTGATCTGGAAAAACGCCCTGGGCGACAAGCGAAACGACAGATCCCCCAGCCGCTCTTCAATGTACGGTTTGCCCCACAGCACGCGGGTGCGCTCCCCGAACACCAGAGGCGTGTTCCTCGGCTGGATGTTGACGGCGATCTGGACCACATCCGGCAGTTTGGCGGTGATCGCCCCGATCAGCCGCTCCTCTTGCGGCAGGCGGTCCTTCGCGAGGACAAAGGTGACCTGCAGCTCGCCGGTATGCGAGCTTCTGCGGATCGCCACGGTGCGGAGCAGGCCTGTCTTTTCTTTTTCCCGGTAAGGCGGAATGCCCAGCTCCTCCACGATGTCGCGGATCGCGTCGGCGGCCCGGTTAATGTCCGGATGCTGGACCGGGCATCCGGCGATGTCGACCAGCCGGCGGCTCGCGGGCGAATACAGGCCGAGCGCTGTGTGCCCGCGCAAGGTGCCCGCCTGCAACTGCGCCTTGTGGCGATACCCCCATGGGTAGGCCATGCCGGCCATGGGACGGATGGGAGGCTGCTCGATCCCGGCGTAGCGCGCGAAAGATTCGCGGACGATCTCCGTCTTGCCCTCCAGTTGTCCCGCCATATCCGTATGCTGGAGCTGGCAGCCGCCGCACCGCTCGTACACCGGACAGAAAGGCTTTGTCCGATGCGGCGAACGTTTTTCGATTCCGATCAGCTTCGCTTCAACGTGTCGCGGATGCGCGCGGATCACCTCCGCTTTCACCGTCTCATCGGGCAATGCGCCGGGCACAAATACCGTTTTGCGCCGGTAATAGCCGACGCCTTCTCCATTGATGCCAAGCCGTTTGACGGTGACGACGATCCGGTCTCCGCTGTTCAATTGATCCGCTTCCGTTTTTTTCGCGTCCATGGTCCCCCACAAATCCCGCGTTCCCTTACGATTTCGTTCAAACGCTCATCGTATGGGTCATGTTCCTCAAACGTAATCATGATAACACAATCCGCAACCGGCAGTTGCTGATGGAGAATTTGGACAGGCTGGAAGAAGACAAATTTTTGGCGGTTTACCCGGGGGAGCGGCAATTCACTCTGGAGTCGTACTTAAGGGCGTTTTTTTCTTCACACGATCGGCATCATATGAAACAGATCCAAGATTTTTTGGAGAAACGCGGGATGTGACGGCGTCCGGCGGCGGGCCGGCGAAGCCCGACAGCTCAGGTTCCTTCTCCGAGCAAATCCGCCTTCCCTTTTTCCGTCGGCAAAAAAACGACCGGCGGTCCTCGCCGGTTTCACCGCGACCATCTTCCTCAACGTCTCCTCCAGCCGAATACGCGGACGTGAACGATGCCCTTGGTGATCCAATGCACCAAGAAATACAAAATGATAAACCAGAGCACCAACGGTTTGAAAATGATCCATAACGTCATAAAGAACAAAAACAACTGCCAGCGTTTCAGTTTGCCGAGGATTTTGACGGGCCGCAAAAATGCCCGATAGAACTTATTGTTCCTTTGCAGCGCTTCCAAATACTCATCGCGGATCTGCTTGTTTTCCGGGTTCAGCCGAACCGCGCTCGCCATGTATTGCTCCGCCAGATCGTACTCCCCGCGTTCGCTCGCCGCCCATGACAGATGCATCAGGACCACCGGATCTTCGGCATCGTGCCGAAGCGCTTCCCGATCGGCCCTTCTCGACTCCTCTTTGTTGCCCGACAGCGCCTCAATATAACTGAGAAGGGCCAAATGGAGCGGCTTTTCCGGGGCGAACTCCAGGGAGCTCAAAATGGATTCCTTTGCCTCCCGCAACTTCCCCTTATGGGTGAGCCTTGCGGCTTTGAGGAAATAATAGTGATCCTCATACGGATCGACCCTCAACGCCTCCGCAAGCGACTCTTCGAACTTGTCTTCCCGATTCGTCTCGTGGTAGGTGCACACGCGCACATACCACGCCAAAACATTGTCCGGATCCCGTTTCAGCGCTTCACCGGACCAATGCAGCGCCTTGTCATATTTTTCGGACAACAGATAAATCCACCCGATCGTGGAGTGCGCATCCGGGTCTTCGGGGTCCATTTGAAGCAGCTTTTCCGCTTCGGCCAGGGCTTCTTTGTATCGGTTCATCTCCACAAGCTGCCTCACCCTGGCGTAACCCGCGTGCAACGCTTCCTCCAAAACGAGATAACCCCCTTGCAGCGTCCTATTTGATGCCATGGCGTTTCATGTAATCCAGCACCACTTGGTAGTCCCGGTTCACATCGCTGAAAATGGCGTAATTTTTCGCCGTGGCGAACCAATCCAGCGTCGTCGCCTTCCGCCCCTTGAGCGCCTTTTTCAAATCCTCCTGGGTAATCGGCTGGATTTCGCCGGTCTCGAGCGTGCGCTCCATGGCCAGCTCCACCGCGTCCCTGACCACCTGCTCCAAATCGGCGCCCGAGAAATACTTCGTTTCCGCCGCGATTCTGGCCAAATCCAGCGCACCCGTCGGCTTGCCCCTCAGCTTCAGGCGAAGTATGGTCTCCCGCTCCGCGGCTTCCGGCGGCGGAACGAACACCAGGTGATTGAACCGCCCCGGGCGCCTGAGCGCCGGATCCAGATACCACGGCGTATTCGTGGCCCCGATCACGAACACCTGGTCGTTCTTCGCTTGAAGCCCGTCCAGCTCCAGCAGGAGCTGGTTGACGAGCATGCGGTCATGATGCTGCCGCATTTGGTGACGGCTTCCGCCCAACGCGTCGAGCTCATCGATGAAAATGACGCAGGGTTTGTTTTCGCGGGCTTTTTCGAAAACATCATGGAGGTTGTGCTCGCTCTGCCCCACATACATCGAGAGGATGGCCTGAAGTTCGATGTGAAGGAAGTTGGCGTCGATTTCCCCCGCCACCGCCCGGGCCAGAAACGTTTTGCCGCATCCGGGAGGACCATAGAGCAACAGGCTCCCGCCGGCTTCTTTTCCGTAAGCGGCAAAGATCTCCGGTTGCTTGAGGGGGAGGATGAAATTCATCCTGATTTTCTTTTTCACCTCTTCCAGGCCGCCCACATCCTCAAAGGTTTCCTTGGGCTTCTCCGATTCGACCAGCGTCTGGCCGTCGGAATCGAACTGGATGAGTTTCAGTTTTTTTCGGCGTCGTTCCGCAAGCTCATCGTGATCGAACAAACCGGCCCCCTCCTTCCATATGATTCCACAATTCTAACTAATATACAGAGCGGATGGTGATCATGGCATGAGAGAAGTCCGCCATTTGAATCATTTGAACCAAGCCGGAGCCGGGGAAACGTCCGGAATCCGGGTACTCACAATAAGGTAAATCGGCTTATCGAAAATCAAAATTCATATATTAAATAAAAAACGGTAGAATCCATAACCATCCAGCAATGCTATAATTTCATTCTTTTACCGCCGGGCTTGCGACGCCATCCGGTCGGCTTCCGCCGCATCGCGATAGCCGGCCCGGAAGAAGCCGGCCATGCCGTTGGGCATGGCCGAATCTATTTATGAAAGCTGCTCCTCGATCGCCATCAGGCTGTCCAGCGCCCTTCCCTTGACGAAAACGTCGAACCGGTCCTCGTAGCCGGTTTCTTCCGCGTTAATGAGCACGAGTTTCCCCCGGGTCAGAAAAGGCAGCTGGTTCACCGGCGCCACCTGCAGGCTGGTGCCGATGACGAGCACCAGATCGGCCTCCCGGATGGCGTTGAGCGACCGGTTCCAGGCTTCCGAAGGCAGCGATTCTCCAAACAATACCACATTGGGACGCAACTTGCCTCCGCACCGGCACTTCCGTTTCTCCAGAAACGCTTCTTCCGCCGCCGGCGCGCCGCAGGCGTGACAGCGGAACTCGCGGATCGTGCCGTGCAGTTCGTACACGTTCCGGCTGCCGGCCAGATGGTGCAGGCGGTCCACATTCTGGGTGCATACACAAGCCAGAACGCCCCGCCGTTCCCACTCGGCGAGGATGGCATACCCCCGATGGGGGACGACGTCTTTCAGCTGGCGGATCCGTTCGGAATAAAATTCATGGAAAAGATCGTAACGGAACTCCAGCGCCTCCACCGTCGCCACGGTGCGCGGGTCGATGTTGCGCCACCAGCCGCTTGGCGACCGGAAATCCTTCAGGCCGGAATCCACGGACAGCCCGGCGCCCGAGATGAGCACCATGCGGCGCGCGTCCCGGATGAGCGATGCTGCGCGAAACACCGGATTGTCCCGCTTGAGCAGCCGCTCCCAGGCTTCCCAGTCGATCCGCCGCCCTTCCGCCGAAGCGGACTTCAGCCATTGCCATATCGGCCGGGAAAACATCGGGTGTGCCTCGACCGGCCGCATCGCCAGGCAGAACGGGTCCAGCGAACGCAGCACGTCCGATAGGTCCCCGTGCCATCCGCCGCCTTCCCGGCGAAACCGCCATCCATTCTCGCCGCGCTCTCCCCGGATCTGAACGCATTTGCCGTCTCCGGTCAGGGACAGGATCGTCTCTTCCAAGGCAGGAGCACTCCTTTCCGTTTCTCTATTGTACAATAAAAGGGGAGCCCCGGAGCGATTGACGCCTGGAGCTCCCCTGGACGCGTTCATATAGTCCGCATCAGATCAGGTCGGACTTTATAAGGAGCCGCTCGACCATGGCCGCCGCTTCCGCGCGGGTGATGAACGCCTGCGGCGCGAGGGTGCGTTCGTCTCTGCCCTGCACGATGCCCGCGGTGACTCTGTCGGCGATGCCCTGGATCGCCCACGCGGACGCCTGGTCGGCGTCGGTAAAGGCGCCCAGCACATCTTCCGCCAAGCCGCCGGTCAGCCTGTCCTTCAGTCCGGTGACGGTCATCGCCCGGGCCAGGATGACCATCGCCTGTTCGCGGGTGATCTTGTCGTTCGGCCGGAACGCGCCGTCGGCGTAGCCGGACAAGAGGCCGTATTCGACGGCGGTGCGGATCGCCCCGCTGAACCAATCCGATTCCTTCACATCCGTGAAGGCGGACGGTCCGCTTGACGCACCCAGACCGAGCGCGCGGACGATCATCGCCGCGAATTCGGCACGGGTGATGTGGCGGTCCGGGCTGAACCGGCCCTCGCCCGTTCCCGCGATGATCATCCGCGAACCCATGTTGTTGACCGTGTCCTTCGCCCAGTGCGACGCCATGTCGTCAAACTCCACCGGGTTCCAGACCACGCCGTAGGCGCTGTTGGTCAGGCTGCTGATCACGGCGTAATACTTTCCGTCGATGACGACGATCTTCGTCGGGACGTGACGGGGCGTGCCGTCCTCGTCAAAGACGACACCCGTCGTGATCCGGTCCGGATCGACGCCGTCCGGAATGGCGATGGCGCGTTCCACATACGCGGTGAACTTCGCCATTTCCACGCTATGGCCTTCATACTCCGCCCGGACCGTAAATTCCACCGGAGGAACGACGATCGCATAAGTGCCATCCGCCGCCGCGTTTTCGATCATCTGAACCGTTTCCGCCGGAGGCTGGCCGATTTCCACCCGGACCTTGATGTCCGCAAGGGCATCAAGCGCCCCGAGTTCTTCCGAAATCGCGCCGATGTCGAATTGCTCCGCGGGAATCGTGTAGGTGGCCCGCTCCGTCCGGATTTCCAGCAAGGCCTGCCGATCTGCCATGCTTTTCACGATCCGGCCGTTCAGTTCCCCGACCACCACATCGGAACCCGAAGGCACCGGGATCGTCACCACGGCGTTCAAACCTTCCTCGGCCAGTCTCGCTTCCACCTTGTCAGGGTCGACCGTGACGGTGGTGACGGATTGTCCGTTTCGCGTCGACGTGGATGCCGTACCCGCGCTTTCTTCTTTGCCGTTGATCAGCACCGTGACTCCCGTGCCGCCGGTGCCGGCCGGTTCTTCCGTTGCCGTCGGCGTCGGTGCCGGCGCCGGCATCGGTGACGGTGAGGGTGACGGAGCGGGGGCGGGAGCCGAATTCGCCGTAAACGTCAGCGTCTTGGCCGCTCCGGCCGGCGCGCCCGTCGTCTCGTTCGCCTTGACCCGCACCAGCACCGTGACATTGCCGGCGAACACCGGCGGATTGGCCGGATCGTAGGGGGTGTAGGTGAGCCCGCCGTCCGTGGAATATTCCATCGTCTCATCGGCGCCGACGATGACGTTCCGCGTATCGTCGGCCGTGACGTTGGGCGCTTCGGGCGCGTCCGGCGTCGTGACCGGTCCCTGCGGCGCGCTGGACACTTTGGCCCCCGTCTTCGTTCCGGTCGCGGCGACCGGCGTCACTTCAAAAATGAGATACTTGTCCAGCAGATCGAGCGTGAGATCCAGCTCAAGTTCCGTCGCACCGGTGATGGCGGTTTTGTTGTCGCCTTCCTCGTTGTCCGCCGTATACCATTGATACAGCGACTCGCCTTCCTCGTCGCCTTCGGCGTCCGTGAACGTGTACGTTCCTTCCGCCGTCTCGCCAATCTTCAGTTCGCCTTCGATGCCGACGTTCTTCGCCGCCGGCGGATCGTTGAACACGCCATATTTCATGACGTTCAGATTTCGGTCCGAATCCTCAAAAGCGACATAGGTCACGCCTTCCACCACGATCAGGGACGGATTGTAGGCCTTCCCCGGCGTAAAACCGTTGCTCCCCACCGGTACCCAGGTGCTGCCCGAAAACTTCTTGACCGTCAATTTGTTGCCATGCCCCGTATCCCTGTAAGCGGCGTACACTTCCCCGTCCCCCGCCCAGGCGGTCGTTTCGTAGGCCTGACTCGCGGAGAATACGCCGCCGGCCGCAACCCAGCTGTTTTGCTCCCAGTTGTAGCGCATCGCGGTGGCTTTATATTCGTCGTTGGAATACACGAAATAGAGCCAGGTTCCATCCGACACCAGGGTGGGTTCGAACACGTTGGTATAGTCTTCTCCGTCAAAGGTGATGCCGCGTATGCCGACCCCCACCCAATCTCCGGACATATCTTCGTACCGCATGGCGGTGGCGCTGTTTTTCACGTCAAACTCGTAGTCGTGGAAGCCGGCAATCAGCATGCCTTCATGGGTGACCAGGGTCGGATGATAGATATCGCCCGGAGAGAACTCCCGGTCGCCCACCGGTTCCCACACGCCGCCTTCCGCCAGCTTCCGCACCGTCATGCCGCCGTACGGAAGTCCGTCCTGATACGCGACATACAGGTCTCCCTCATACATGTGAAGGAAAGGTTGGGGATCCTGCGTCACCAGCAATTCCGGATTCATTTCGCCGATCGGGATGCCTTCGCCCGCCAGCTCCCATTCGCCGCTCCCGTTCAGCGCGTATTGCCGAACCTGAATATAGACGTAATAGTCCTCGTCGAAATAGGCATACGCCACGTAAAGCGTGTTTCCGTCCACCAGGAGAGACGGCGCTCCGATCGGCCACGGCGAGAAGCCCGCCTCGCCGACCGGCGACCAGGTCGTGTCGCCCGGTCCCAGTTTCATGACCGTGGCTTTCCCGTCGTTGCCATTGTCCCGAAACGCCACATACAGCGTGCCATCCTCGCCGGCCTTCAAATTGGGATACAGCCCGTTGCCAAATTTCGGATTGCCGGCGTCCTTCCATTTGGCTTCCGGATCGGCGGCCGTCATGAAGCTCCACTGGATGCCGTCGAACTCGGCGCCGCTCTCGGTCTTGAACGCGCCGTACTGCACCCGGATGCGGTAATTCGAGAAGTGCGCAAGTTCCGTATCCAGCCGGATCGTTACCGTTTTGTCCGCGATCTGCACGTTGGCGGAAGTCGCCTCGATCTGCTCCGCGATGTCGCCCTTCTCGTTATAGAGATAGATGGATTTTCCGCCCACCGCTTCCACCGGCTGATTGAAGGTGATGCCGACCTGGGCAACCGCGACGACTCCCGTCGCGTTTTCCGCCGGAGAGACCGACTCGATTTCCAGGGGAAGCACCACCCCGTTGCGGGCCTTGATCTCGTGCGTGGCCATCTGGTGCCCCGCCTTGTCGGTAATGTGCGGAGCCATAGCGGTGTAGGAGACCTTCACGATCTGGCCGCCTTGCACGGGTTCCGCCAGCGTGAGGATCAGCTGTCTTCCGTCCGGGCTGAGCTGTGAATCCGAGACCTCGACCTCCGTGCCGTCCGCCGTGACGACGAATCGGATCAGCGCTTCGGCATCGGCCAAAATTTTCTCGGCGAACTTCACCGTGACCACACCGGGCGCTTCATCTTCGATGTTCGCCTCGAACATGACCGGCGGATCGTCGTCGTCCCGGAGAAACGTCGGCTGTCCGGTCCGTTCGTCGATATGCCAGAGCGTTTCGAAATTCCATCCTTCAAAGGAAGTTTCATCCAGCGCTTCGTCTTGCGAAAGCGGCGTGCCAAGCGGGTCCGTCTGGCCGGTCGTGTCGGCGTTGTAATAGGAATCGGCGATCGTCACGTCGGCTTCCCAATTGATCTGGCCGACCAACGCTGCCCCAAAAAATCCCGAAACCGGTCCCGCCGCGTACACGCGCCTGATTTCGGTCTGGTCTCCGGCCGAGCCGATGATGCCCCCGGTAGGACTGAAGACCATCGCCGCCGATACCGGCGCCGTGGAGTAACTGTCGGTGATGGTGCTTCTTTCCGACGTCCCCACCAATCCGCCGGCCGTGTTGCCGCCGCTTACGGAGCCCGTTGCGCACGATTCCGTTACGGTCGAATCCTCCAAAATTCCGACCAATCCGCCCAAGGCGGTCGGGATTGTTATATTGGAGCCGATCACATGGACGTTGGTGCAGCCGGCCTGGATGACGGCTCCTTCTTCCGCCCGTCCGACAAGCCCTCCCGCGAATGTGTTTGCCGCGTTAACCGTTCTCGATTCAACCACGACGTTGTAAACATTGCCCTTCAGAATGCCGGCCAGCGTTCCGGAATGGATGGCGCCGGAACCGGATTGGATGTTCACGCCCGACAACACCAGATTGCGGACCGTTCCGCCGGAGCCGATGACCGCGAACAAACCCACTTGCCCGCTATTTTCGTCGATCGTCAACCCCGAAATCGTATAGCCTTGTCCATCCAAGGTTCCGGTGAACGTGTCAGGCAAACCTTTGCCGATCGGCGTCCATAGCCCGGACATCGGGATGTCATTCTCCAGCCGGTAATTCGCGGACATATCGTTTTCGATCTGCCTCAAATCGTCCGCGCTGGTGATGAGGTACGGATGCTCGGGAGTACCTTCCCCCGGCAGATCCACCTCCCCGGCCTGTGCCGCGGGAATCATGGACGGCAACGCCAGTTGCAAGACCATGAGAATTGCCGCAATCAGTCCGAACCGGCGGCGCCGGCCGGGCCGCCCGACTGGCAGGGAACTCCCCCCGCCGAAAAATTCAACCATATCATTCCACCTCCGCGAGATTTCACCCCCCCACTCTACAAGATGCGATATTAAAAAAACCTTAAAGCCTTTGCCGGTCGCGCCGTCAAAAACGGCACGGGCCCATGCGGCCGCTCCTTCGGCCGCACGGACCCGCGCAATCCTTCGTGTATTACGCCAGCTCCGCCGGAATCCGCACCGTCACCTTCGTCCCCCTTCCGGGGGCGCTGTCGATCTTGAGCCCCGTGCCGTATTCGTATTTCAGCCGTTTGTTGATGTTGATGAGGCCCACTCCCTGCCGCCGTTCCGGCTGGGCATCCGGCGGCGCCAGCGAATTTTCGCTGTCGAACCCGACCCCGTCATCCTCGATGACGAACCAGTAGTCCCCGTCCGACTCATAGGCCTTGAGCTTCACGGTTCCGCCCCCGACCCGGCGGCCGATCCCGTACCGGATCGCGTTTTCGACCAGAGGCTGGATCAGGAGAGGCGGAAGGTTGACCAGCAACATGCCTTCCGCGATGTCGGTCTCGAAGCGCAGCCGGTCCTTGAAGCGCGCTTTTTCGATCTCGACGTAGCTGCGGATCAGACCGAACTCCTCCTCGAAGGAAATTCTTTTTTCCGTATGGCTGAACCGGAAGCTGGCACGCAGATAATCGGCCAGATCCGACGTCAGCTTGCGCGACCGTTCCACATCCGTATAGCTGGAGGCCACGATGCTGTTCAGCACGTTGTACAGAAAATGCGGCTTGATCTGCGACTGCAGAAACGCCACTTCCAGATCCACCGCCTTGGCCAGCGAATCCTTGAGCGCCAGGAGACTGCCGATGCGCGCCTTGAGTTCCGCCAGATCGAACGGCTTCGGCAGGAAATCGTTCGCCCCCGCCGCGAACGCCGCCACCTTGTCCTGCGCTCCGATGGCCGCCGTCACCATCAGCACGGGCAATTCCGCCAGCGAATGGGTTTTGCGGATTTCCTGGCACACTTCGTAACCGGACATGCCCGGCATCATCAGGTCGAGGACCACCAGGTCGATTTTGATCGGCTTGCCCAAAAGCTCGATCGCCTCGAATCCGTTTTTCACGGCGATCACGTTATAGCCGAGGGGCTGAAGCGCGTCCATCAGCACCTTCAGGTTCAGGAACTGGTCGTCCACGATCAGGATGGTGTGCTCGCCCCGCTGGTTCAAAAAATACGGCGTCTCGAACTCATAATCCAGCGTCTTGACCGGGTAAACCGCCGTCCAGGGTTCCTCCGCCTTTCCGCCGCCCGTGCCGGTCGCCGCTTGGCCTCCGCCCGCTCCGGAAGACGTTCTCACGCCGTCCGCGCCGGCAGGCGATCCCGTTCCGCCCGCGCCGACAGGCGCTCTCCTCCCGCCCGTGCCGGAAGCCGCTCTCCATCCGCCCGTTCCGGCCGGAGCTTTTCCCCCGCCCGCTCCGGCGGATGCGATGGGCAGCGTAAAGGTGAACGTCGTGCCGACGCCCCGGGTCGAAGAAACCGTGATTTGGCCTTTCTGAAGTTCCACCAGTTGCTTCACGATGGGCAGGCCCAGCCCGAAGCCGCGGTGATCCTCCGTCTCGTCGAAGGTCCGGAAAGCCTCGAGTATGTGCGGGAGGTGATGCGCCTCGATCCCTTCGCCCGTGTCGCGGACCGAAATTTCGATCCGATCACCCTTGACCGCCGCCGACACCGTGATGTCCCCGTTTTTCGTATGCTTGACCGCGTTGTCGAGGAGATTGCCGATGATCTGCCTCAGACGGCTTTCATCGGCCAGGACAAAGGGCAGCCGGTCGGGAACAAGGTTGACCAGCCGGGTGCTCTGGGATTCGCTCAGGAACGTATACATGCGCACCTGGGCTTCCACCGTCGAGCGGACATCGACGGGTTTCGGATCGATGGCGAGTTCTCCCTGTTTGAGTTTCGAAAGATCCAAGATATCGTAAACCAGCCGGGTCAGTCTTTCGGTAATGCCCGTCACAAGCAGCAGTTTCTCCCGCTGCTCCGCCGTCGGCGGATTCCGGGAATCTTCGAGCAGCGATCGGGAGATGTGCATGACGCCGTGCAGGGGCGACTTGAATTCGTGGGACGTGCGGGCCAGAAACTCGTCTTTCAGCTTGTCCGATTTCGTGAGTTGGATGGACAGTTCCTCGATCTTGCGGAACGCGTTTGAGAATCGGAGCGACATGAGCAGAGCCAGCACGAGGAGCAGCACGAACGGTTCAAAAGGAGGCAGCGCGTTTACCGGGACGCCAAAATACACGTTCAGGTTCTGCACCAGCACATAGACGTTCAACGCGACGGCGGCCACGGCCAGATGCAGGCTGCCTTCCGCCTTGCGGAACGCCGCCTGGACAAACACGTAAATCACGTAAACGAGCGGGAAGGTGGCATAAAGCGTGACCATTTGCCGGTACAGGTCCGTGGCCAACCAGGGAACAAAAAGCAGCGTCCAGACGGCCAGCGCCGCCCCGGACGCCACACCCGCGCCAACGAGCCATCGGGAACAAAATTGCCGGAACGCCGTAAAAGCATACAGGAAAAATCCCATTCCTCCGGCCACCGCGGAGAGCATCTGGACGCGAAGATAGAGCCAGAGCGGCATGTCGCCGAACGCCGCAAACAGCACCCGCTCCCCGCGCGTGCTGGTAAACACGGCGATGAACACGCACACCAGACCCAGCACGAGCAGGGACGCGTCATTTTTGCGCTGGGTATAAAGCCCGATGAAATAGAGCCCCATGATGAGGAAAGCCGTGACCGTGATCCAGTCATGGGCGAGCGCCTTGTCGCGGAGATCGGAAATCTGCGCCGCCCGCCCGAAATAGATCGGCTCGATGATGCCGCTGCTCGCGGGAAATTCGTGATTGGCCACCTGCACGACGATGTCGTTCCAGCCGGGCTTCAGGGTGAAATAACTCGCATAAGGCCGGTTCACCGCTTCGTAGTTTGGCCATTCCCCCGGGACCCCGCTTTTCCCCACGGTCTGGCCGCCCACGAAGATGCGGTTGGCCATTTGGATGGACGACGTTTTCAATCCGTAGACGGCTTCCGCGTCGTCGACCATGATCCTGAGGCGATAGGTCGCCGTGCCGAGCGTCTCCATGCGGCCTGACCACGATCCCGGCACCCGGATGTGCTCCGGCGATACGCCGCTGTCTTCGGCGTCCATGGCGGCGAAATCCTCCGGGCCGAGCAGTCGTCCCGGATAAAATTCCCAATCGCCGTCGAGCGGCACGGAGCCGTCGTCCGGGAAGCGCCACCCGGTCAGGTTGAGGGATCCGCTTTCCGCCTTGGGCATTTCATGGGTGCCGCGGGAGAAATAGAGAAAAAACAATCCGTATGTAATCGTCAGGATGGCCAGCGTGACCAACGCCGCCACGATTTTCGTCTTCATGGCCCGCTCATCCCAAACATTCCATTTGCCGGTACAACCGGATCGTCTCCTCTTCCAGCCCGACGCCGAGCTGCTGGCTCATCATCCACTCCAGCTGCCGGTAGACATGCAGCGCCTCGCTCCGGTTGCCCGCCTCCAGGTGCAGCCGGATCAGTTCGCGGCCGTCCGCCTCGGAATCCGGCGCGATCGCCAGAACACGCCGCAGGCAGTCCTCCGCGCACGGCCCGTTCCCCCGCCGCCGAAAATGATGGTGCATGCTGCGGAGGACGCGAAGATACTTCGCGGTGATGACTTCTTTTTTAAATTCCGCCCAGGGATAGTCGCAGCCTTCCATGTATTCGCCCCGGTACAGGCCGTTGATCCGGTCGTACAGCCGTTCGTCCGGCGTCTCCGCCGACAGGATGCCGTCCAGAAGTTCCTCGAAAGCCGGCGCGTCCACCGACGCGCCGTTCAGCCGGATGGCGAAGCCGCCGCCGTTTTTTTCGATCCGCAAGGGAAGGTCGTGCTGCTGAAAGTTTTTGCGGAGATAGGACAGGCAGGTGTAAAGGTAGGTTTTGGCCTTGTGCAGGTCGTACGCCGGCCAGACCGCCTCGATGATCAGGGCGCTGTCCACATGCTTCTCCCCATGGTGGACCAGGAAGGCGCACACTTCCTTCTCTTTGTTCGTCTTCCAGGGCAGCGTCAAGGAGCGGTCTCCGCCCGGCAGGGCGATGGAGAAGCCCCCCAGACACCGGATGGCGACGTCCGGCCGGTCTCCTCCGGTTCGCGTTCCGGATACGGCCTGTCGGATGCGCGACACCGCGTTTTCCAGCCTGGCGGGCGCCAGCGGTTTCAGCAGGTAGTCCGTCGATTGGATCTCGAACGCTTCCACCGCGTATTCCGAATACGCCGTCGTAAACACAATGGGCAGCTCCGGCCGGATTTCCCGCATTTTCCGCGCCGTCTCCATGCCCGACATGCCCGGCATCTCATTGTCCAAGAACACGGCGTCCACAGGCGACTCTCGCAAAGCCTCGACAGCCCGGACCGGATTCGTGTACCGTCCGGCGACTTCCACATCTTCCATCCTTTCAAGCAAAATTTCCAGCAAACTGAGCGCGTCTTCCTCGTCGTCCACCAGCAGTACGCGGATCATGGGGCCCGCCTCCCGTATACAAAATGAGACCGCGGGCATCCCCGCGGTCGTCCTGCTGCCATCCGTCAAGGATTTTAGGCTTCATGATACCATAAACTTACGATTGTTGGTACTGTTCTTTCCGTAGAATGTTGTTGTGCTGTGATAATGTCACGGTGTAACTGTTCTGAGAAAATGTCACTATGGGACAGGAGACTGTGACATTGACCAGAGCTGAATGGAAAAAAGCACTTGTTGTGGAGAAAATCCTCGACGGACGCATGACCAACCAAGAAGCTGCC
>Ga0207768_100344_pt1 | contig 31879 bp, 28 predicted proteins | sample CeladaPassaB1F01_FD_187478 | JGI IMG/M metagenome (GOLD analysis project Ga0207768, IMG submission 187478) | Cellulose-adapted microbial communities from the Joint BioEnergy Institute, USA - Passage B1F01 (SPAdes) (version 2) | ecosystem: Engineered > Bioreactor > Continuous culture >... | reverse complement strand
GACTGGCCATCGTAGAGGGCGCGCGCACCAGCGAGCGCTGCCGCGTCGACCATGTTCTGCAGAAGACGTCGCTCCGCATAGGCGAACGCGACATCGACCGCGAGGGCGCTGAAACCGAGCAAGGCGACGAGGAGCAGGGCCAACAGGATGAGCACCTGGCCACGCAACGCCCCTCGCTGTTCCGGGAACCGTCCAGGTCGAAACGCCAGCATGCGTCGATCCCCACCTCGCGGCCGGATCGCTCCGTTCTCACTCTACGGAAGAGACGATTACCGCGGATAGAGCGGAAGGTACCGATTCGGCTGGCAGAGGCTAGTCGCACGTCGCTGCCGTCCGGTGCGGCTCCGTAGTAGGATGCGGCGGGGAACACGAAGGAGGCGAGGGATGACCGATCCACGGGTCACGAAATGGGCACGGGTGCTCGTCGACTATTCGTTGGCTGTCCAGCCGGAACAACTGGTCGTCATAAACGGGACGCCGCTGGCTGCACCGCTGATCCGCGAAGTGTACCGGCTGGTCCTGGAGCGCGGGGCGTATCCGGTGGTCCAGGTAGCACTTCCGGGATTGGCCGAAATCTTCTACAAGACGGCGAACGAGCGACAGCTGACTTTCGTCACGCCCGACGAGCGGATCGGCCCCGAGCAGGCGGATGCGCTGCTGCGTATCCTGAGCGAAAGCAACACGCGCGCGTTGACCGGGATCGATCCGGCGCGCCAGGAACTGGCCCAGCGGGCACGGACCGAACTCCGGCAGACGTATCTGGAACGAGCGGCAGAAGGGAAACTGAACTGGTGCGTGACGCTCTATCCGACCGAGGCGTACGCGCAGGACGCCGAGATGTCGCTCGCGGAATACGAGGAATTCGTCCTCCAGGCCGGTTTTCTCGATCGCGACGACCCAGTCGCTGTGTGGCAGGAGCGGTCACGCGAGCAGGCACGGCTGATCGCCTGGCTCGCGGACAAGCGAGAAGTGCATATCCGGGCGCCGGACACGGACTTGCGGCTCTCGATCGCTGGCCGGCGCTTCGTCAATGCCGACGGGCGGCGTAACTTCCCGGATGGCGAAATTTTCACTGGGCCGGTCGAGGACTCGGTCGAAGGAACGATCCGCTTCAGCTATCCCTCGATGGTGCAGGGGCGGCGAGTCGAGGACATCCGGCTCTGGTTCGAAGGTGGGCGGGTGGTCAAGGCGACCGCAGCGCGGAACGAGGAGTTCCTGCACGCCATGCTGGAGACGGACGAGGGAGCACGGTACGTCGGGGAGTTCGCTTTCGGGTTGAACCGGGCGATCACGCGGTTCACCGGGAACATTTTGTTCGACGAGAAGATCGGAGGGACGCTGCACCTCGCGATCGGGGCTGGCTACCCGGAGACCGGAAGCCGGAACCGGTCGGCAGTGCACTGGGATATGATCTGCGATCTCCGTCACCACAGCGAGGTGTGGATCGACGGCCAACTGTTCATGAAGGACGGGGAGATTCTGATCTAGTCGAGTGTCGCTAGCGCGACCGGCTGCCCGTTGGGTGCCGAGACCTGCGGGCCGTTCTCGAGCGTGATCGCCAGGGCGTCGAAGGTGCGCAGCGATTCGCGCGGCGAGAGGAAAAGTTCGGCATGCCCGCGTTCGTCGACCGGGAGGATTCCAGCCTGGTGATACTGGTCGCCGCGGACGAGCCAGACGACGTAGGCCTGGCCGGTGGCAGGACGCGGGAGTCCCTCGACAGCGACCAGTGCCGTGTTGCTCGAGGGATCGAGAATGATCGCACCGTGGGCATCGCGTGCCGCACCGGTACCCTGGAGGCGGATCAGCAAGCCGTCGCGCTGCGCGATCAGCTGGACGACAGCCCGACGCTGGGCGTTGGCTTCGACTGCCTGGCGTGCCTGTCGATCGGCCACCTGGTGTTGCTGCATCATCTGCCAGCCGAACAGGAGGGCGAGGAGACTGGCAGCAGCCGCCAGTGTCCAAGCCGGGCGCCGCAGCCAGAAGCGGACACCGCCGGTGAGGGGGTCCTGACGGATCCGGGCGAGGAGCTGGCGTCGGGCACGGACCGGTACCGGCTGCGGCGGTGCCGAGAACGCGAGCAACTGAGCGGTGCGGCGCGCGTCAGCGACCGCCTGGCGGCAGCGCTCGCACAGAGCCAGGTGCCGCTCGACCGCTTCGAGTTCGTCAGGGTCGAGCGCACCGAGCGCGTAGGCGCCGATGAGGTCCTCCGGACAGTCAGTTCGCGGAGCATCTCCCTCACGCATCACCGAGATCCCCGGTAGCATGATCGCGCAACAGGACCTGCAGCTTCTGCATCGCGAGTCGGAGCCGTGTCTTGATCGTCCCGATCGGCTCGCCGAGTACAGCGGCGATCTCGCTGTGGGTGAGTCCAGCGAAATAGGCGAGTTCGATCGCTTGCCGCTGTGGCTCCGGGAGTTGCGCGAGGGCACGACGCACCCGATCGCGGAGTTCGGTGACCTCGGCGGCCTCCAGGGTGGTCGCACGTTCATCGATGTCGTGGAGCGGGATCGTGGCCAGGTCGACGAAGTCCGCGCGCTGGGGACGGCGGCTCCGCTGCCGGAGTGTGTCGACAGCCAGATTGTGTGCGATACTCATGAGCCAACTTCCGAAGGAACCGCGGCGCGCATCGTACCGGGCAGCTTGCTGCCAGAGGCGAACGAACGTTTCCTGCACCAGTTCCTCCGCTTCGCTGGGATCGCCGAGCATTCGGAAGGCGAGCGAAAAGACCGGCCGGGCATACCGATCGTAGAGCAGTTCGAAGGCGTGGATATCGCCTTCCACAACGCGTCGGACGAGGAGGTCGTCGTTCGCTCGTTCCAGCTCGACGGTGGACTCCTGTGCTCGGCGAGCGAGCCCACTCCACTGCAATATACGGCGGTAGGGCTGACTCAGATGCATCCAGTCCACTCCCCTGCTGACGCCGGGAGTATACCGTGGGGCTGGCTCAGGCGCTGCGCAGGGTGCGCTCGTAGAAGGCGGCGATCCGCTCGATGAAGATACTCCAAGCCGGTGGGGAGAAGGCGTGACCCTCGCCGGGATACTCGAAGTACTCGACTTCTTTGCCGGCGAGCTCGAGGCTGTCGCGAATCGCACGTGACCATTCCGGTGGCGTAACGGTATCCGCGGTGCCGATATGGATCTGCACCGGACAGGCAACGAAATGGAAGTGAAAGAGTGGTGAGGTCGCGCGCAGGAACTGTTCGTTCTGCGCAGCCTCGGTGTAGATCGGGCCGAGCGGATCGTTGGGACGCGCACCGTCGCCCCGCTTGCGGATATTGTCGAGATCCCAGCCGCTGACCGGCGCGTACAGCACGGCAGCGCGGATGCGATCGTCGATACAGATCGCCTTAGCGACCAAGCCGCCGCCCATACTGTGCCCCCAGAGGCCGATACGAGCGGCATCAGCTTGGGGGAAGGACGGCAGGGAACTGATGAGGTTGAGCGTATCGATGACGATGCCGGTGCGGAAGTAGTTGGGGCCGGGATCGGAGCCACCCCAGCCACGGAAATCGGGTGCGACGCAGAGAAAGCCGCGGCGAGCGAGTGCGTCGGCAGTCTGGATGGTATCGGCGCCCGTCCAGTACTGATCGGGTGGGATATACCCGTGGCAGAGGATGACGACCGGGAAAGGTCCGTCACCGTGCGGGAGGTGGAGTCCGCCGGTAATACGGAGGCCGTCGCTGGGATACTGGATGTGGTAGTAGGTGTACGCATCGGTTTCGGCGACCGTGCGGACGATTTCGATCCGGCCACCTGGGTAGGCACGCGCGCGCAACCCTTCGATCGTGTAGGCCGCCAGGGGATGCGGTGTCGGGGTTGGCGCAGGTGTCGGGGTGGCGGTCGCGGTCGGAAATGTGGTCGGCGAGGGAGTGGGAGGAACAGAAGTGGGCCGGGGCACGGTGGTGACCGTCGGCCCCGGCCCGAGAGAGGAGGTGGGAGAGGGCAGGCTGGGAGTTTGCGTTGGACTGGCTCGGCTGCGGCACGCGGCCGCGACGCCGAGTGCGAGGGACAGGAGCATTCGTCTCGTGATCCGTCCTGTCCGCGCGATCATGACGCCCGTTCGAACGTGAAGTCGAGTTCGAGCGTAATCGTCTCCTCCAGACTGAGCACGACCGGGACGCGCGGCGGTGTCATACCGAAGTCCTCGAATGTCACCTGGGTGGTCGCGGTTCCGGTGATCCGGTCGCCGTCGACCATTGCTTGAACGTTCCAGGTGACCGGTTTGGTCACACCGTGTACGGTCAAATTCCCCTCCAGCTGGAACTGGAGTTGCCCGCTGGTCGGCAACGGCCAGGGGAGACCGCTCGCTGCCGTCGGCTGGAATTCGGCATTGGGATACTGATCGACCTCGAGCGTGTTCTGCTTGATGTAGTTATCGCGTCGTGTCTCGTCGCTCTGGAGCGTCCTGAGATCGACCGTAAAGCGCGATCGCTCGCTATCGATCGTCCCGTCGCTGTTGAAGACGATCTGACCCTCGACCGCGTTCGTGCGGCCGACGGCGTCGTTCGGCAGGGAGCGGCCGAGCAGCTGCTCGCGGGCGCGGTAGCGTGCCTCGCTCTCCGCTGGCACGAGCTGGAAGACGATCGCATCGCCGGTCGACTGGCTGGCTGGAGCGGTCGTCGCGGTGGGCGACGGTGCCCCTGTCGCGGTCCCTGCCGCTGTCGGCGAGGACGCCGGCGTCGTGGCCGCGGTCGTAGGTGTGGCAGCCGTACGGGTCGGTGTGGGGGTCGGTGCGCTTGCGGTGCTGCAGCCTACCAGAACCACGGTGATAGCGAACGGTATCAGCAGACGCATTCCGAGTCGACCTGACACCTCGAGAACCCCTTCCCGTAACGTCCCAGTTCCCAGCGTAGCTGGCCTGGTTGAGAGCAGGGCAAGAGGTGGGTAAGAGTTCGCTGAGAATCGCTTCGGTGGACAGAACGGCGTGGTAGGATGCCTGTCGGAACACGGGTGGAGACCTGGAAACGGGATCGGTCACGATGGCGCACGTCCTGGTGGTCGACGACGATACGCGGCTGGTCGAGATGTTGCGGCGGACCCTCTCGTACGAGGGATTCACGGTGAGCGTGGCGCAATCAGGAGACGAAGCGCTGCGCCTAGTCAGCGAGCGCCGGCCGGACGTGGTGGTGCTGGACTGGTTGTTGCCTGGGCTGGATGGGCTTGCGGTCGTTCAGCGCTTGCGGGCAGCGGGGGACGGGACGCCGATCCTCATGCTGACGGCCCGCGACGCGGTCGAGGATCGGGTGCTCGGGCTGGACAGTGGGGCTGACGATTACCTGGTCAAGCCGTTCGCGCCGGCCGAGCTTCTGGCGCGCATCCGAGCGCTCCTCCGCCGTGTCGAACCGTCGAGCGACGAGAAACCGCTGGTGTTCGCCGATCTGGTGCTCGATCCGGTGACACGGGAGACGCGGCGTGGCGAGCGGAGCTTCCGGCTCAGCCCGCGAGAGTTCGATTTGCTCTACTACTTCATGCGCCATCCACGTCGAGTCCTGACGCGCAGCCAGATCCTGCTGGCCGTGTGGGGCCACGACTTCGACGGGTACGACAGCGTGCTGGACGTCTACATCGGCTACCTGCGCCAGAAGCTCGAGGCAGGTGGCGAGCCACGGCTTATTCACACCGTGCGCGGCGTCGGCTACGTGCTGCGGGAGCCATGAAGGATGTCGATTCGCCTGCGCTTGACGCTTCTCTACAGCGGCATCCTGGCCTGTACGTTGGTCGTCTTCAGCGTGGTGCTGTACGTGCTGGTGGGTCGCTTCACGCTGCACTGGCAGGAGCAGGCACTGGCGGAGGAAGCAGCCCAGATCCTCACGCAGGGCGAGTTCCGCTTGACGGTCATCCGCACACCGCAGGGCAAGGTGGCTATCCCTCAGACGTTCGTGCAGACGCGCGATCTCTCGGGGCAGGTCGTTTCGCGGTCGATCAACCTCGGCAACTACGAGCTGCCCTTGAGCGACAAAGGGCTCGCCGCGCTGACGAGCGGAGAAGCGAACGGGTGGCTGGAGATCGTCCGAACGGACAATGGGCGCCTGTTGATCTACAGTCGCCCGGTCGTCGCGAACGGGCAAACGGTCGGGATCCTGCAGGTGGCGCGCTCGCTGGCCGACCTCGACCGGACCTTGACGACGCTCCGCCAGTACCTGGTGGTGGGAACGGTCGTCTCGACGATCACGGCGTTCTTCGTCGGATGGGTGCTGGCGGGAGCGAGCCTCCGGCCGATCAACCGGATCACGCAGACGGCACGGGAAATCGGGCAGGCACGTGACTTCAGCCGTCGTGTCGAGTACGAGGGGCCGAACGACGAGATCGGAGCACTCGTGACGACGCTGAACGAGATGCTGACCGAGTTGCAGGCGGCCTATCAGCAGGTCGAGCAGGCACTCGTCGCCCAGCGACGGTTCGTGGCGGATGCGTCGCACGAGCTGCGCACGCCCCTGACGACGCTGCGCGGGAACGTCGAGCTGCTGCAACGGGAGCCACCGCTCCCACCGGAGGAACAGCGAGCCATCTTGCAGGACGTGGCGGCTGAGATCGACCGGATGATCCGGCTGGTACGGGAACTCCTCACGCTGGCACGTGCCGACGCGGGCTTGCGACCGCGCTGGGAGCCGGTGCAACTCGGCCCGCTCCTCGAGGATGCAGTCCGGCAGGCGCAGTTATTGCGTCCCCGGCCGGTCGTCCGTGCGATGGGAACGCGCGATGCGGTGGTACGGGCCGACCGCGACCTCCTGCGGCAGGTCCTACTTATCCTGCTCGACAACGCGCTCAAGTACACGCCGGAAGATGGGACGGTCGAGGCACAGGTGGTGGTCGAGAACGGACGTGCCGGTATCGCGGTGCGCGATACCGGAGTCGGCATCGACCCGGCGATCCTGCCGCACATTTTCGACCGGTTCTTCCGCGGCGATGCGGCGCGACGCGGCGATGGTACCGGTCTGGGATTGGCGATCGCCAAGTCGCTGGTCGATGCGATGCGAGGCGAGATCCGCGTGGTGAGCAAGCCCGGCGAAGGAAGTACGTTCACCGTCCTGCTGCCGCTGGAAACGAGTGTCCCAGACGACGAGCGTGCTGAGTCGCGGCTCGTCGCGGCCGATCGGACAGTGCCGTAGTACCTCAGCTTGCATTCTCATGAAATTCTCAGCTTCGTCTTGCCTCATTTTCACCCCGGCACGCTAGCCTAGAGGCAGACGGGTCGTGATGCACGACCCGAGCGAACGGTTGGAGGGTGAACGCATGCAGACCAACGCATCGAATTGGCGCGGGTGGGGACGATCCTGGCTGCCCTTGCTCGTCGTGATCGGTTTTCTCGTCGCGGGAATCGTCGGCGGCTTGGCTGGCGCGAGCCTGGTGCGCGAGCGAACGGTCACACCGACTGCGATCGCCAGCAGTGCGACCGCAGCGGCGACACGTGGGCAACCGGTAGCCGAGACCGCGGCGCAGACCGTCGCGGGACAGGTGTACCAGCGTGTCGGGAAAGCGGTCGTCCAGGTCATCGCGCGCGAATCGAACGGGTTCTTCGACGAGCAGGGCTCTGGTTCTGGCGTCGTGATCGACCAGCGTGGGCTGATCGTCACCGCAGCCCATGTCGTCGCGGGTGCCTCGACGGTGCAGGTGCAGTTCGCGACCGGCGAGCGCCAAACGGCGCGCGTCCTGGGCGTCGACGAAGCCAACGACCTGGCGCTCCTGCAGGTCGACCGTTTACCGGACGGGATTCCGGTGGCACCGCTCGGTGATTCCGACACCGTGCAAGTGGGTGACGTGGTCATCGCGATCGGAAGTCCGTTCGGGCTCTCGGGGACGGTGACGCAGGGGATCGTCAGTGCGGTGAACCGGAGCTGGAACCCGCCGGGTGACCGCTTGCGCACCGGGCTCATCCAGACCGATGCGCCGATCAATCCCGGGAACAGCGGTGGACCGTTGTTCAACGCGGACGGGGAGGTGATCGGGATCGCGACGATGATCGAGAGCCCGATCCGCGGCAACGTGGGAATCGGTTTCGCGGTACCGAGCAATACGGTCAAGCGGGTGCTCCCGCAGCTGGAGCAGGGGGCGCAGTTGCAACCTGCCTGGCTGGGCATCAGCGGCAACGATCTCGACGCGGCGACGGCGCAACGCTTCGGGCTCGACGTCGACCGCGGGGTGATCGTGCTGAACGTGGTGCCCGGCAGCCCGGCAGCACGCGCTGGCCTCCGTCCGGCGCAGATCCGCGGGAACGACATTGCGTCGCTGGGTGACGTCATCGTCGCGCTGGACGGTGAGCCGGTGCAGGGGATGGAAGATCTGGCAGCCCGGATCGGAGCGCACCAGCCCGGCGACACGGTCGAGTTGACGGTGATCCGTGACGGTCAGCGCGAGACGGTCCGAGTGACCCTAGGGAGCTGGCCTCAGCAAGGGTGACCTTGACGGGGCTGGTATCCGTGTGCTAGTATATGTAGGTTTCGAAACGACGCCGTACTGTGTCCGTACGGCGCGTCCGAACGACGGAGGTTGATGATACCCATGACGGAGCGTGAACTGCAGGAACTGCTGGAGCTGGAAGAGCTGGTCGCCGAGGGGCTGGACGAGGTCGAGGAGTTCGAGGAGATCGAGGAGTCGGACGACCTCATCGATCAGGCGGCCAACGACGCGGTCTACCGCTACTTCCGCGAGGTGGGCGGTCACCGGCTCCTGACGCACCAGGAGGAGATCGAGTACTCGCGGGCGGTGCGGGCTGGGCTGGCTGCCAAGAAGCGGATCGAGGCGGGTGAGGATACGCCGGAGCTGCGTGAGCTCGTGCGCAAGGGGATGGAGGCGCGCGAGAAGCTGATCCGGCACAACCTGCGGCTGGTCGTCTCGATCGCCAAGCGCTACCGCTCGAGCGAGTTGCCGCTTATCGACCTCATCCAGGAGGGGAACATCGGTCTGATGACGGCGGTCGAGCGGTACGATCCGGAGCTCGGGTACCGGTTCAGCACCTATGCGACCTTCTGGATCCGCCAGGCGATCGGCCGGGCGGTCGCGAACCTGAGCCGGACGATCCGCGTGCCGGTGCACATGCACGACCTGATCGCGAAGATCCGTCGCGCCGAGGCGCAGATCGAGCAGCAGAAGGGCCGGCCAGCGACGAACGAGGAGCTGGCTGAGCTGCTGGGCATCGACGTCGCGCGGATCGAGCAGGCGCGGACGCAGATCCCGCGCACGTCGTCGCTCGACAAGCCGATCGGCGAGGACGGCGAGAGCACGATCGGTGACCTCCTGCCGGATCCGCGGAGCGAGGACGTGGTCGAGGAGGCGCTCACCAACGCGATCCGCGAGCAGATCCGGCGCAGCCTGGAGCAGTTGACGGAGCGCGAGCGGACAGTGCTGATCATGCGCTTCGGCTTGGACGGCGAGCAGCCGCGCACGCTGGCTGAGATCGCCGACGCGCTCAAGATCAGCCGGGAGCGGGTGCGGCAGGTCGAGAAGGAAGCGCTGGCCAAGCTGCGCAACTCCGACCTGCGCCTTCTCGCCAGCGCGGCGTAAATCTCCTCAATAACACCGAGCGACGAGCCGGCCTCCATGCGGGGGCCGGCTTCTCTTGTCGCTCCTAGCGCTCGACGTCGTGGTCGTGCTGATGCTCGGCGTCGTGCCAGTGCGGATGCGAGTGGACGATCGGGCCGTGCCGGTGCGGGTGCTCGTGAACCAGGTTGGTTGCCAGCAGCAACGCGTGGTCGGCCAGGATCTCGTCTGGAGTGCCTTCGGCGACCGGCCGATGCTCCTGCTCGCCGAACACGACGACGCGGGTGGCGAGCAACGCCGCGAGATCGAGTTCGTGCGTCGCGATGACGAGCGTGTGACCGCGCTGATGGAGCGCTGCCAGGAGGTCGATGAGGTGAGCACGGCTGCGCGGATCGAGGTTCGCCGTCGGCTCGTCGAGCAGAATGACGTCGGGCTCCATGACCAGTACCGTGGCCAGAGCGACGCGCTTCTTCTCCCCGCCGCTGAGTTCGAACGGGGCGCGATCGGCCAGATGGGCGAGGTTCAGTTCCTCCAACACCCGTTGCACCGCCTGGCGAACGCGCTCGGCTGGCCAGCCGAGCTGGAGCGGCCCGAAGGCGACGTCGTCGAAGACGGTCGGCGAGAACAGCTGGACGTCCGGTTCCTGGAAGACCAGCCCGACACGCTGGTGCAGCCAGTAGCCGAGTTCGGGGTCGTCCGCTGCAGCGGTCACATCGCGGCCGAAGGCGACGAGGCGGCCACTGGAGGGTCGATACAGCCCGTCGAGGACCTTGAGCAACGTCGATTTACCCGACCCGTTGGGGCCGAGCACGACGAGGGCCTCGCCGCGGCGGACGGTGAGATCGACGTCGCGGAGCGCGACGATTCGCCCGTGGTAGGAGTAACTGATACCGGTCAGCTCGAAGGCAGCCGGTGCGCTCATGGTCGGGACAGATCGATCAGCCACAGGGCGGCACAGACGGCGCTGCCGAGCGAGAGGGCGAGCCAGTCGACATCGGCGAGGGCGGTGGGACGCAACGAACGCGGTTCACCGCGGAAACCGCGGGCCGTCATCGCCAGGTACACCTGCTCGCTGGTACGCAGGCTGCGCTGGAAGAGGACTCCCAACGCGCTCGCCAGCCAGCGACGGTGCTCGCGGTCCCGGGTCGCCGCGAGGCTGCGACTGCGTCGCGCCAGGAGCAGGTCCTGGAGCAACTCGAGCAAGACGAAGACGTACCGGTAGGCCATCGCGAGCACGAGGACGAAGAGCAGGGGAATCCGCAGTGCCCGGAACGCAGTCAGCAGATCGGTCCAGCGCGTGGTCAGGACGAGAGCGAGTGTGGCAGCCAGGGCGGAGGTCACGCGCAAGAGGAGCGTCACGACGCTCGCGACACCATGGCTGGTTATGGCAAGGCCGAACGGTAGGTACACCAACGGCGGGCCAGGTACCAGGACGAGTGCGGGGACGCTCACGAGCAACGTGAAGAGCGGGAGGCCGAAGAGCAACCGGGCGACCGATACGATCGAGAGACGACTGGCGAGCAGCAGCGCGACAAGGAGGGCTAGGAGGGCAAGCTGTGTCACCCAGCTCCGCAAGCTGGCCGCGACCAGCAGGGCGAACGCGAGCACGACCACCTTCACGCGCGGATCGAGACGCTGGAGGAGGCCAGGGCGCCGTGCGACTTCCTCACCATAGAGCGATCGCTCGAGTGTCCCGGCGAGACTTTCCAGTGTCTTCTCGACGAAGCTCCGACGAGCCATCACTGCAGGCCTTCTCTTTCAAGCCGGCGCGGGTGGGCGATCACTGGGTGTACGTGACCGGAGGAGCAGTCGCAACGCGAAGATGGCCGCGCTGACCAAACCTACACCCACGACAGCTGAGAGAACATAGGCGAGGGCCTGCTCGAGGAAACCGGCGTCAGCAGGCAGCCACGGGAGCGTGTAGTCCGGCAAGGGGGCGCGCCACCAGCCTTCCCAGCGGGCAAGGCCGCTCGGCGTGTACCCGACCAGCTGCTGGAGTTCTGCAGCCGACCACTCGCCCCAAGCGGAACCGGAAGCGACGAGTCCCAACGGTGTGAGCAGGACGATGACCGCTGCGATGAGCCAGACGAGTGCGCGGCGGGGTGTCGCCGTCTGCGGAGTAGCGGTGGTTGGCGCACCGAGCAGTTCCGGCGACAGCCGGCGCACGAGCGCCAGCCCGGCCATGGTGACGATCGCTTCGGCGGCACCGGCGATCGTGAGGTGCGGGATGAGCATGGCCGGAATCGCCACCTCGAGGCCGTAGGGACTGTAAAGTGCACGCCCGTTTTCGCTCCAGAGCAGCGGTTGGATGCCGAGCGTGAGCCCGACCAGGAGTGCGGCGACATTGATGCCGACATAGCCAGCGAGGGCCGCTGCGAGGATGCGCCGGCGGCTATCCGGAGCGCTGCCACTGGCGACCAGCCGGTACACGCCGTAGCCGACGAGCGGCATCGCGACACCGAGGATGAAACAGTTGGCGCCGATCGCGAGGATGCCCCCGTCCCCGAAGAAGAGGGCCTGGACGATCAGCGCGACCGACGTCGCGACGATGGCGGCCCACGGCCCGAGAACGATCGCCGCCAACACGCTGCCGACCGCGTGGGCGGTCGTCCCACCGGGTACCGGGACGTTGAACATCATGACGACAAAGGCGAATGCGGAGAAGAGCGCGAGCGCCGGTGCGGTGCGCCCGGCCAGGACGGTGCGGAGCCGCTGGGTGGCTACGTACCAGAAAGGCAACACGCCACCCCAGTAGGCCAACGCCGTCGCTGGACTGATGTAGCCGTCCGGAATATGCATCGTGGGCGCTCCCTCGTAGCGATCGCGACCGACCCTCTGCCTGTAGTATGCCAGCTGACGGGTTCCGTTCTCCGGATCGGTGCTCCCTCGCCACGCACCCGCTGGAGGGCCTGGCTCGGCCAACTTCAACCGGTCAGGAGCTGGCGGAGCACAAAGAGCAGGTTTGCCGGGCGTTCGGCCAGGCGGCGCGTGAAGTAGGGGTACCAGTGCCGGCCGAACGGGACATAGACGCGAACCGGTTCGCCGGCGCGCCGGAGTGCGTCCTGCAGATCGCGGCGGACGCCATAGAGCATCTGGAACTCGTACTTTTCCGGTCCGACGCCGATCCGGCGGGCGAACCCGCGTGCGACGCGGATGATCGCGTCGTCGTGCGTCGCGATGGCGACGAAGCGCCCGTACTCGAGCAGGAGTTCCAGGTGCCGGCGGTAGGCAGCGTCGATGGCGGCCTTGGACGGATAGGCGACCGTCGGCGGTTCGGCATAGGCTCCCTTGACGAGCCGCACGCGCCAGCCACGTTCGATCGCGCGCTCGATATCGTGCTCGGTTCGGTAGAGGTACGACTGCAGTGCCAGTTGCAGGTGGTCACCGTAGGTCCGGTGGAGGCAGTCGAACAGTTCGATCGTCTTGCGCGTCGTCGAGGCGTCTTCCATATCGACCTCGACCCGAAGACCGAGGCGCTGGGCGAGACGAGCCAGGCGCTCCAGGTTGAGCCGGGCGAGGTCGGGGTCGAGGCGGAGCCCGAGATGCGTCGGCTTGACCGAGATCGTCGCATCGAGGCCTGAACGCTCGATCGCCTGGAGGAGTTCGGCGTAGGCCTCGGTGGCGGCGGCAGCCTCGGTGGGGGCATGGACATCTTCGCCGAGCAGATCTAGGGTGGTCGCCAGGCCGCGGTCGGCGAGGGCACCTGCCACCGCGAGCGCCTCCTCCATCGTCTCGCCAGCGACGAACCGTGTGACGAGCGGCATGACGAACGGTGACTCGCGAACGAACCGCTCGACCGCCGGCTGGCGGGCGATTGCCAGAACGAGCGAACGAAACAGCGGCATCGACGACCTCCACCCCCTGCTCCCGCGTTCGACCCGCAGCGCAGTGTAGCATCGTCGTGGAGACGAGGAGCGGGAGATGGACTGCGGTGAACGCTTCGTCACGGTCGTGCGGGACAGCTTGTACGACCGGATCCCATTGACGGTAGCTGAAGTCAGGTTGATCAGCACGCCGACGTTCCAGCGCCTGGACCGGATCCAGCAGCTCGGCTTCGTGAGCAAGGTATGGCCGGGAGCCAAGCATACCCGCTACGAGCACTCGCTGGGCGTGCTGCACCTCATGCGACAAGCGCTGGCGACGTTGCGGCGGTATGGCGCATCGCTGGTCGACGAAGAAGCGAGGCGGACAGCGCTCGCGGCGGCGCTGCTCCATGATGTCGGACACTACCCGTTCAGCCATGCGATCGAGGAACTGGGTCCGCCGGTCTTGCCGCACGAGGAGGTCGGTCGCCGGTTGATCGAGGGGAGCGAGCTCGCTGACGTGCTCGAGCGGGACTGGGGAGTGGACCCGGCGCGAGTGGCCAACCTGATCGCCCCGCGCGAGCTGCTGGTTCCAGCGGACCGGCTGGTGCGTGGACTCCTGAGCGGCGCGCTCGACGTCGACAAGCTGGACTACCTCCCGCGTGATGCGCGGCACTGCAACGTGCCCTACGGTGGGGTGGACACGCCGCGGCTCCTCGATGCCCTTCGCGTCGCTGAGGTGCACGGCGTGGCGCGGATCGTCGTGACCGGCAAGGGAGTGAGCCCACTCCACTCACTCATCAACGCGCGGCAGGAGATGTTCGACAATGTCTACTGGCACCACGCGAACCGGGCAGCGATGGCGATGCTGCAGCGTGCCGTGCAGGACGCGCTCCTGGCCGGTGCGCTGACGGCGGAGGAGCTGCCGCGGCACGACGACGCCTCGCTGCTGGCGCGATTGGGCGAGCCCGGGATGCCCGAAAGCACGCGTCAGCTGGTGTGGCGGCTGCGCGACCGCGTGCTACACAAGCGGGCGCTCGAGGTCAGCGCGCGGGCGCCCGATCTGTACCGGTACCTGAGCAGTCTGTACGGGCGACCAGCGGCGCGCCGGGAGCTAGAAGTACAGCTCGCTGAGCGACTGGCCGAACTGATCGGTGAGCCGGTTGCGGACTGGGAGGTGCTGCTGGCGATTCCGAAGCCGGAGAAGTGGAGCACCGACGTGTGGGTGCTCTTCGAGCGCCCACCGCTCGGGTTCCAGCAGCTCATGCCCTGGCAGGACGTCGTGGGACTGAGCGACGTCGATTTCGCCCGCTTCGAGGAACACCGGCGGCTCATTCGGATCGTCACCACGGCGCGTCTGCGAGCGGCGGTCGCCGAGCACTGGCCGCGGTTGCTCCTGCCGCTCCTGCGTTAACGAGAACCGGGGCGGCGACGGGTTCGCTGTGGCTCGCTCAGCCGCAAACCGAGCAGGAGGAGTGCCATGCCGACGAGACCGAGCGAGAGCAGGGAGAGACCGGTGGCGAGCTGGCCGGTGCCCGTCCGCGGTGCCACCTGCGACACCGGACCAGATTCGCTGCCGGACACGGCTGTCGTGCCACCGGCGGCCGGTGCGGTGCCGGAGCTGCTGGTGTCGCCGCCTCCGCGTTCCGACGTCGCTGGCGTTGTCTCGGTCGTCGCGACCGGGGTGGCCGGGGTGTCGATCGCTTCCGGCGTTGGGGTGAGCTGCTCCCCCAGCGGACCCGGCTCCTCGGTCGGCGGGTGCGCGACTGGCGTTTCCGTGCCGGGAGACTGGGAGCCGGGTGATCCGGCGGACTCGGCTCCATTGGACGGTGCGGTGGAGGTGGGCTCGGGTGCTGACTCCCCAGCTGGTGTCGTTGCGGGGAGTGGTGTTGCCGTCGGGGCGACGGGAGTCGCGGTCGGATCAACGATGCGGGTGGCCGGGAGTCGCTCGGTGATACCGGCATCTCCAGCGACCTGGGCCGCAGCGAGCTGGAGGGCCAATCCCGTCAAGAGCAGAGCGACGATCACACGGTACCGAGTCATCTGTCCTCCCCTTCCTCGCCGGACTGATGTGTCCGGACACGCGTACGGACGCTATCATATTCGGGTGCACTTCCGGTGTCCAGCGATAGTGGGGTGCTGCGGGTATCGGTCGGGAACAGCGCGAGGAAGGGGAACCGGATGAGTGGGACGCGTTGGCGGGGCAGTCAGCTGCCTGGTAGCGATCGTGCAGGGAGGACTCCCGGTGCCGGTGCGCCGTCGTGATGTCGAAACTGGAGCGTCGCGCGTCGTCGAGCCTGCCGAGCGCCGAGAGGGTGCCGCAGGCGAACGGCGGTGGTTGGTCTGGGTGTGCGCGGTGGCAGCGCTGGCCTGGCTCGCGATCGGGTGGCGGTACCTGGTCCGGCTCGAACCGCTGACCGGTGACGAGCCGTATTACGTGGTGACCGCGATCTCGTTGCTCGAGGACGGTGACCTCGACGAGACGAACCAGTACGCTGAACGGGTCTGGCTGCGCTTCTACCCGCCACAGCCGTTGCCAGCCGACTGGCAGGGCTGGCCAAGCTTCCCGTGGGACTTGCCGCCGCACGCAGCGCACGCGGCCCGGCCGGGGCTGTACAGCAAGCATGGTCTCGGTCCCGCGCTCCTGATCGCGGTTCCCTGGGCACTCGCTGGCCGGGTGGGAGCGATGGCCGCGATCGGGCTGTGCGGTCTGCTGCTGGTCGGTCAGCTGTACCTGCTCGCCCGGGAATCCGGAGCAGGCCCGCGCCTCGCGGCGGCGCTGGCTCTCGGGCTCGGGCTCACCATGCCGATCGGCCCCTACGCGCTCTTGATTTTTCCTGAAGTGCCGGCGGCTCTCTGCCTTCTCTACGCAGTACGGCGCCTGGTCGTGCGCGAAAACCGCTGGTGGCAGTGGCTGGCGACGGGGGTGGCTATCGGATTCTTGCCCTGGTTGCACCAGCGGTTCGTCTTCAGTGCGGCGCTGCTGGGTGCAGTGGCGCTCGTACGCGGTATCGCTGCCCGCTTCGGACGCGGCTGGGACGAGGACTGGCCGCGTGTGCTCTGGGCGGTCGTGCCAGCGCTCGCCGGTGGGCTCGGGATCGTCGGCTACGACCTCTGGCTGTACGGGCAGCCGTACCAGAACACGGCCGACCATGCGGGGTTCAACGGCTTCGCCGGCACGCTGAACGGTGCGGCCGGGCTCCTGCTGGACGCGCAGTGGGGACTCGTGGTCGCTGCGCCGGTCTACCTGGCGGCGCTGGCGGCGCTGCCGCTGTGGTGGGTGCGGCAGCCGCGCCTAGCCGGCCTGGTCACCGCCGCCGCGTTGCCGTACCTGGTGCTGGTTGCTGCTTATCGCGTCTGGTGGGGCGAGTGGGGGCCACCGGCCCGCTATCTGGTCCCGGTGGCCGGTTTCGCGGTCGCACCACTGGCGAGCTGGCTCGGCCAGGCGCGACCCTGGGCGCGCCTCCTCGTCGGTGTGCTGTGGGGTTGGGGGGCATTGTTGACGACGATCGGCTATCTGGACCCCCAGCGTTTCTATCACCACCCGGACGGGGTGAACAAGCTGTACCGCACACTGGACGGCTGGCTGGGTACGCCGCTCGCTGAGTGGCTGGTGCCGTTTCAGCCCTTCGCGCAGGCACCGGCGAGCCTGCGCCTGGCGGCCAGCGGGAGCACCCTGCTGTTGCTCGGTGTGCTGATGATGCTCGTCGCTCGCTCGGTCACGACCATGCCCGGAGAGACGGGTCAGGAGCAGCGAGTCGTGCGCGTCGAGCGAGTAGAATGACGGCCGGAGAGGGGGCGTGATGGTTCAGTGGTGGCGCGGGCGACCGTTCCAGCCGAAGGAAAAAGTGACCGAGCCCCGGACGCCGGGAGCATGGGTCGTGACCATCCGGTCGGTGCCGCTGCGGTACGACGAGTTGCGCCGGGTCGTGGAGTCGACTGGTGAGGCGCGCGTCTACTTCGGCGAGGCACTGGCCTATCTCCACGGTGAGGCGGTGGCCCTCCTGCGGGTGGAAGCGACCGGCTTCGGCTGGGTCGAGGCGCTGCAGACGTGGTGGCGACAGGCACAGAAGCGAGATGGCATCCCGTTCGACGTGCGCTTCTACGTGCGTGACCGGGAGTTCGTCGGGAGTTTCCAGCGGGACCGGGTGGAGGACCTGGTTGCGCGCTTGCGCGAACGGGCGCCACGGGTCGGGGGCGTGCCGGTCGCCCAGTGACGCGACTACATGGCCAGGCGCGAGGTCGCTCGTCCGGCTCGTACCGGAGCGTGCTGGGCAGCGACAGCGCGTGGCATGTCGGCCAGTTTGACCACCGCCTGTTCACGAACTCGTCATTCCCCGCTCGAAAATGAGTACTTTCGTCTCTTCCCTTTGGTCATGTGACCGATTACACTCTTCCTAGGACGAGCGGACATCGGGTCCTGGCCCGTTCGTCTTCTGGAGGCAGCGGTTCCCCGGAGGCGATGAAGCGCCGCCTGGAGCGATGGGCGCCAGTAGGCGGCGTGGAGCCAGTGGCGCACCCGGCCGGGTGAGTCCGGGCGGGTGCGTTTTTTGATTCGCAGAGGGGGAGCGAGAGGGCTAGAGAGTGAGTCAGCGAGCAGCTTTCGACAGAGATAGATGAGGAGGCGAGGGATGGGCAAGCAACAGCGCGCAACACGATGGCTCGGTCGACTGACGACAATGGTGGGAGTCGGGCTAGTGCTCGCGAGCCTGGTGCTCGCGGCGGTGGGTGGTGTGGACGGGAATGTCGCAGCTGGAGGCAAAAAGGAGACCCCGACACCGACCGCGCCGAAGAAAATTGACGTGAAGCAAAAGAACGAGAAGAAGGTCTGCTCCAAAGACCGGACCATCGAGTGGCACTTCGTGATCACCCAGATTGATGACCCCTCAGACGCGCCACCGTCGATCACCGTGCAGTTCGCGAACAGCGGTACGGTTACGGTACCGCTCTACGATGTCACTGGTAAAACCGCGCACTACTACTGGTACACCCCGAGCCCAGAGACGATGATCGATGCCTGGACGACGATCTATGGCTCCTGGAAGGGTCAGTTCAACCTGAGTCACGCTGAGTGCGTGAAGCAGACGCCTACTGTCACCGCGTCACCGACGACGAGCCCGATACCGACCGAGGAGCCGACGGAAACACCGGTGACGACTCCCGAGGGAACGCCAGAGCCCACTGAGACAGCGACGCCGACGGAGACTGTCACACCGACAGAGACCGTAACGCCCACTGAAACGGCGACACCCACGGAGACCGCTACACCGACGGAGACGGTGACCCCGACGGAAACGGTGACACCCACGGAGACAGCGACGCCCACGGAGACAGTGACTCCTACTGAGACGGTCACACCGACAGAAACTGCAACACCGACCGAAACCGTGACCCCGACTGAAACGGCGACGCCGACCGAGACAGTGACGCCCACGGAGACCGCTACACCGACGGAGACGGCGACCCCAACGGAGACGGCGACACCGACTGAAACGGCGACGCCAACCGAGACGGTGACGCCGACGGAGACGGCGACACCCACCGAAACGCCGACACCGACTGAAACCGTGACCCCGACTGAAACGGCGACAGCGACGCCGACCGAGACGGTGACGCCGACTCCGACACAGGTGACGACACCGGTCGGAACGCCTGAGCCGACACCCACTGGCACCCCTACCCCGACTCGCACACCGACCGCCACACCGGTGACCCCAACCGTCACGCCGACAGCGACCCGGACACCGACGGCGACACCGAGCGGGACACCCGCGTCGTCACCGACGCCGACGAACACGCCCTCGCCGACACCGGCGAGCGAGGCAGCCGGTGCGACGGCGACACCGACTGGTTCGCCGACGCAGACGCCGGTGAGTGAGGCGTCGCCGGCGACGGCGCAACCGACGCAGACACCGCCGACTCCAGCTGCAGCACCGCAGGTGCTACCGAAGACCGGTAGCCCGGTCGGGACATTCCCGTTCTGGCTGCTGGGTGCGGTGGGGCTCCTGCTCAGCGCGACCGGTGTCGCACTCGAAGTACGCCGCCGCCGAGCAGCGAGCTGACGCCGATCTGCTCTGAGCGAGGGACGCTGGGCCGGGGTGCACACCCCGGCCCTCGTCGTGTGCCAGCTCGCGACGGGTCACGAACCGGTACCAGGGCGCGGTGGGAGCGGTCCAGGCCGGTCGATTGCTCGAGGAGAGGAGTGGACGTAGACTCGGCGCGGGCCGTCGTGGCGCGGTGCCGCTCACCGGTCCGGGCTGTTCCAGCGCGCAGCAGGGATGCAGTGGTGACGCTCAGTCAGCTGGTCCAGCTGGTCCTCCTCGGGACGATCTGGGGAAGCTCGTACCTCTTCATCAAGCTGGCGGTGGCTGACTTCCCGCCAGTCGCGCTGGTCGAGGTTCGTTTGCTCCTGGGCGCTTTGGTTCTGGCTCTGGTCCGCTGGTCGGCGCGCCAGCCATGGCCGGCACGGTCGGTGTGGCCCCACCTCGTCGTCATGGCGCTCGTGGGTAACCTGGCGCCGTTTCTCTTGATCGCCTGGAGCGAACAGCACATCGAGTCCGGACTCGCCTCGGTCCTCAATGCGACCACACCCTTTTTCACGGTGTTGTTCGCGGTGCTCGTCTTCCGGGCCGAGCGATTGACGTGGGGCAAGGCAGCTGGCGTGGTGCTCGGGTTCCTCGGGGTAGCCATCCTCAGCGGTAGCGCTCTGACCGCGTTCCGGACTGTCTCGGCGCTGGGGCAGCTGGCTGTCCTCGCCTCGAGCGCCTGTTACGGGCTAGGGTTCGCCTACGCGCGGCGATTCCTCCGCGGCGCACCGCTCGCGCTGGCAGCGAGCCAGATCGCGGTGGCGGCCGTGCTACTCCTGCCACCGAGTCTCGTGCTCGTCGACCGCGCGGAGCTCCAGCCGAGCGGCAGTGCGGTGCTCGCGGTGGCGGTACTCGGCGTCCTCGGCAGTGGCCTCGCCTACGTGCTCTACTACCGGTTGATCGCGTCAGCCGGTGCGGTCGTCGCCTCGCTGGCGACCTATCTCATGCCACCGGTCGGCGTGACGCTCGGCTGGCTGGTGCTGGGCGAGCCGGTCGGCTGGCGGCTCCTGGCCGGCGTCCTCGTCATCCTGGTCGGGATGGCGATGGTGCAGGGGCAGGCGGGGTGGACAGCGCTGCTGGCGCGTGGCCGTCCAGCTTCCCTTCCACCGGCTCGCGATTAGGGCAGGGTCAAGATTTCCGGACCGTTCTCGGTGATAGCGACCGTGTGCTCGAACTGGGCGGAGAGACTGCCATCGGCAGTGACCACGGTCCAGCGATCGGGCAGGAGGCGCGTCTCTGGCCTCCCGGCGGCGATCATCGGTTCGATCGTGATGACCATGCCGGGGCGGAGGAGCGGACCCTGGCCCGGTGGGCCGTAGTGCGGGAGCATCGGCTCCTCGTGCAGGGCACGGCCGATACCATGCCCATAGAGGTTCCGGACGACCGAGAAACCGTTTGCCTCGACATGACGCTGGATGGCGTGCGAGATATCGGTGAGGCGGTTACCGGCTCGGGCGTAGGAGATACCGATCTCGAGTGCCTCGCGGCAGACCCGGAGGAGCTTTTCGGCTTCAGGTGAGATGCGTCCCACTGGCACGGTGACCGTCGCGTCACCGTGATAGCCACGGTAGCGAGCGCCGACATCGATGCCGACGATGTCTCCCTCCTGGAGGACGCGCGGTCCGGGGATGCCGTGGACGACCTCTTCGTTCACCGAGACGCAGATGGAGGCGGGGAAGCCCCGGTAACCCTTGAAGGATGGGACAGCCCCGTGCTTGCGGATGATCCGTTCGGCGATCCGGTCGAGATCAGCAGTCGTGATACCAGGCCGGACGGTCTCGGCGAGAACGGCGAGAACCTCCGCGACGATCTTACCGGCTTCGCGCATGAGACGGATCTGCTCGGGACGTTTGAGGACGATCGCCACGCTCGCCTCCTGGCCAGCCGCGCTGGGCCACCGACGAACCATTGTACCATGGAAGGGCGATCCCCGTTTTTTCGCGATCTGGCGGCCGAATTCAGCTGTCCGGCATGCTGCCAGCGCGGGAATGCCAATCCACCGGCGGTGCCCGTACGTAGTGCTGGTGGAAGGTCGTCGGGAACAGCGAAGGAGGAGCCATGCGGTGGTTCGGACGTGTACTCGTCATCGTGCTCGGGTTCGTCACGCTGGCCGTGCCGGTGGCAGCGCAGGAATCGGTGACGATCCAGCTCCGCGAGCAGAACGGATCGGGACAGTCGGGAACGGCGGTGCTCACGGCGGAAGGCGACCGCACGCGCGTGGTGGTGACACTCTCCAATCCGCCGGCTGGCATCGTGCAGCCCGCGCACATTCACGAGGGGACGTGCGCGAACTTGAACCCGCAGCCACGTTATCCGCTGCAGAGCCTGAGCGGTGGCCGCTCCGAGACGGTCGTCGACGTGCCACTGAGCCAGCTCCTGGCCGGGCAGTTCGCGATCAACGTGCACAAGTCACAGCAGGAAATCAGCACATACGTCGCCTGCGGTGAGATCCGGGCGCAACTGGCACCGGCGACCGGTGGTGGTCCGCGTGGCCTGCCACTCTCGGCAGTCGCTGCAGCGGCAGTGACAGGCCTTGCACTCGTGGCGGTCGGTGCCCGCCTGCGTCGAGCCTGGCGGTGAGGCGCGCGATGCGGACGCGCCGACAGTTCCTCTTTTCCATTGCCGTCATGCTACTCGCCAGCTGCGGCCAATCGCCGCGTTCGGCGACCGTCGAGAGTGGTGGGGTGACTGACGGGTACGGTTCGTATGACTACGGCCCATCTTTGGCGTCGCCGGAGCGGTCGTCGAGCCCGTCGATCGTTACGACCGCTCCGGCGCCGAGCAGGCAGCTGACGGTGACAAGCACCGGGACAGTCGAGATCCGGATCGTGAACTTCGACTTCGAGCCCGCCGAGGTGACTGTCCCGCTCGGGACGACGGTGATCTGGCGCAACGTGTCGCCGACGACACACACCGTGACCGCGAAGGACGGCGCGTTCGACAGCGGTCTACTCGAGAGCGGGAAGCACTACGAGGTGACGCTGACGCAGCCGGGAACCTACGAGTACTGGTGCACGTTACATCCGGAGATGGTCGGCCGGGTCATCGTGCGGTGACCGGTGCGGTATGCTTGCCCGGCGGTCGGAGCGACGCAGCGAGGGCAACGCCGCAGCATGTACTGTCCGACCTGTGGGACCGAGCAACCACCCGGGCCAGCCTGCATCGCTTGTGGGAGGCCGTTCCGCTGGCAACCGCTAGCCCGATCAGGACCGCGCCGACGGCTCTCGTATCAGCGGCGCGGCGTTGGGAGCCGCGTCCTGGGTTGTTTGACGACACTGCTGGCGGCACTCGTTGTGATCCTGGCCGTGGCGGCCGTCGTCACGCGCGAGCCGGTAGCCGCACCGGGCTCCGAGGATTCGCGGACCGGGAACGGTGCGGCGATACCCGCGGTGCCCACGGACGAACCGGGCACGAGCCAGGTGACGGCGACTGCTGGTCCGGAGACGATCGTCGTCACCGAAGCGGAGTTGAACCGCTGGCTGGCCGAGTATGCGGCAGAGCTCCGGCCGGCCACTGACCCGCGGGCTGAGATCGATCCGGATGGGATCGCCTTGCACGTTCGTGTCTACGGGATCGGCGCGACCTATCGGGCGCGACCGGCGGTCGACGATGGCCGGATCGTGCTCGAGGATGCGCGTGTCGAAGGGCCGCTCGGGGTTGCGTTGCGGGCGGACGAGGTGACGGCGCGCCTGGAGGCAGCGTTGCAGGAGCGTCTGACGTCGACTGGCATGCGCGCGACCGGCTTGACGCTCGAGCCGGGTGTGCTGACGGTGACGCTCGAGCCGGTCGGGGGCTGAGAGCGGATGTGTACGGAGGGCGCAGTGAGCGAGGCCGCTGAGGTCGTGCGGACCGTGCTGGCAGCGCTGAACCGGGGGGACCTGGAGGCAGCGCTGCGGTATTGCGCGGATGATATCGTCCTCTGGGCGCCAGGTCCGAGTCCAGCCGGCATTGAGCTGCGTGGCAAAGATGCATTGCGGGCGTTCCTCGAGGCGAGCGAACGAGCCTGGCCCGATAGCTGGGCGGCGGTGCGGACGTTCGTTGCCGATGGTGAGGAAGTGGCGGTCGAGCTGGTCGCGACGGCGACACACCGGGGCGAGCGGGTGACGCAGCCGATGGCGGCATTCTTCACCGTGCGTGACGGGCTGATTGTGCGGCAGGCCTGTTACTTCGACCTGGCTGGACTCCTGGCGCTCTTGCGCGAGCGGGGTATCGCGTGACACATTCCGGTAACGAAGTCGACAGGCGAGGCGCTGGACGCGCAGTGCGGAGTGTGGCATACTCCATGGTGCCGGGGTGAAAGAGAGCGAGCCCTGGCCCCACCGTCGCACACCTGTCTCATCTCCTCCTCACGTGCGAGGCAGCCGGTTTTCCTGCGGCTGCCTCGTGCGTCGTTCGGACGACGTGTCGGTTCCGCAAGTACAATGAGGAAGAATCGGCCAAGGCGCAATACAGAAGCCTGGCTATGAGAGGTCGAGGATTCGGTCATGGACGAACGCAACGAGGCAGCACGCGGTCGACGTGAACAACAGGGCAACCGGGGTCTGCGGTTCCCACGAGGACCGCTCGGCCCGCGCTTCGGTCTCCTCTGGATCATCATCGGCTTGATCATCTTCTACAACCTGTACGCGTTCCTCCGGCCGGATTCGAGCGGGCCGCAGCCGGAGGTCGCCTACTCCAGCTTTGTCCAAGCGGTCGAACGCGGGTTCGTCTCGCAGGCGACTCTCTCCGGACAGACGGTCGAGGGACAGTTCAACCAGCCGCTCCGCGTCGTCAATGGGGTCGTCTATTTCCCTGACGAATCGTTGCCCGAAACCGCTGCGGCGAGCGACGTGCGCGAGGTCACGCGCTTCCGGACCGTGATACCGGAAAACACGCAACCAGAGGTCGCCCAGCTGTTGCAGGAACACGGCGTCCTATTCTCCGCGCGCGCGTCGGGCGGCGCGTCGTTACCGTCGTTGCTCTTGAGCGTCTTGCCGTTCGTTTTCCTGCTCGGATTGCTCGTGCTCTTGGGGCGGAACTTGAGTCGTGGGCAGCAGAACGTCTTCAACTTCGGCCGCTCGCGGGCGCGCGTGTATGACGTGGAGCGCCCGCAGGTGACGTTCGCCGACGTGGCTGGTGAGGAGGAAGCGAAGGCGGAACTCGCCCAGGTCGTCGATTTTTTGAAGAATCCCGCCAAGTACCACCGGATCGGGGCGCGGTTGCCGCGCGGTGTGTTGCTGATCGGCCCACCGGGTACCGGAAAGACGTTGCTGGCCCGGGCAGTGGCCGGGGAGGCAGGGGTGCCGTTCTTCAGTGTCAGTGCTTCCGAGTTCGTCGAGATGTTCGTCGGTGTGGGTGCGAGCCGGGTGCGTGACCTGTTCGAGCGCGCGAAGGCGCAGGCACCGTCGATCATCTTCATCGACGAGTTGGATGCGGTCGGCCGGCAGCGGTTCGCGGGGCTGGGGGTCGGGAACGACGAGCGGGAGCAGACGCTCAATCAGCTCCTGGTCGAGATGGACGGGTTCGAGGCCCACACCGATGTGGTGGTGATCGCGGCAACCAACCGGCCGGACGTGCTCGATCCGGCGCTCCTGCGGCCTGGCCGGTTCGACCGGCAGGTGGTGGTGGGCTTGCCGGACAAGCGGGGTCGTGCGGCGATCCTGCGCATCCACACGCGGGGTATACCGATCGCCCCGGATGTGGATCTGGATGCGCTGGCGGCAGCGACACCCGGATTCTCTGGAGCAGACCTCGCCAACCTGGTGAACGAGGCAGCACTCATCGCGGCGCGTCGCGGCAAGCAGGTCGTCGATCGGTCGGATTTCGAGGAGGCGCTGGACAAGATCCTGCTCGGGACGACGCGCTCGCTGCTGATGAGCGAGGAAGAGCGACGGCTGGTCGCCTACCACGAGGCGGGGCATGCGGTGGTGGCGTACTTCACGCCTGGTGCGGATCCGTTGCGCAAGATCAGCATCGTGCCGCGTGGGCGCGCGCTGGGCGTGACGGTGCAAGCGCCGGAGGAAGACCGCTTCAACTACACGCGCAACCAGTTGCTCGGGCGGCTGGCTGTGCTGCTGGGCGGTCGAGCGGCCGAGCAGCTGGTCTTCAACGAAGTGACGACCGGTGCGCAGAACGACTTGAAGGAAGCGACCCAGCTGGCGCGGCGGATGGTCGGGCTCTGGGGGATGAGCGAGGAGCTGGGGCCGGTCTATCTGGGACTGGGGGAGCAGCACGTCTTCCTCGGGCGGGAGATCGTACAGGATCACAGCATCGGGACGACGACGCTCGATCGGGCGGACCAGGCGGTGCGGCGGCTGCTGGATGAAGCGATGGAGCGGGCCGAGCGGATCCTGCGGGAGCACCGGGCGGAGCTGGACCGGCTGGCGGAGCTCTTGATCGCCGAAGAGACGGTTGGGCCGGAGAAGATCCGCGAGGTGCTCGGGGAGCAGCCGGTGGTGGCGGCGGAGGAACGCTGAGTCACGACATATCCCGTGTGGTTCAGGATTCGAGTTCCTCGGTGATCACGGAGAGGGGGAGCGTGCGCAGTCGGCAGAACGAGCGGGTTCAGCGGATTCCGGTTGAAACGCCAGGCGGGCTCTATAGCCGCTGGTTCGTCGCGATCACGGCTCTCTTCGTGACGACGTTGATCGCCTCGAACATCGTGGCGGTCAAGATCGTCGATGTGTGGGGGTTGTACGTGCCGGCTGGTACCGTCACGGTTTTCCCCCTGAGTTACATCTTCGGCGACGTCTTGACCGAAGTGTACGGTTACCGGCGAGCTCGGCTCGTGATCTGGCTCGGCTTCGCCTGCAACCTGCTGGCTGTCGCGGCATTCACCGCGACGCAGTACCTTCCAGCAGCCCCGTTCTGGGACGCCCAGGCGGCGTACGAGCGCATTCTCGGCTACACCCCGCGTCTGCTCGCTGCGTCGTTCCTCGCCTACCTGGTGGGCGAGTTCGCGAATGCGGCTGTTCTGTCGCGCCTGAAGATTTGGACACACGGTCGTTTTCTCTGGGTGCGGACGATCGGTTCGACGCTGGTGGGGCAGGGGCTGGACTCGCTGGTCTTCGTGACGGTGGCGTTCATCGGCACGATGGCCGGGCAAGACCTGGTGCGGACGATCGTCACCGCCTGGCTCGTCAAGTCGGCCTACGAGGCCGTCGCGACGCCGGTCACCTACCTTGTCGTCAACACCCTGAAGCGCGCCGAGGGGATCGATACGTACGACTACGGGGTCAGTCTCTCGCCGTTCCGTCTGGATTGATGCTCACCGTGCACCGGTCGACGTCGCCAGACGATCGCGGCCGTGGGTGCAGAAGACGGCGGCTACAGGTGCTCCTTCCCGGTGGATGTGCGACGGGGAGCAACGGACGCGTTTTCGGGCTTTGCCGGACGGGGTCGGGTAGACTGCACCGGAACGAGTCCGGCACGCGTGATCCGCGCGGTCATCCGTCAGCCGGCGATGAGTCGAGGTGCATCGACCGGCGGCGGTTCGTCGCCCATATCGACACTCCTTGCCCCGCCTCGCCCACGTCTGCCCTATAGGAGCGACGCGTGCGTCGCCCGCAAGACACCCCTCACCCCCGCCGCTCCCGCGGCACTCTCTCCCACGATCGCGTGGGAAAGGGGGCCGGGGGTGAGGAGGCCGTGGCCTGCCGTGCCTGTTCAGGCTGGAATGTGTGGGAACGGCGTCGCGTTCCCGGCGCTGACGGGCCGGACGGGTCGAGCACGCCCGACCCGGGCGAGTCACGCACGCGTGACCCGAAGGGTCAGGCACGCCTGACCCCTACACGGGGGTGGCGGTGGTCGATGGGGCCGGTGGCCAATGGGCAGGCGACTGTCGGTAACCCACCGCACACGCGTAGGGGCGCGGCGTGCGTAACCCATCCGTGCCGACAGGTGCGGGTCTGCCACTCGTGGCGTGCTGAGCCCGTCGAGGCCCCCTCACCCCGCATCGCTCCGCGCGGCACCCCGTCCACGTTCTCCCTGTAGGGGCGACGCGCGCGTCGCCCGGCCGCGCCGAAAGGCGCGGGGATCGACGAGCCATGACACCGCACCCGGTTGACACCCCTCACCCCGCCTCGCTCGCGCTCGGCACCCCCTCTCCCCCGGTGTGCGGAGAGGGGGTCGGGGGGTGAGGGGGCTCCAGCGTGTGCCGCGTGTGGGCATCGTCGCGGGTCGGTGGCCCAGTTTCCCGGCTCTGGCGGGCCGGGCGGGTCAGGCACGCCTGACCCGGGCGGGTCACGCACGCGTGACCCCTACAGGGGGTGGCGGTGGTCTTCAAGGTGGCGGTGGGCGATCGACAGGGAACCGTTGGCGCCCGATCACACGGTGTAGGGGCGACGCACGCGTCGCCCGCATTCCCGTGTAGGGGCGGGGCGTGCCTCGCCCGACCGCGCCGCGAGGCGCGGCAACGGAATCGATGGTTTGCTCACCCACGGTATCGTGGCGACGGGAAATGCCGGCCCCTTTAGGGCCGGAAGGGTCAGGCACGCCTGACCCCTACAGGGGAACGGCAATCGAACGGCGGCCACGGTCGCAGGCCACCGGTCACGGCCGGTGCATCGTCCCCGTTCCTGGAGGGGCGGGGCGGTGCCTCGCCCACCGCGCCGTGAGGTGCGGCACTCGAAGTCGACGGCAGTACCCACAGTCCGTGGATGTGTCGCGGCAGCAGTGCGCGTGGCTACCGCCCCTGCCGTGCCGGCGAGTAGGGCCGCACTCGATCCCGTACGCGGTGCCACTGCTTACCCACGGCTCGCTGTGGAGGCTAAGCGACGAGTACGCGATTCCCGTGAGGCACGAGGCGTGGGGGACGAGCCGTTCGTGACGACGCCACCGGCCCTTCGTGAGCGAGAGACGGACCGGTGGCGCGTTCGTGCGGTGTGCGGGACGGATCGGCCTCTCAGCTTCCGAGACGCGGGTTGCCGTGAACTTTCCACACTGCCACGACACTCGGGCGCGGAATCGTGCCGTCGGGCCAGCTGGAGACGAGCTGCTCCAGCGTTCCCCCTTCGCCCGGATGCTGGATGGCACAGAAGAGTGTCTGGAAATCCGGGGCGAACTCGGGACCGGAAACCTCGCACCCGCGCGGACCGCTCAAGAACATTCGGACATATCCGCGCTCGTCGCCGCTGGTCGGCACGGCGTAGATGCCGTCATTCCGTCCGAAGGTAGCTGGCTGGCCATCGGTCGTGATCCACAGGTTACCCCAGGCGTCGAAGGTGATGTTGTCTGGGCAAGAGATTGGGCTGATCTGGCTCGGATCGAAGCCGGCAGCGAAGACGAGATCGTCGGGATCGGCCGGATCGCCACAGAGGAGGAAGAGGTTCCACCTGAAGCGCGTCGCGGCGTAGTCACCGTTTGCCTCGGCGAGTTCGATGATATGTCCGTGGCGGTTATTGCCGCGCGGATTCGCGCGGTCGATTTGATTCCAGTTGCGGCGGGTGTTGTTGGTGCAGACGATGTAGACGAGCCCGTTGACCGGATTCGTCTCGATGTCTTCGGGGCGGTCCATCTTGGTCGCGCCGAGGAGGTCGGCAGCTCGGCGGGTATTCACCAGGACGTCGGCCTGGGACGTGAAGCCATTCGCTTCGGTGAGCGGCCCTTCCCCGTAGACCAGTGGTAACCAGTCGCCAGTGCCGTCGTCGTTGAAGCGGGCGACGTAGAGGGTGCCGGAATCGAGCAGGGAGAAGTTCGCCGTGCGGTCGTTGGGATCGTAGCGTCCATCGCTGACGAACTTGTAGACGTACTCGAACCGCTCGTCATCGCCGGAGTAGACAACGACCCGTCCGTCCCGGTTGACGACGACGGTTGCACCCTCGTGCTTGAAGCGGCCGAGCGCGGTCCGCTTCTTCGGGACGAAAGTTGGGTCATAGGGATCGATCTCGACGATCCAGCCGAAGCGGAACGGCTCGTTCGGTTCGCGGGTGACGTCGAACCGGGAGTCGAACCGCTCCCAGCGACGTTCGGAGGGGCCAGACGGGAGGCCGTAGCGCTGGTGAATCGCCGAGCGGGGGTCGGTCGAGGGGAGTCCAGCGAGGTTGCCGAAATACTGGTGGAAGTTTTCCTCGCAGGTGAGGAGCGTACCCCATGGCGTCTTGCCGCCAGCACAGTTGTTGAGCGTGCCGAGCACGAGCGTACCGGATGGATCGCTCGAGGTCTTGAGCCAGTCCGAGCCGGCGACCGGTCCGGTCAGCTCGCAGGGCGTGGTGCCGGTGATCCGCCGGTTGTAGGCGGAGCCAGGTCGGTACGTCCACTGCCCGCGGCCGCGCTGGATGATCTCGACGATCGAGGCGCCATGTGCCTCCAGTTCGGTCGCGACCTGCCAGGGTTCCGGATCGCCGGGTCGATAACCCGGGAACATGAGCTCGGGATTCGTGTACTCGTGGTTGACGGCGAGTAGCGCATGCTGTGGGTTCGCGGAACGGAGCGGGAGCGGGAAGAATCCGACGAAGTCGCAGTTGTACCCGAATTGCAGTGCTTGGCGTTCAGGGGACTGCTCCATGAGCCGGAACTCGGGGCCCCAGGCTTGGAGCGGATCACCCCAACGGATGACGACGAGGGAATCGTACCCGTTCGGCACTGTGACACGGTCGTCCAGGTTGAGTCGAACAGGCTGAAACGTCAGTGCTCCTCGCCCGCCAGCGCTCGCGTCATCGATGCGTGCGGCGCTGAGGATCAGTGCAACGGCAGCGGCACCCTTGAGAACGGTGCGTCGTTGCAGACGCCGAGCGAGGATCGCCTCGAACGAGGGGTTGTCGCTGTGATTGACAGAGTCGGTAAAGCATTTGCTTCCGCAGGCCCACCGGCACTTTTGCAGCCAGGCGATGAACGCGGGTGACATCGGGACGGGTCGTCGGACAGCCATCGCTCTGCCTCCCCCTTGATCGACCGCTGGGTCACTGGCCTCCCGCCGTAGTGGTAGCGGAAAGTCTGGTCGGAACGGTGAAGAATTCGTTGCCAAGGCGGCATGCCAGCCGGGAAACGGGGCACAGATCCGGGATCGAGGGTTGTGTTACGATACGGCGACAGCGAGCGAGCACGGGTGGGTGAGGGCGAGGTGCGAAGATGGAACTAGCTGGGCTCCTGCAGAAGCGACTCGCACTAATCTTCCCCGGGCAGGGGAGCCAGCATGTCGGGATGGGGCACCGGGTGCACCAGTTGTCGGAGGCTGCCCGGCGCGTGTTCGCGCAGGCGGAAGAGATCCTCGGTATGCCGCTGCGGCGACTCTGTTTCGAGGGGCCGGAGGAGGAACTCACCGATACCGCGAATGCCCAGCCGGCGATCCTGACGGTGAGTCTCGCCTACCTCGAGGCGATCCGGGAGCGCCTGCGGGAACTGGGTGCATCCCTCCAGCCGACCGTCCTCGCCGGACACAGTCTCGGCGAGTTTACGGCGCTCGTCGCAGCGAACGCTCTGCGGTTCGAGGATGCTCTGCGGCTGGTGCGGGAACGAGGCCGCCTGATGCGCGAGGCGAGTGTCGAGCGGCCTGGTGGGATGGCAGCAGTGCTCGGATTGGAGCGTGAGGCTTTGGAGGAAGTCTGCCGGGAAGCGAGCGAACTCGGCCTCGTGGTGGTGGCGAACGATAACTCGCCTGGCCAGCTCGTGATCTCTGGCGAAGAACGCGCACTCCAGCGCGCGATGGAGCTGGCTGCCCAGCGTGGAGCCAAGCGGGTGGTGCGGCTCGGTGTGACGGTTGCTTCGCACTCACCGCTGATGGAGCGGGTCGCGCACGCGCTCGCGGAACTTTTGGCCCGTATCCCGCTGCGCGAGCCGGAGATCCCGATCGTCGCCAACGTGACTGGCAAGATTCTCTCGACTGTCGAGGAGATTCGCCGGGAACTCGCCTGTCAGGTGGCACTCCCGGTGCAGTGGACGGCGAGCGTGCGCGAGATGCGCAGTCGCGGCGTGACGACGTTCCTGGAGGTTGGTCCTGGACAGGTGCTGACCGGTTTGGTCAAAAAAATCCAGCGTGACGTCGAGGCGTATTCGATGAAGGATCTCGGTTTCGAACCGTAGTGCGGACGAGGAGGTTCAGGTGCACCGCGTCGTCGTAACCGGACTCGGGGCGATCACGCCGCTGGGTTTGGACGTACCGACCTTCTGGCAACGCTTGCTGGCTGGCGAGTCGGGGATCGACCGGATCCAGAGCTTCGACGCAAGCAACCTCGAGGTGCAGATCGCCGCTGAGGTGAAAGGGTTCGATCCACGCGATTTCATGGACTTCAAGGCTGCCCGCCGGATGGACCGGTTCTCGCAGTTCGCGGTCGCGGCGGCACGCGAAGCGATCCGCGATGCGCAGCTGGAGATCACGCGGGAGAACGCCGAGCGGATCGGCGTGATGATCAATACCGGCGGTGGCGGTATCCAGACGATGGAGCGAGAAGTCGTCACGTTCTACCAGCGCGGGCCGAGTCGGGTGAGCCCGTTCTTCGTGCCGATGTTCGCGCCCAACATGGCCGCCTGCCAGGTCTCGATCGTCTACGGTATCACCGGGCCGATCATGGCGTCGGTCGCGGCCTGTGCTGCGGGGAC
>Ga0207768_100333_pt1 | contig 33322 bp, 51 predicted proteins | sample CeladaPassaB1F01_FD_187478 | JGI IMG/M metagenome (GOLD analysis project Ga0207768, IMG submission 187478) | Cellulose-adapted microbial communities from the Joint BioEnergy Institute, USA - Passage B1F01 (SPAdes) (version 2) | ecosystem: Engineered > Bioreactor > Continuous culture >... | reverse complement strand
ATACGAGATGCCTAAAAATAAGGCACCTCTGCTTTCCTGTTGTCTTTTTTGGCCATTTGTAGTGTATCCAAACTGATCACAGGATATACAGAGTTGACCGGGTTTTATGGATTTTCACAGAAAAAAGAGCCTACTCAAAGCGAGTAGGCTTCGTCTTACTTTATTTCCGCTTGTAACAAAATAGCATCTTTATCGCCTTTATACGTATACTGTACATCATTATAGTTAATCACTTTTGTATATTCCAGTAGATTGGTTTTGTCATCAGAAAGCCCTAGTTCAGAAACCACCTTGTGACGATCTCCATAACTTAAAGATTCATCCGCCGTGCCAACCAGCAAAACAAAAGCAAAGTCTAAATCATCTTTTTCCGTTAAAAGGGCTTCTGGCATCGCAGCGAGCGTTATTTTATTATCTTTAATGAATATGTGTATATTATCTGATAGCGCAATAGCATACTCTCCGTCTTTGGTTTTGTCGCTAGAAATAATTTTTAAATTCGTTTTGCTCCCCATTTGTTTTAGTGCTTCCGAAATTCTGTTTTCAATTTCTTTCGGATCAACTTTTGCCTTTGATTCGGTTGTTTCAGAACCGCAAGCCGCTAAAAATAGCACAAAGACAGATACCAAAAAAAGTAAAATGATCTTTCTCATTGTTCTTCCTCCCAATCCCTTTTTACCTACATGTTACCACATTTATATATAAAAAAAGAACCCCGCCGTACGGCAGGGTTCAGCCAACGATATAGACAGGATACCCCTTTTGCTTCAATTCCTCGACCAATCGCTCGGCATTCTTCCGATCGGCAAACGCCCCGACTTGCACGCGATACAATTTTCCGTCAGACGGTTTTTGTTCCGGTTGGGGCTTTGTTTTTTTCTTCAATCCAAAGACTTTGACAATCCCTTGAACGTGACCGTGGGCGATTTGCAGGAGGAATTGCTCGGATTTGAGTTTGGCCGCATCGTTCGCGTTGTCGATGAACAAGTTTTCTGTCAAGATAGCCGGCATCTTCGTTTCGCGCAATACAGCGTAGTTAGCGCGCTTCTTACCCCTGTCTCGCACATTACCGATCGCTCTCATGATTTCTTCGTGAATCACGTTTTGGTATGCGATTGTGGCTTGCGATACACCGCCGTTGTAAATGTAGGACTCGAATCCCGTGCCACCTCCGGCGTTGATGTGTACGGAAATGAAGTAATCGGCATTCAGTTTGTTTGCGATCGCTGCACGTTCGGATAACTCAAGGAATCGGTCATCAGTGCGTGTATAATGTACTTCTACGCCTTCGTATTCGCCTAATAAGCGGCCGATGTGTTTGACAATGGTAAGGGTAAGGTCTTTTTCTTTCAAGCCGTTAGCTACTGCGCCGGGGTCGTTTCCACCGTGTCCAGCATCAAGAACAATACGTACCATTATTTATCCGCTCCTTTCTCACTTTTCCCTTTCAGTACCTCTACCGCCTGCTTGATTTGTTCCGGCACCGGCAATCCGATTCGTCCCGCATTTTCAATGATCGAAAGTAGCTCATTCGCTAAATAAAAAAAGATCGTCGCATCTCGGAACAGTCCATTTGTTCCGACCGCACGATCAATGAGATGGCCGACTGCAACTAGCGCGAAAATCATGACTTTTTTCGGAATGCGCTTGAAACCAACTGCGCTTCGCAGATTCCCTTCGCGACTGGCAGCTAGTACACCTGTCACATAGTCAAGAATCACTAACGCAAGCAAAATACCGAGCAGTTCTGACCACCCACCAAAAAGATAACCGACGACAGCACCGACCGCAGCCGCGCCGGTTTTGTAAATAACGTCGAGTCTCTCCATTTGTTTCACCTCATTTAAAAACTGTCTATATAAAGGTCATAAGTCAGCTTCATTGTGTTCGTGTTTGTTTTCGTGACGGGACTAGGTAAAAGGTTACGCGCGCCTATAAATCCTAACGGTCGTATTGTAACGTCGCGTTTCGTGTAATCATATTGGCCGTTGTTATATGATGCTGTCTGTTTAATTTCTATAAACTGTTTTTTTGCTACGTCGTATGTTATAGATGAATAGTTATTATCAACCTTTGTTCTAACCGGTGTGTCTTTTGACAAATTTAACATTGCTCGATCCACAAAATAAATATAACCATCTACCGTAATCACTAGCATATTTAGGTCCAGTATATATTGCATACCGGCACAATATTTTTGATAAACGTCAATGGACTCCCTCTGGATTACTTTAACGTCTATCGGGTTCACTAAATCATTGATGTTATAGCGATTTATTTGCAAATCGTTAGAGTAGCTAGTGCGCGATTCCATATAAACGTCTTGCCCCACAATAGCGAATAGGTCGAGTAAATAGCCGCTATAACTTCTACTCGTTTGGGACGTTCCCGGTATATTTTTTGGTGATCCGTTTTGTCCATAACAATAAAGAGTGTTTCCGCTAACTAGGTAAATGTCCCCGTTTGGCGCTATCTCAAAATCATTAAAACTGGAAGTAGTATTTAACAGCGCATAGACTTGCCCGTTTGTAATCGTCCTGGATTGGATATTCAAGTCATAAACCAAAATAGCCGCTTTATTCGTTTGCGCTTCTTTTCCCATAAAATACAATTTTCCATTTTTTGGTTTTGCCTGTATAAAATCGACAAATAAATACCCATTTGGCGCGGATATTTGACGGGAAGTTTTCCCCATAATCGCAAGAGAAATATTTTTGTCATAATCGTAATTCCAATAAACACTATTAAAGGTTCCGTTCGCCGCATGTGTTGGCCAATCGTAAACTAAATGAATATGTTGAGGCTCTACAAAACTTTCTACGGTGTTTAATGATCCCCGTTTTGGGTCGCTACCGGAATAGGGGCTATATCGGTCGGCATATCCGATAATGCGCCCCCGCATAATAATTTCGTTTTCGGGATCTTCCGGGCCGTCGTAATCCGTTAAAACGAGCCAACTCATAGGAAAATTTAGGTTAGTTCCCCATTCTCCATTTAAATTTTTAAATACTACATCATACCTCGCTAAATCATAAAGCGGCCCGCTGTATTGAATATATGATCCTGATGTATTTACACGTTGTGTAAGAAAAGCAAATAATGCAGCTTGTCGTTGTAATTCTTCCATAACTTTAGAGATAAAGTTTTCACTTTCTACCCGCTCGACTAGCTTACCGGTTAAGGCGTCGAATAATTCGATAGTGTGAACGCCCCTAACATTCTTTAGGGGCTTTTCTTTGGTTATTTCGATCGCTTCGCCGGTTAAAAAATTGCGTTTTGTCGCTTTGCTTTGTCGGATCATGGTTTTACCACCCTCTATTATTTGGTTATATTGATCGCTTCATGTGTCTCTATGGTGTTTTCATATGCTAGACCGTGCCGTTGTTCTACGTTTACGCGGCCCGGTTCATTTAAAACAATAGCGATAGCTTGGTGCGTTTGGATCGTCTTATGAATCGTTTTATTAATGTTGTAAATTTCGGCTAGGATCGGCCGCGGTACTTCAGACGATAGACCGCCTAGTAAGTTTTGGGCATAGACAAACATTTGCAGGCCATCTTGTGGTATGTCGATCGTGCCGGTACTTGTGAACATTTGTACCTCAAGCATACCGGTACCGCTTGGCATTTGCGCGATGATAAACGGCAGCCCTATACTATGCCAGCCTGCCGGCATATATTGTTTGATCGGCGGACCTATATCGGTACCGTTCATCATTATTTTAACCGTAAGCGTTAGTGTTGTCTTCGCTTCACAAATTAACATTAGGCCAATTTGGGCGTTAGTGCTGCCAAAATTCGTTATGCTTATTTGCAGCGGGAAAAGCGGGCTTGTCCCTATCGTTTTTGCGGCCCCGGACGTTGCAAAAAGCAAATCGGGCTGCGCTGCTTGTACGTCGCTACTAATGCTGTCGTTTGATACGTCCCCTAATCCCGGCTCTAAAAAGCCTAGTTCCACCTCGTTTCTCCACGGTTCTTGCGGATATACCTTCATGCGTAAAATCCGCGTTGTAACGTCTAAATTTAGATCCTCGTTATATATCCGTACATCATCACCTAAATAAAAACGGTCTTCCTCTAGGCCAGTGATCGCGGATAAATCTAATACCGTGACTTTGTAGCTGATCCGTGGGAAAGCCATTTCTTTTAATAAGTCCTCTGCATACCGTTTCAAGTTACCCGGCAAAATAAAACGCTCGTCCTCTAAAATGTATTCCTTCCGGTACTTTTTCCGGGCCTCCGACAAACTGACGCCCTGCATAACGTACCAATCGTAATTTTCTACATAGTTTTTTCCATCGTTCACGTCTGCGATTGTCAACCCGTTTTTTCCATATGGGATGATCACTGTCGCCTCCGGTGGTGTAATGGTTCGTTTTACGCTTTTCAAGTTTTTACGGTATCTGAATGATACACCTCGATTACTCCCGATCCGTTGCACCAAGTTAATTGTGCGATTCATGCTATCCCATTGGATTTCTAGCCCTACAATCTTGGCGACTTGTCGCACCAGCCACAACGCGGTTTTACGGCTTTCCTTGAGACTGAATATTTCATCTTCATAGCCCGCTTCGATGATGCCGATTTTCCAACCCGTACCACTCAAAATTTTCCCTAATCCATTTCTCAATTCTTCGGTATTTATTTCGATTGTAGGGAAAACCTTGTTTAAAAGTTCAATGTAGGCTAATTCGGCTGTTACCGCAAATGTAAATTCTCCATTTGCTTCCATGCTGTCTTCAATTTCTGTTACGATGTAACGACGATTTTTATATATTAGTTGTCCATCATACTGAATGAGCCTTACCTTTGGATCATTGAATGGCATTTCAAAATACAAGATAGACTTATCGTTCAAAAAATCATCTGTGTAGATGTTTTTCGCGTTTTCTAAATACGCTGCCAGTTTGCCGTTTAAGTCATATACGCGGATGATATCACGGTTGATATTTGCCGGACGTCCTGAAAGAACAGATTGATCCGAGGATTGAAACACCTCGTACAATTATCTCACACCCTCTTTTTCACTATTTAACCTGTTGGATTGAGAAATTGCGCTGGGATGTAAGGGATTGCGACGCCAAGCTTATCACCCGCATTCTCAGCTATATAGAACATCACCGACCCACTAAACTCCATACGGAACTTTTCGCCAGGAGCGATGGGAATCCCGTTCTCAACCGTAATGCTTAATCCGTTGTTGTTGCCCCCGATGTAAACATTTCCGGCATTAGTTGTCGGTGCGAACACGATTATTTCCCTGCCTATCCCAGAAAACTCTCCTGGCGGAAAAAGATATTCAGGAGTATTAGCGTTCTCTGCTACTACCGAGTGGTGAAATATATCCATACTATTCACGGTCATCGCAAAAAACATAAGGTTGGGATTCACGGATTGAATAGCAACATCCATCATCCCTGAAGTAGTCCCTAAAGATACCGGGATCGGCTCTGTGTTGGTTACATTCACGTCCATAGAGCCACCGCCATTGATCGCCACATTGATCGGTGTTGCGTCGTCAACCTTGACAGTAGGTTGATTCTGTACGTTTACATTTACTGGCGTATTGCTGTCTACCCGTACCGTTGGATTGTTCGCGATGTCCACAGATCCGATTTTATTTGTCCCTGCAGGCAGTGACGTTGTTAAAACTGCTTTAATCGCATCGTTTTGTAGAGATGATGGTAACTTTGCAACCAAGGATTTTAATAGGCCGATGACAGTCGAGGCAGTAGCCGGATCTGTTGTCGATCCCAGTGCTTCAATATCGGCATTTAATGCCTTAATAAACATGTGCCACTTGGCGCCATCGTAATACGACGAGGTCAGCTTATTATCTAAATCGGTATTTAGACGTCCATTTTGCTGTGCCACGAGCATGCCCCCCTTTTATAAGAAACGTTCCTTCCATATAAGACGAATTCGGGCTCGTTGTCCATTAGTGCTGCTATATGCAAAAGTGTTCCCGCCAGGAAAAAACGCCCCGAATTCGCCGTCAATATAGGCCAAAATATTGTCCTCTGCGCTGTCGTATGCGTCAGTCGTCACAATATCGCGTTCCATGCTTTTTGTTGCTAAAAAGTTTTCCGTGCTGATCTCAATTGTTGAGTTAGGTGTTAGAATGCCATTATATAGCAGATATTTGTCATTGATTGTGATTTTCGGGTTTTGAATTTCTCCATACGCCGCACGTATCACGATCGTTGGGTAGGTTTCCGCTGTTCCGCCGTTAGAGATATACTGCACGCTGTTCGATTCCATGTCGAACGTCAACTCTCGGGTATCAATTGCGTACCGGAACGGCTGGCATCGAAAAACAAGCGTGAAGCTCGATAGCGTCTTGTGAGTGTCAAGGGGAAACGTTCCAGCTAATTTCCCGACATAATACACGTCCGGTTCGTCGCTGATGACAAGCGTTCCTTCTTGTCTAGCGAACAACCGAGAAAGTTCGCGAACCGCTTGTATCCTCTTTTCCCTAGATTCATGCAATAGCAGGCAATCAATTTCGATTTCACGTGTACCGAACGTTTGAGGAAACACAAGCGCCCCGTCACGCCCGGGTACGTACTCGTAGTGATCGCTAAATTCGGGGAGGGCTGGGTTTCGAAAACGTAAAACACGGATGTTTAAATCGCCCGAGCGAACCCCATCGAATTCAAACCACATCATCGCAATCCCCTGCTTCGTTTTGACCGTTCAATCAGTGTATACAACTCCCGTGATATTTTCTCGATGTCTGTATCGTTCCGAACGGTCATGTTTTGGATGTTGATCGCAATCGTGCCGCCTAACATGGCTTGCGTCTCGCTATTCGGGTATACTTTCGAGCCGCGTGGCAGCTGCACCAGCTCTGGTCCTTGCTCTCCTACAATCGCGTAGCCCCCGCGGAAATAGTCCGTTCCTTTCGCCAGCATCGGGATTTTTGGAATGTTGATTCCTTTTCCACCTACTCCCGGAACCCAGTCGGGAATTTTAAGCCCATTTATGCGCCCGATAAAACTGTTTATCATTGAAATCACGGCATTCAGCGGTGCTTTTATCACGTTTTTTACTCCTTCCAATACGCTCGATATCTTGTTTTTCATAGTTTCGAAAGCTGATGGAACAGCATCGCGAATGGCATTTACCGGAGTCATGACAAAGCTCTTAATGCTATTCCACGCGCTGGATGTCAGGGATTTAATCGTATTCCATACAGTCGTGATGATGTTTTTGATTAGGTTAAAAACATTGCTAATATCTCGTTTCAAATTGTTTAGTAAAGTAGAAATCAGCCCGTTAATGCCATTCCAAATTGTCGATGTCACCGTTTTAACGGCATTCCACACTGTGCTGATCGTTGTTTTAATTGCGTTAAACACCGTCTCGCTGGCTGATTTGATCGCGTTCCACGCCGTCGTTAGGGCGGCTTGGATCGCGTTCCACACGGTGGAAGTGAGTTGCTTAATCGTGTTCCAAACGGCGGAAATGGAATTTTTCAACGCCTCAAAAGTCGTGGTTGCCGCGGCCTTTAACCCGTTCCAAATCGCGCCGACTGCCGTTTTGATTGTGTTCCAAACTGTAACGAAAATGGTTTTATAGATGTTTAAGACCGTCTCGAAATAGACTTTTATGCCATCCCATACCACTTGTGCCGCTGTTTTTATGCCTTCCCATACAGCGACAATCGCTGTTTTTATGCCCTCCCACGCGCTGCTCAAAAATGACCCAATAGCGTTGACGGCCGTTTCGAAAATGCCCTTGATTCCGTCCCACAACTTAGCGAAAAACTCTTTGATTGGCTCCCAGTTCTTAATAATCACCGGAACAAGCAGTGTAAGCGCCGTAACCGCAAGGCCGATCGGTCCGGTCATGGCCTTAAATGCATTCCCTAGCAGTGGCAGCATCTTTGTGATGATTGGGAGGGCATTCTGTATTGAATATAAAATGGGCGCCAATGCCATGAGCGCGCCCGAAAAAATGCCGACAGCGCCTACAATGGCAGTGATTGTTGCAGATAGCTGCGGATTAGCTGACATCCAGCTAGCGATAGCCCCGACAACAGAAGCGATGACTGACATCAGAGGCTCTAGCGCCGTTTTTAGGTCGCCAATCGCCTTTTGAAACTTTACGGCCGGGTTAGCATTAATTTTTGATATTGAATCATTGAACAAATCTTGGTTGTTTTTCGCATCCGCCAAGTGCTTATTCATATTGAGGATGGTCTCGGTGATGTTTGTGCCCTGGTCTTCCCACATTGTACCGAAAATTTTCACACCGAGCGCATTCTGTGTTGTCTCATCTTTGATACCGGCAAGCGCCTGTGCGACTTCAAACATCGCTTTTTTCCCTTGTTCCCCGCCTGCCGCGACCGCTTGGCCCCACTCTTGAAGCTGTGCCGTCGATATGCCCGTCCCTTCAAGGAGTTCGGCCGTCGCCTTATCAACGCCCTGGCCAAACTCGGCAAGGCGAATCCGCCCCTCCTTCAGCCCGTCCAAGAGATTATCAATGTTCCACGTACCCGTTTCGATGCCCGCCGCAAAAATCGCCTGAATTTCCTGAGCATCGTAGCCAGCTCGTTGCAACTGCTGGCCATATTCTGCGATGATATCCAATTGATCGGGCGGGAATCCGATCTGCAAAAGGCTATTGACTAGGCCGAGCGCCTGTTCATCTGAAATCTTGAGCTCGCTGCCAATTTCATTGATTTCTTGGATCAGTTCGGTGAAATCAATGTCTGAATAGGCAGAAGCAATCATGCCGGCACCTTCAATAATCTTTTGGTTTGCCTCATCGCTGGCGTCAGCATTCAGCGCCCACTGACGCCGCACGCCCTCAAGCGCCGTTTCCGCATCAATACCATATGCCTTAATTGTGTTGACGGCATCTTTTACGACCTTTTTCGATTCCTCCGGCACATTGAACGAAATATCAATTTTTGTGTTTAGTCTGGAGGTATCCAACGCCTGGTTGATCGCCCCTGCTAGCCCTCCGCCGGCCGCAAGTCCGCCAGCAACACCGGAAAGCATCTCGCCTAGTCCCTGCACATCCTTTTCGGCACTATTCGCCGCTTTGGCAATCTCGTCGAGGTCTTTCTTAACTTTATCTAGCTTCGCTCCACTTGCGAGCCGATCGAGCGCCTGGCGCATTTTGTCCAGGTCAGCGTTTACTCCCAGTGCCGCCTGTCCGATTTTATCCAACGCTTCTTCTAGTTGTGTAGATGATGCCTTTCCGCTTTTGATCGCATTGACTAACTTGCTTCCGAGTGTATCGGCGAAGTCATCTACACTCTTGCCGGTTGCTTTAAAAAATGCTTCTAGGCGTTTTGTCGCCGTTCCGACCGCTTCTTGCTCGTCCTTAATAGCTTGCAGAGATTGCTTATATTTGTCGAGCTGCGCTTCCGTGTATTCGATTTCCCGCCGAAAGTTCCGATATTGCTGTTCTCCGATTTCTCCCTTGCGGAACTGTTCCTCCACTTGGCTTTGCGCGGAGCGCAATTGGTTCAGCTTTTCGGTCGTTGCCTCAATCTGTTGTACGAGAATTCGTTGTTTTTGAGCCACGGCCTCGACGTTGCCCGGATCAAACTTGAGCAAGCGTTCCACATCTCGCAATTCTTTCGACAACTCACGGCTTTTGGCGTTGACGTCTTGCAACGCCTTCTGTAAACCGATCGTATCGCCGCCGATCTCGATGGTAATCCCTTTGATACGGTCCGCCATACGCCTCACCTCCTTTAGAACGCATCAAAATCCGCTTGTGTCGCTTCTCGAACGTGTTTTGGTTCGATCATTGTCTGGATGTATTCCTCGATATAGTCGATACACATGGCAATTGTCATATCTTCAAAGTCATCCCGCTGCAACCCACAGCGCCGACATAAAAAATAAAACGCCTCAGTGGTGAGTTCATCACCACCGGGCGTTTCCTCGTCATCGTCTACTTTTTTTTAGATTGAATGCTGGCAATTATCAGGTCCTGTAATTCTGGAATAATCTCCATGAGCGGAAACTCATCAAACTGATCTAGCCACGTAATCGGGTCGGGAATAGACGGATTCGCTGTTTTAGCCAACGTCCAGATGATATTGTAAAAAAAGTCAAAGTCCAGCTTTTCCAGCACTTCATAGTTGAAATGGCCATCCTTATCCGTCAATTCCCCAATTGCATTCAATTTGTAGATTTCTTTGAAAAAGTCTTTCCCGAATTGTGCTTTAAAGCGCAACGGCGTTGCCGCATTGGACTTGAAGCGAACCTGTTTGCCGTCAATCACTAGTGTTTTCTCCATTCATCATGCCCCCGTTGTCGCACCTTTTACGTGCACTTGTGTATACCAGCTATCGTACAATGCTTGGTCAATCTCTGGAGTCGTATCAGCTTTTACCTCTTTCGTATCCGGGCGAGGACGAGCCGTGAAATTCAATGTAGACGTTTGCGGCTCTGTGTTTTCTGCTTTGGTTTGCCCTGCGACAGTCGGACGGCTTGCTTTGCAGTAATACAGGACATGTCGTTTCGCTTTCTTATCCCCCTGAAACTCAAACAACAAAGCAAATGGCTTCGTGACTTGGTCCGCGTTTTCGTACATCACGCCATTTTCGTACGTGTCACCAAGGACGTCGATACGAAACTCATCGGTTAGGTTGGCCACTTCCAGTTCCCCATCATATCCATTATTGGTCGCTTCGCTATAATAAGCAGAATCATCGGCATAAAAATCAAACGTTTCGCCAGCAGGTTCCAATGTTAACGAAACGGCCCCCGGAATGCGCTTCGGCGTCCCGTATGTGATCGCTCCGGTAACCGGGTCTTCCGTGATTGGTGCGTAATGGACATTGCGCAAACCGTACTTAATTTTGTTGGTCGTTGGCGTTGTCATAATAACCTCACCTCGTATATTTTTTGATATAGTTTTTCGGACGGAATATAAGTTTCTGACGTCTCATAAACAAGGTTGTTGGCATTCAAAACGGCTTTGACCTTTTCCTCGGCAGCAAAGTCTTTTTTTGTAGTGTAAAGTTCAATCTGGATATTTTCGATCTCATGATATACTTGGTCGTCGGCATCAAAATTCGATGAATAAGCGACAACATACGTGATGAACGGCGGTTTTTGGGGCTTAGAAAAATGTGAATACGCCACCGGAAATCCTGTCGCCTTGAGCATATCGTCCAACTCTGTCAGCTTCATTGTTTAATCGCCTTCTCGACACGATCTTCGAATTCTTTTTCAAGCCATTCCTCAACTGGACGTATATGCGGCGTACCCGGAACCCGGCCGCCATCCACTGTGGCATGTCCGTATTCCAGCAAATGAGCCAGCCGATATTCGGTCTTGTTATGGATCACCCACCCGTTCGGCACTCGCTTCCTTGTCCATCCGCGCATATAGTCGCCCGTCTGTACCAATCCAACTTCTTGGATTTTACTCTTTAGCCGGCCAACCGCTTCTTTTGTTACATCATCCATGATTTGTTCTACATCGTCGGCTATAACTTGCGAATATCTTCGTAACTGGCTTGTGATCTCATCCGCCAGCCTGCCGATTTTTATCTTAGCCATAGGCGAGCACCCTCTCGCAAGTGAGTTCTACTTCCTCAAAATCAACAGCATATGTTCGGATTACCCGGTACCTTATCCCTTCAAACTCCACTTCCGGTTCACCGCTGTATTCATATCTGTGGACGACAAACACAACAGACGGGCGCAGCCCGGACGTGGCAGCGCTGTAGAATTCATTTCTGCCAACCGATTTCACGTTACATAGGACAGTTTTTCGCGTTTCGATTGGCATCTGATTGCCGATTTCATCCTCCACAAATTCCTGTGCAATTAACACCAACTCATTGTCATACGTCATTTTGAACACCGCCAGCATGAATCATTAAATTGTGCAGACGATATTGCAAATGACGCGGCATAGCCCCATCACTGTCACGACTTTGATAGCGCCACGTAGCGTAATCAACGACAAACATCAAATGATAAGGGTTGGCACCATCCAGCACCAACCCTTTTTCGTCTTCAAGTTCTTTTACGACACCCTCAACGATCGCAGTGATATACGTGTCACGCACCGTCGTACGGATGCCGAGCCGCTCTTTCACTAAACTAACAATCGTAGCGATGTCCATCATTCATCGCCTTCTTCCTCATCCACTTCAGCAATTAAAGGCTCGCCAATTCGGTTTTCATTCCCCAGCAATTCCTCGATACGCTTTTTTGACGGCTTATACCCTTCCCGTGGATACGTATCGCCAACGCGATAGATATGTTGACGGTCCTGCAAATCCTTAAAATCCTTAATCACTACATATTTAGGCATTTATATCACCTCTTCAAAATTACGCTCCTTGAACTGGGTCCGTAATCGTTACAAGAACAAACGCTTCTGGTTTCACTGGTTTTCCATCGAAGCGTCCTTTCCCTCGGAATGCCGTTTGATCTTCAGCAAACTTCACATGAACCGAAGTATCAAGTGTAATCGTTTCACGTTCAACGAGCGTGTATTTGCTAAAATCACCAAACAAAACAGTATCCTCGTCCAAGAAGTTGTTAAACACGACGCGCAACCCCAAGAAATCCGGTTGACGCAAATTCGGGAGTTTGCCGATGACATTCCCTTGTGCGTCCACTTGGATGCTGAATTCTACCAAACGGTTATAGTATGTTTTCCGATGCATAACAGCAACGATTTCCCCAACAGCATCTTCACCCGTGTCAATCAGACCGATTTGTTTAGCCAAGTTTTTGACCAAGTCTCCATTGGCTTCGACCGTAACTTGGTTCGACGCAGGTAACGAAGGAATGATACCTGTTGGTTGCTTGTTGGCTGCCCCCTGTCCTTTTACAATTCCTTGGTCAATCGCTTTAGCAATAGCACGAGCGATTTTGCGCGTTACGTAGTCATCCAAGTTAATAATCGAATCTTGAATCAAGTAGTTATCAACAAACGTGATCTTACCAACTTTAAATCCATCGAAATCAACGGCGACGATCGTACCAACGTCACCTTGTGGAAGCGTACCGGCTTGCTCCATCCAAGTAGCTGGAGAATCGTCTGTGTCAATCAAAATGCGAGCTGTGCCTTTGACCGTAATTCTGTCAACCAATGGATACAGCGTCGTATAGTCGCCCATGATATCCATGATACGGTTGACGACTACTTCCGGAATCGTTAACTCCCCGCCGGCCACCGCGCGGAGGTTGCGGAATTTCTCGTAAAACTCAACAACCTCACTCCGTTTGTAGTATTCACCGGTTTTTAACATCTCGCGAACTTGTAAACGATTCATTCCTGCCACATCTCCTTTCGGTTCTTGTGTTTTTTGACGGGATTGATTCGAAGGTTGTTTACTGTTGATCTGTTCGAGTTCGCCCTCTAATTGAGCGATCTCGCCTTCGAGTTTCGATTTTTTCTCGCTCAGTTCGTTGCGCTCATCTTCCAACTTCGCGACTTCTTCCTCCACCGCTGAGACTTCCTCTTCGGTTTGCGCTTCCTCGATCGCTTGTTCCAACTCCGCTGCCTTCGCTTGCAGTTCTTGCTCGCGCTTTACGAGCTCGTCCAATGCAGCTTTACGTTGTTCAATTTTTTTGGCCAACATTAATTGACGTAACGCCATTTCTCACACGCTCCTTTAACTGTAATTTTCTTTGTTCTAGTTGCCGCTTCTTATGCTGCTCGTATTCTCGCATTCTTGCTTGTACGCTTGTATCCTCATAAGCCGGGAACGTAACCACCGATACCTCATGGAGGTCGACTTTTTTCAGTCGCCACTTTACTGTGCCGTCATCCCGGAACTCGGTTTCTTCTTCAATGATGTTGAAACCAAACGAGCATTGATCGACATCACCACGCTTGACACGTTCGTACAGATTAACCGCATCACTATCGCGGGGATTAATCTTAATCCGTCCCCACAAGCCCCGGCTGTCCACTTTTAGCTCTAGCGTTCCGGCTTTGTTGCGACCGAGGACTAGTGACGTATCGTGATTGATTAACGCACGAATGTCGTTGCTCAACGTGTCGTTGAACGCTTCCGGTGCGATTTCTTCAAAAGCGCCTGGAAATAATTCGGTTTCACGGTTAAACACCGCGAAGTATCCCTCGATATACATCTCGTCATCTTGTTCCGCTCGTGTCGCGGTGATGTTTGTTTGCAGACTTCTAGTCTGTTTGACCGTTCGCTCCACTATCCTCACCACCTTTTAATTTGGCTTGGTCTCCAATCTTGTCGAGAGGGATATAGTTTTCGAGAATCACCAACTCACTCAATCCTTCTTTCGGCGAAAGCCCCAGCCAATCACGGACCTCATTTCCCTCCATAATGCCACGTACATACATATTTGAACCGACTTCCGCCAGCTCTTTAAGGTCATAAGCGTATAGGCTTCGTGGATTAAACTTGAAATAAAGATCCGGGCTGATAAGCAACTTTCTCGTCAATTCTTGCTCGATTCCTTTTGCAATCGGCAAGATAGTCGAATTGATAAAGTTGTTGTACTCATCCCGGTTGAACTCCCCGATGCCCAATAAAAAAGCTGGCACCCCAAACATGCCAGCTACGGTTCGCTTATCCAGTTCGACCGCCTCGTTGATCGCAATATCTTTAAGGGATAATGGTTTGACTTGTTCCACCTCTAACAGCTCGGCCGGGATGATCCAAGGCTGCCCCGCCTCCGTGGCTTGAAGGTATTTCTTAAACACTTCATTCCGGCCTTCTTCACTCGAAAGCTCTGCTGTGGCCGCGTCGACCTTCACAATGAGCGAAGGCATGTATTTCCCGCTCATAAAACTTTTTTTCGTTGCCGTTGCTTGCTTTAGGTTATCCGCAATATCCTTCAATACCACCCGATACCCTCGCCCGATGTATGGGCGTTCTGGGTCCGGATTGTAGATGAAATGCAAAACCTCATCATAGTTGAATGTCTGCCCCCCGTATAAAACCTGGTATCCATCCGGTGTGTCCAAGAAGTTTACCTTCGACGGCGCTAACGGTACCAACTCATCAATCAGCCCGTCAGCCGTGTACTTTGGAAACACCACACTATTCCCTTCACCATCTAGCAGCATCGTATACACGATATTGTACATCCATGACTTTCTTGTCATGAGCGAATATGGAGTGATGTCAATTTTGCGCGACAGCTCATTACGGATGCGGATATCCCCGTCCTTTGTATTCTGCATGAGATAAATCGTCATCGACGAGATGAGATCGGCAATCTTATGAACCGCCATCCTCACCTCTGGATTGTCGCTCAATCTTGTGTATCCTGGAATAAGTATGGATGTGTCCTCACCACTCATGAACAAGCCGACATATGTTTGAGTGTCCGCCCTGATCTTACTTTTGCGCTTTGTTCGTCTCAATCGCTCGAAAAATCCCATTCCATCAGCCCCCTTTCAGCCATTTCGTTGCCGTTGCCGACTTCTCCATATTTTCAAGCATTCGAATGGCCGCGAATACAGTTGCGTCAAAAATATCAATGCGATGCTTGTCCTCGATTTTCTCATATTGCACCATGTCATCCGTTTTCTCGATGGCGTGAACGTTTTGCACGCAATATTCAAACGCCTGCGAATGGAGATAATAAAACTTACCGTCTTTGACTTGCTTTTCAATCCGCCTGAATCCTTCTGATTTCTTGTAATAGTATTGCGGCTGATCGACAATATTGAATCGTTTACGCTTCATTTCCATAAAGAATTCCCGGCCGAACTTCCGGTCGAAACCGACTTGTTTGATACGGAACCCTTTTGCCCGCATGTTTTCGAACCACTTGACGATATCTGAAAAGTTGACGGTAGGCGTATTTGTCATAGTAAGCCATCCGTCATCCTTCCATCCGAACAACGGAATATTGTCCTCCTCGGCCTTTCTCGTCGCAGCTACGATCGGGAACCACGCATGAGTGATTGCTATATCGACGCCGTTGTAGTTTCCGTAAAGCGCCGCTGCGGTCAAGTCGTGCAATTTGGAAAGGTCCGCACCACCAAACCAGTCGATGTTGAGCTTCGCAAGCTGTTCAATTGTCCAGTCATATTTCCGGTCAGACTTCTTAAATTCGTCGATGTTGAAATATGCCTTCATCGGCGACGTATAGATATTCAATGACTTCGCCAGAAAGTCTTTCCTCTGTTGTGGGTCATTTTGTGCTTGCAAAGCGTCATTCATCATATCTTCCGGGCGAATCGTTACTCCATAGTTAGGATTGGCCTTTTCGTGTTCGATCGGATTGGTGTAATCCACGTTTCCGTTTTCGTCCTCATCTGCTTTTGTGATGAAAACAAAATACGCTTCATCCGTTACGGTTTCATCAAGAATCTTTTTGCAGTATTGCAAGCGTTGATAACAGAACGACGTCATGTCATCACCGGCCGTTGTAATCCCGATCATGAGCTTGTTCGTATAGGCTTTCATCGCCTCTTTAATGATGTTGTATTGCTTTGGCGTTTTATAGGCATGGATTTCATCGGCAATTCCGATGTTACAGTTGAGGGAATCTTGTTTATCCGGATTTGCTGCTAATGCCCGAATGTATATCGAACCATCGCCAATCTCGGCGCTGATGCTGTGTTCTTGGTTGTTATTGAGAATGCGGAAGTTTTGTTCCTCACCCATCTGCCGCAAATTGAACAAGATGAATTCAAACGACTGCAACGATTGTTGTAGCGCTGCGCTGGTGATATAAATTTTACTTCCTGATTGACGTTCCAATAATGCCAGCGCCCAAGCTAACGCAGCGATAAACGATGTTTTGCCGTTTTTGCGTGGAATATAAATAAACGCTTCCTTGAAGCGTCTGATTTTCGTGCCTCTATGATAAAAACCTAGCAAGTTATAAACGATAAACTTCTGCCAATCCTGTAACAAGAACGGCTTACCAAGCAACGGTGTGCCGTCTAGCATCTCGCCTTGTTTATGGACGAATGTTTTTTCGATGATTTGAATGACAAACTCGGCTTCTTTCGGATTGAAATCATATTTTGGATTCTCCAAGTCTTTAAAAAATCGTTTGGCCGCCTGGATCAGCTCGCGACAAGCCACCTTACGACCTTCGACTATGCTTTTGGCGTACTCCATCACCGCATCATAGTTTTTAAACTTCTTTTTCATGACAACTCACTCAAAACTTGGGCGAGTTTTGATTTGTTTTGCTGCTCGATTGTGATGGATTCCAACGCCTTCGGATTTAAGCATAGTCGATCGGAATACGTAGCGATATCCTTTCGCAAACTTTCCATCGCAGTGTAAAGGGGTGTCTTTCGTTCATTCGTTGCTCCGGCTTTATTTGTGTAAAGCTCCGTGATCTTGTACCCACTCTCGGCAAATTGTTCCTCGAACACATAATACTGATGGAGCATCCCGGCGAAAATCTCGATCATGCGGTCATATTCCTTCTTGTACGTGCCGAGCGATTTCATCTGTCGTTTAATCTCTGAAATGAACGCTTTTTTCGTTTTGGCCACGTTATCACCCCTTTCTGAAAAAATTCCGCGCTATTGGAAATGTCTGCCCCCTGGCCGGTCCCCTGTCGGCTTCCTGCTGACTGGAAGGTGGGGGGGATTATCTCAACTTCCGTTCCACTCTTTCCACCCACTCTAATCCCTTGTCTGTCAGCTCGTTCGTCATCTTGTTGTGCATTTGCTCATGACATTGAAAGCACAAGCTGACTAAGTTATCGTTGTGCAGCTTCAAATCCGGCCTTTGCTCGAATGGTATAATGTGATGTACTATCTTCGCTGGTGTCGTCTTTCCGTATCGCTTGCACTCTTGGCATAGATACTCATCCCGTCGCAGTATCGCTTCACGTTTCCTTTTCCATTGCTTTGTTTTGTAGAAGTTCATGCTATCAACTCCAATAAAAAAAGCACCCCGAAGGATGCTTAATTTCCACTAGCAATTAATGCTTTAAGCCCTGAGATCATAAATTGAAGGGCAAAGTTAACACCTTTATCAACCATTTGGTTTCTAATTTCATTTATAAATACTTCGTGTAATTTATCAGGACTAGTATTTTTTATTATTTCGTCTAATCGTCTTTCAATTTCTAACATATTACCCTCTATTATTTTTCCGTTTGTTGTATTTATCGTTTCTAAACTTTTAAGTAAGTTCACTATTTTACTTGTGTCTTCACTCATGCTTTTCAGAAAATTAATTTCTATTTCTTTTAATTTTTTTAATTCGTTACTTTGTTCTACTAAAGTTTCTTGCAATTCGATACTTCTTATTTCTCTTTCTTTTCTTTCCATATTTGATTTTCCTACTTCTTCAAATATTTTATTTAGTTCGTCTCGCTGCTTTCTTACCATTTCATTAACACTTGACAGTGGATTAATGTTAAATTTACTAATATCAAACTTATCCATGCTAATCCTCCTTCCGTCTACTCAATTCGACAAAAGGAGTTAAATTCCTACATCATTTTCTCGTCAAATCTCGATATTATTTACGCCTAATCGCCCCACGAACACGTTTATATCTAGGACGGTTAGTACCCATTATCTCATGCCAGTTAATTTTCTCTTCCTTCTTCTTTTTAGTCTTTTTCTTCTTGGCCACGCTCTTTAGCTTCTTAATTTCTTTATCTGACAAACGCTCATGTAATTTCATTCTCCTCACCCCAAAGCAAAATAAAAACGCCACCCCGATCGGAGTGACGTCAGGTGAAGGGGAATCTCAGGCTTTGGTTCAACCCGCCCTATGCTACCATCATATCACCCCTACGGCCAAACAATCAGCCAAAAATCTGTCTTTTTTCTGCCACTATTATGTTAACTTTACCTCACCAATGCCGACTCCCTCGCTTCCTATTTTTCGTAAACAACCGTTTGGCCATCTCGTGCATTTCGTCTTTTGGCTTACCGCGAATAATGTTGGATACGTCCACTGTGGTCAGCTTCCGCTTCCCGATCCGGTAGCCTTTCTTGTTTAGCTCCTGCACCACCTTTGTGACGCTCTCCAACTGCACATATAAGTAGACGGCTTCCTCTTCCATTGTAGTCGGTGTGTAGCTTTCGATTTTCCGAATGTAATCCTGCAAGTATTCGATCCGCTTTTTCGCTTCCTCGATTAGCACTTGCTTTCCCTCCATGACTTCACTTCAATTTACAGACTGATGCACTCGCCGAATGGCTCAACCCCTTGATAGTTCTAGCCTCAAGACCTTTTCTTTTATGAGTGCACCACATGCTTTTTTATGATGTACTACAGGGTAAAAAATTAAATTTTATACTTCAGCATCGCCTTATCCATCGCATCTTGGTTGACGCCAATGTACTTCAGCGTAATGTGAGGGCTGGAATGATTAAAAAGCTCCTGCAGCATGGCCACGTCTTTCGTTTGCTGGTAAAAATGGTAGCCAAACGTCTTTCGGAGTGTATGCGTTCCCACCTCATCCAGTGACACGTATTCAGCCGCCTCCCGCAAAATGCGATAGGCCGTCGAACGATCAATGGGCCGGTTGCCGCCCTGCCGACTTCGAAAGGCATATTCGCCATCCTTGAGCGTTTTGGCGTATTCAATCAGCTCCTTTCGAATGGACGGCGGGATCCGGATCCGCTTCTCCTTTCTCGTCTTCTTTTCCCGCAGTTTCAAATGCGTCTGCAGCAAATCTTCCTTCTTCAATTGCAATAGGTCTGATATTCTCAGTCCTGTGTTGATACCGAGGACAAATAGGATGTAGTTGCGTTTGTTTCGCTGCAGCAAATATTTCTTCATGGCTGCAATCTTCTCCGGATTGCGAATCGGCTGTACAAAGTTCACGATAGAGTCACCTCGCTTTTTTCCTCGCGATACACTTCGATTTTTAAAGCAAAGGCGAGCTTGTAAAATGCTCTCGATTTCAGCCGGTAATACTTCCGTTCACTCATGCCAAGCTCAGGATACACTTCATAGTCGTATACATCCTCCCATGACATATATCGTCGGACAATAATGGCACGCTCCCATTTGCTTAGACGATTCACCGCACTTGTAATCCGCCGGATGTACTCGTCTCGCTCACGCTCATAATCGACGTTACGGATTGCGATGCTCTCTGTCGAGGAGCGAAACTGATTGGACGGCGCAGGAACAAGTGAATAACATTGTGTGACTCTTGGCATTTGGTCGAGCCGAAGCGTCAGCAGGTAGACCCGGTATTTCTCCAGCGCCGCCTCCACCGCCCTTTTAGTAGCCGCGCGATCAATCTCTGGCAACATGAACTCTCTCAACGTTCTCCCTCCTATCGCTGGCGGAATGCGCCGCCTTTGCCGCGCCGATACACCGGACGGCAGACGCCCATCAGCTCCTTAATCTCCCGCTCCGTCATCCGCTCCTTGTTCCGTTTATGCTTCCGTTCTTTCCGGTTCCGCTCTGGCCGATAGGTCATATTGTTAGCCTTGATCCATTTTTGCATTTGATCCTGCATGGTGCGCATCCGTTTTCCCTCCCCTTTCATCGCAAAAGAAAAGAGGACACCAATCATACAGGGATCTCCCTGCATCATCAGTGTCCTCACGCTCTCGGTCTTGGACATATTTGGTTTTGATTCCATTATATCAAAACAGCTGCTTTTTGTAACAAGATTCGGAACGTTTCTCGTCCCTTCGGCGTCACGAGCGTCTGCACATCAGCTCGTCCATTTCGTTCCCACTCCTTCAACTCAAATAAGGACGGTACGTATTGAGCATACGGCTTCAACTTTCCTTTTTGGTCTCGATATATATACTTTTTCTGCAACAGCCAATCGATAAATGCCTTTGGTTTGATTTTCAGTTCCTTGGCCGTATCCCTAAAGTTTGTCAACAACCGCCGATCAACGAGTGCGTCAAAGTAGTCGGCTTTCGGTTGCATCGCCGCGATCTGTTCATTTTGTTTCCGGACCGTTTCTAATGTAGCGCGGAATAAAAGCTTTGTCTGCTCGTCAGCATGTTTTAGATAGGTTTCGACGAACAAATCGTCATTCGCTACATAGCCGCCAGTTTTTCGTATGGTCGGAATAACCTCGTGCGTAATCCAACGTTTAAATTGACGCGCTTCTGGTTTGTTACTTGTAAGTATCAAAGAATATAGTCCTGCTTCGTTTACAACGGTTGTCTGCTGTTGGCGCCCTAATGAATCGATGAGGTAAACTTTATTTACCTCATCTTCATCAAGCCTAGATACCGCCATTTTATGATTAGAATGGTTCAGTATATCACAAACATCTTTAGCTACAAACCAAACTTCATCATCCTTTATAATCGTTCGTACTTGACTGCCGCTGTAAATAAACACTTTTTGCAATTGATTCATCGAAAATCCCTCCCGTAAACTAGACCACTATCTCTCAAAAATGAAGCAGAATTTACTTTTCCGTGATATTTTTTCTATCCTCTTCACCGACAATGACGATGTCATCCTTCCCCTGAATCCCTACTGCGGCTCCGAATTGAAAAACGAGCTTATATGGTGTGACCCCGTTATTATTTTCTTGAACTATGCCGATCAATCCACTAAAAAACCCGCGTTTTTTATAAGCCAACTTACCAATCAATTCTCGATCCAGTTTTTCCTCCCGCTGCCGCATTAAAACAACTCGCTTTCCTCATACTTAATCCGCGCCGTCTTGCCTTTCGCCGTTTCGATGATCGTATATCCATGCTCAACTGCTTCTGCTACTTTTGCCTTCCCTTGCACGCCGTCAATCACAACGACAAGCACCTTTCCAGGAACAACGGGATGTGAAACAGTCATGTTATCTATATCAATCTGCAATTCTTGCGCTCTTCTCACTTGGATCCCTCCGCTGTGATATAATGATGTTGAGGCTGTCGGGAGGGATCCCGGCTTTTTTTGTCTCATTCAATAACTGTCCATCCGCGTCGGAGTCTGCTTTGTAGCTCATACTTGCGCAATGGCTCATATACATAAACCACATCGCGATTTTCTTTACGATATAACAAATACCATCTAGCTTTCCGCTTTCGACGCCTCATCTAGCGTTCACTCTCTCGCATAGCAGAATTTAACTTTTCAAGCGTTATTAAGTGCGCATATTTAAACTTCAATACCTCACAATAAACAATGGCATCGATCATTTCCTGCTGTAAATACTCCAGCCATTCAATGAATGTGTAATGTGACGGGACGAAGTCGTTCCATATTTATGAATCCCTTTTTCAGTCTGTGTTTCGAGCAACTTTTGCACGTTGCGGAGGATTTGATTTTTGTTAAGTTCATCCAGCCAATGCTGAGCATCCATTGTAGTCTCCACCTCTCAATATCCGCATTCCTGGCGGTGATGGTTGAGCGCATTTTTTCGGAGATATTCAGCCTCAATTTGATCAAATGTGAAACCTAGCTGTTTCCCTAATCCAAATAACTTTTCGAGCAGGTCAATGTACAAAATATCTGTATCCACAAGCGTTCCCGTTAAGTGGCGATCTAATAGCTCTGCCGCTATTGCATTGAGTTCAATAAATGTGTATATAATGTCTGAGTCTGTATTTGGCATAACAAACGTAAAATCGTCGTTGCCTGTTTCAATGCCGATCGATAATGCAAAGTGAAGGCAGTCCACATACTCTTCAAGCAGTGGGTTATACCATTCTTGATCCTCAGGCATCATCAGCGCTGGATTGCGGAGTGATGCAGTTCTTGGTCGAGGATCTCCCTTCCAATACTTGAACATCTGCCACTCGTTCGCCAGCTCGCCAAGTTCCACTTGCAGAGCTAAAACCTTGTTTGGCAACAAATCCTGCCCGCTAAGTCCTTTCTCTTTCACAATGCGTTCGTCTAACTCCCTCTGCAGCTTGAATAGTCTTTTCAGTTTCATCGCCGTGTCCCCCTTGATCTCGGCCAGCGCCAGTCAATGATTCGTCGGTTATCGTCATCGTAGTATTTGCGCGGACGATTCCGATACGCTTCGAGTTCCTCCGGTGTTAGATAACTGATTTTCACCGGACCATGCAGTGATTGACGTTGTTTTTTCATGGTCTCTTCTCCCCCTAATCGTTGTTTCATTTCTTGCCGTGCCCGTTGCTTATATACTTCTGGGCATTCTTCATAGCGAACAATGGTCACGAGCTGCCGTATGGTCGCCTTGGACCAATCCATGCTGGTCACCTCCGGCTCGTTCGTATTCACGTTGAATCTCTTCTAAGGTCAGCTTTGAGAGTGCTCGGCCATCGCTTGCGGAAAAGACGCCTTGACGACGCAAATGTTGTATGAGCACGTACTTGATCAGTATCACAACGATCCCCTCCCTTCCGTTTGCAGCTTCGCAAAAAGAGCATCTAGGCGTGAAATGGGATAATCCTTGTCATTGATACGCACCGCCAGCAAGTTGCTCCTTGTCACACCGCATCGCTCGAGGACGTCAAAAAAATCCGCCTCTGAACACACACTGGCCGTTAATCCGATCACCGATCCAACCTCATTCCGGTACTCCAAACGGAGCCATAACGGATATCCCATCGACATCACCCGTCCGGATTGTCTTTATACTTTTTGAGGCGTTCCTCAAGCTCTCGACGCGCCTGTTCGACGTCAAAGTCGTCGTCTTCTGGCTGGCTGTAATCCATGTTCAGCCAATCCGGCACGATCTCCGTGCGAACCGGTTTTCGTGTTTTTCGACCGTCACCAGACGAGGAGGGAGCCGATCGTTTTTTCAGTTGCTGTTCTCGAAACGCCAGCTGTGCAGCGCGCACCTGGTCAACGGTGCGATAGCCTTTTTCGAACCAGTCACGTAAAATGGTTTCAACGTATTTCCATGTCTTGGCCCCGTTCTCCACCGCGATTTTCAATGCCTCTAAGACCAATTCCTCGGACGTATCATCGACCCAAGAAACGATCTTTTCCCCTATGTAGCTGCCAACGGTGCCAAAGCCGTTCTGTTCAACGAATTGAATAATCTCTCGGAAGGAATGCGCGCGCGCGTCTTCTTCTACTTCTTCTTTTTTCTCTGTAGTAATCTCTGTAGTATTCTCTGGTATTGGTCTGTTCAAATTGAGCGCTTCGTCTGTCCAATTTGAACAGATGGACTGTTCATTTTGACCGGATGGACTGTCGATTTCGTCAGTCGTCTGCTCATTTTGAACAGTCGAAACGTCATTTTGATCAGTCGTCTGTTCATCTTGATTAGACGACGTGAATTCAGCCAATTTGTCGTAATCGATCCGATACCATTTTGTTTTATCGATCCTCGAGCGATTGAAATTCGCCGAGACGATGATCCCGATCTTCTCCAGCTTGGTGATGATCCGACGAATGGTGCTTTCTGACCAGAAGGGAAATTGCTCCCTCCAGTCCTCGTACGTGTTATAGATCCATTTATAGCCGTCATGGACGTTTTCGCTTTTCTCGAGCCAGTAATGCAGCTGCTGAACAACGATGCTTTCGTTCAGTCCGATCGCCACGGCGAGTTGTGGCAAAATCACCAACGGCTGATCATCTAAAAGCAAGGTTGCCATGTCATCCCCTCCCCTTGAAAAAGCTGTTTTGCTATGGCATGATAAAAACTAGAGTTCTGAAATAAAAAACTGAATCCCGTCAACTTCGAACTCGGAGGCCATTTCGTTGGCGATCCGCCGGCACTCGGTTACAGTGAGCGCGTAGACGAGTGCTGTTTGGATCGTCTCGAAATGGCCGTTTTCCTTCACGACAAATTCCACTTCAAATAGCATATTCTTCGCCTTGGAAGCATATCGTAGAATGGGAGCTTCCGGCCCTCCTTTCTCAACCAGCATCAGAGATGCCGCCTTTTTGCAACAGTTGTTTCAACTTCTCATAGACGGCTTTTGGTTCTCGATTGAGCCGATTTGCGAGCTCATCAATCGTCAATACCTTGCGATGATGCCAAAGGTAGAACACTTCCTCTGCCGACCACCGTCCCTTTCGCTTTTGTGTGTTCTGCGCCTGTTCCACAACCGGTTCTCTAGGTTGGGGATCGGCCGGAGAATCACCCTCAAGAAGGGCGGCCAGTTGCCGCATCTCCTGGCTGACCGGGCAAACTTGCAAACATACGGTGCTTCGATATTTGATCCGTTCCGGGCATGTGCGGCAATGCGAATCAAGAAGTTCGCAGATTTGCAGCCGGATGTGCCTTTTTTCATGTTTATCAAGCTTATTCACGCATTCCGCTCCTCTCCCAGCTTCACAAAATCAATTTGAATGCCGCGTCGTTGCATATCTCGTATAATGCTCAACAACTGCTGACGCCGGGCTTCTTTTCGTTCAAGTTCTTGCAGCTGTCTGACTAAATACTGCAACTCGGATATTTCAATCGCCATCGTTTCATAGTCGCGGTTTTGCAGCGCTTCCTGTATGTACTCGATGCATCTTGATGCCTTTTGCCGCAAATCCGCCTCTTGGTAAACGATCATATGGATCACCGCCATTCCTCCTTCGTTATGATCTCCAGGCGTCGTCGCAATGACCATACATGTATTGTGGCGCGGCTCCCCTTTCGGATCGTCGCCCGCTCTCGCTCGGCCTGGCCGGCGCTCATGCACACCGACTGAAGCACAAGCGCTTGCGGGCTGGGGGCACACCCGCCGCCTGTACTCCAGTCGGCAAGCATGAGCTTGCCTTTTGGTTGGCAACATGATATGTTTGGGATAGGGCTGGTTTTTTAGGAAGCAGTGAGCGTTTGGCTTGCTGCTTCTTTCATGCTGACAAGCTTTGCTTTGGCTTCTTGCTCAATGGCTTCCATCAACTCCGGATGATTACGCAACTCAGCGCACACCTCCCGAACTTCCCGGGCTGTCATCAATGAACTGGCTACCCATACCACGTGCATTACCACCACTCCTTTCTCGATTGTTCCAGGCGTTCGTTCATTTGCTTCTTCCACTCGAGCAGCGCTTTCCCATATTCACTGTCGAGCTTTCTTTCACGAGAAAGCCGCAAAAACTCGCTTGTATACCAGTGGACAGCTTCCAGATCCGTCATTTCCGCTAAATTTGGCAGTTGAAACATTGGTTTCTCCCCCTTTGTCATTGTCGAATAAACCCCTTCGCCTGTAGCTTCGCCCGATGCTTTTGCCACATCTTCCACCACGAGAACCCGTAGTCCATGCAAATGACCGCGACGTATTGCGTAAGGGCAACGATCGCGTCGATCGCCTGCATCATTGCCTCTTCCAAGCGCTGCTTGTCAAACTCTCGAATCGACCGCGGATGGTTCGCCACGCAGACACTTTCAATCGCCTCGAGGGCTTCTGTGAGCTCCTCGCGCGTTTTCATCGTCACGCTCGCCCGGTGAAGGTCAACCGCATCCCCATCGAGCTTCACCGGCCCCCATCCGGTGTACTCCGCCGCCGCCTCGAGGGCCACCCATGGATTGTTATGTTTTTCGGCGAAATATTTTGATATGTTCGGCTGCACCCGATATCGCCCATTTTCTTGGTGCGATACGGATTCACGAGATTCGTAGATTTCAAACGACAGCTGTTGCTGCGTCATCCCTGTTTTCTGCCGCGCCTCTTTCACCGCATCAGCCGCTCTACCGCGTTTCATCCTCCCTGCTCCCCTTTCTACCATCATCCTTGAGACTTTGTGGTACAGTATCCATAGAACGGCAGCAATCCAGCATCGCCTCGGCGATTTGCCGCAGGATCGGATTGCCTTTTTGCCATTCTTGCTCAAACCATTGCTTTCGCTCCTCTGGGCTCATGAGTACCAATGGGGAGTGAACGATCACCGTCGTGTTGCCGTATTTGAATTCCTTCATGCCCGCATTCCCCCTTTGTTCATGTTTATGCGGAGCATGAGGGGCATTTGATGACATTCGCTTCACCTCGCATACTGTCTAACCATTGTTTGATAATCGACGGCCGGCGCTGTTTCGTTCAGCCAATCGAGCACCTTGGCGATCTCCAGCGCCGCGTCGTCTTTCGTAAATGCCGGGTCGTCCTTCAGCTGCATGATGATCACCAGTAGCCGATGCTTCAGCTCGGCCATAGCCCATTGATCCTGAATGGTGTTCATGCTGTCACCTGCCTTGCAGGATTTTCCTTGCCCCCTGTCGAATGATGCGGTGGGAAGGGGGTGACTAATCAATGTATGAACCTAAGGCAGTTGATCACATCACATCGAACGGCAGACACATTTTGATTTATGATTACTTGGACTACCCTGTTACCATTATGCTGGCCAATGATATTGTTGTCGGTATCAACCCAGAAGCGGATGAGATTTGTCTTATGGTTCCTGACCAGAACAATGTGTATAGGGATATTACTGACATTATCTCTACTAAGCCCACAATGGGAGCAATCGAGCTATTTTTGAAAGCTGATAACCTTTGGGCTGTTGAAAGCTACAAAAATGCCAAGCAGATTGGAAAACAGATTCTCAACAAATCGTTAACAGAACTTAAGCTTTGTTATTCAAAGCGCTAGTTTTTGCCCAAACTTCTGGGAATAGCTCCTTGTGAAGCAGATCAACAGCTTCTTTGAGGTCTGCTTCACTAAACCCTTCTTGCTTTATCAAGATGTGCAACCGAGCAATGATAACGTATTTATTTAAGTTGGTCATTTGTCTCACCTCCTTTGCAGGCAAGGGAATAGAGGGAATCAAAAAAACACAATTTGTGCAGTTATTGTTTAAAAAAAATTGACTCCACCGGAACCCCATAGTATCGGGCTATTCTAAGCTTAATTTCATCTTTAGGGATCCTTTTAGCGTTCTCATACATTTGCAACGCACTGACGCTTATTCCAACAGCATTAGCCACTTCCTCGCGAGAACGGGTACCGCGCAGTTTAACTAAGGTTTCTGCTATTTTCTGCTTATTCAATCATGAAGTCACTCCTTTTTCTGCACAAATCGTGTTCTTGATTTAAATTTTAAACCACACAAAACGTGCTGTCAACACTTTTTGTGTTTTATGGAGAATATTTTGTTTTTACTCACACGTTTTGTGTTAAAATTTGAGATAGGTGATCATTATGACTTTTGGTAAAAGGCTTCGCTTCCTGCGAAAAAAGATGAATATGACTCAAAAGGACCTAGCCGATAAGTTCAGGCTTGGTGAGAGTACAATCGGAATGTATGAAAGAGATGAAAGAGAACCGTCCTTTGAATTCGTTAGACAGCTCGCCGACTTTTTCAACGTCACCACCGACTACCTCCTCGGCCGGACTGACCATCCGAACCCACCGGAGCAGGATGACATTCCAGAGGAGCTTAAGGATCCGGAACTGGGGCTGTTCTTCAAGGAATTGGCAGAGGCGCCGGAGGAACGACGAGATCAGCTTCTCAAGATATGGGAGATCCTGAAGAGCGAAGGGGATCGGAAGACAAAAGATAAATAAGCTTGTTACTTTTAGGGGAGAGGAAACAATGGGGATTTTGCAACGCCTTTTTGGGAAAAAAGCGAAACAGAAACAGGATGTTGTTACTCCAGTTAATAAAAATAATCTCGGCAACACAGATGACACGAAATTCTCTTCTGAAGATCACAACAGTACAGGAGTTTACTCCGCGCCGATATCCGTAACTGTCGAATATGGCTTTCCCTCATCAACCCACCCAAATGGGAAAGCAGAACCGTCTTCAAACGGCCATTACAATTATCAAAAGGCGACGTTTACTCCTGACGACTACGTAGTTTTAGATTTTGAAACAACAGGATTAAACGCAGAGAAAGACGCTATTATCCAAATAGGGGCAATACGATTTCGGAATCATGAGCCCATCGAACACTTTATTTCGTTTGTTAACCCAAAAAGACCCATTCCATCTAAAATAACGGACATTACGGGGATCACAGATAAAGATGTGAAAGATGCTCCTACAATTGAAGAGATCTTCCCGGATTTCATCCAATTCCTAAAGGATGATGTACTGATCGCTCACAATGCTCCTTTTGACATGAAGTTTTTATTAAGCAACGCTCGACGGCTAGGAATAGAAAAGCCAAACAACCCCGTCATTGACACGCTAACATTGGCTAAAAAATACATACCGGAGACGCCCAATCATCAGCTGGAAACACTGAAACAGTGGTTACAATTAGAGGTGAGTTCACATCACGCGTTGGATGATTGTTTGACTTGTGCCGCTGTTTATCGAACATGCCAAAAACGGAGAGAGGAAAAATTTCGTCTTTCCGATGATGAAAAAAGAGCTTATGACATTGTTCTGCGCATATTAAGTGATCATAACCGCGACACTAGTCTTGTTCGTTATTCCCGAACATCGACTTATTTGGACATACACGCATTTTACTCATTTGCCCGGATCAAGTTAACAGGCAAAAAGAAATATTTGCTCTCCAAACGATTAGAAAGGGAAATTCTTGATCTTTGCCCTAATGTTATTTGTGAACCGGCTTCTAAAAGTGAAGCTGGACACACGCGCATTTTGATTCAGACTCCTGACGACTTACTACTCGCGTCTCCTTTGATCGTCAAGGATTTTGACAAGGCTTTAAAATCAACGGAAGACTACCGAAAGTACGTTGGGAAAGCCGAAAAAGTCATCCAGGAATACTTAAGTTTGTAAACCAACTTTCAACTTAAAATAACAACATAGTAAAAAGGGAAGTCAATGAATAAGAATATGCAACGAGAAAAGACATCAACGACATGAGGATTGATGTCTTTTTTTATTCTTGTGAAATGGGGGGAGAGGAAATGAGTCAATTCAAAGAAATTGAGGACTATCGCATGTTTACTTCAAAGGCTGAATTGCATAAGTCCATTAACTCGTTGATTGGCATTATCCAAGGGATCCGTTCTGATCATGTCACAAACGAAGATGAGATGGCTGAGCTCATTCATTGGTGCAACCTACATAGACGGTTTGCAAAAAAAGCGCCTTTTAACGAAATTATCCCGTTAATTGACCAAGCTTTACTGGATAACAAATTGGAAGAAGAGGAGATTGAAGATATTCTGTGGCTTTGCAACAACATTATTAATGAGAACGATTTTAACAGCTATTATGATGTCATCACTTCATCTATACAGCAGCTACATGGGATTATCCATGGCATCATGGCAGATAATGTTTTGAATGACATGGAGATTGAACACCTGTCTGCTTGGATTGATGACCATGACTTTTTGAGGGGAACATATCCCTTTGACGAAATCCACAGCCTGCTGGTTAGTGTGAAACAGGACGGGATTATCAGTGAAGATGAGAAAAACTTACTGAAAGCCTTTTTTTCTACCTTTATTGATACAAAGGTATCTCACAACATTCGTGAGTTCGACATAAAATCTCTACAAAGCCAGTACTCAATCAGTGGCATATGTGCTGTAAATCCAGAAATCATATTCGAAAATAAAGTGTTTTCCTTCACCGGTGCCTCTCACAAAGCAACACGCAACGAAATTGCTCGCATCATTCAGGAGATGGGCGGAATATTCAACAACAATGTCACTAAGAATACGAACTACCTGATCGTAGGTGGCGACGGGAATCCCTGTTGGGCCTTCGCCTGCTATGGCCGGAAAGTGGAGAAGGCGATTGAGTTGAGGAAAAAAGGCACGCTAATTATTATCGTGCACGAAAATGATTTTTGGGATGAAGTGATCATTTGAGATATATAAGATATGGTGTCAACAACTGTTCGTCTCAAATATCGTTGTAATGTATAGAGGTAGAAGCATATGAAAGAGATCATCTATGTAAATTTTTTCGATTAAGTTCGATTAAGGATCATTGAGCCTTTTTAAGGCTTTTTTCTTTTTCTATTGTCATACCAAACACACGTTCCTATAATAAAAGTGAGGTGATTCCCATGAACTTCTCGTCGTACCAGTTCACCCCACTGGAACAATATATTCGTGAATTGTATGAGCATTTAGCAATCAGATCGCCCCATCAGCTGGACATGATCGACATTGCCGCAAAGCTGAACGTCTGGTTGCATTTTGCCGACATCCGGAGTACGGCCATCGAACGGAACGGGGCGTATAGCATTATCATCGACCGGCGCCTCACTCGCCAGCAACAGTGGCAGGAGTTTGGACATGAGCTTGGGCATGTGATGCGCCATGCGGGGAATCAAATGCTGCTTCCCCCTTCCCTCGTACAGCTACAAGAAGCCCAGGCGACGAATTTTGCGCTGCACTTTTGCGTGCCGACATTTATGCTGCTTGAGCTGGATCTCCCACATACAGAAAAAGAAATTGTCTATATATTGAGCGAAACGTTTGGCGTGGAGCCGCTGTTCGCCAAACGGCGCTGGAATCGCTTTAAGGAACAATGGGAAAGCTACCGGTTTTATGAGGCGCTTTTCGGCCATATGCAAGTGGCTGAGCCGGTTGTCGCCGCTGTCGGCCGCGATGCGGAGAGCGATCTTAGTCTGCTTCATGAGTACGCTGTCGCACATGATGGCTCATTGTTTATTGACGGAGATTTAACGGATGAAGAACAGCAAGAAATCATCCGCTATTTGCAGCATATGGACCAAAGGAACAGCTAAAAGTCACGAATTATACCGCTACAGAACGGATGAATCACATAAAATACGGCTAGTCCGCATATTTGCCTCTTTTTTTACATACATGGTGATAGCGAGTTCTATTCCAGGTCAGAGGTGGTTTTATGTATAGGCCGAGAAACTTGGATGTTTTTATCTACCTTCGCAAAAGCCGCAAGGACATCGAGGAAGAGAAAAAGGCCGCTGAGTCCGGTGCGTCATATGACACGTTGCAACGCCATCGGGATAACTTGTTGGCCGTAGCGCGTAAAGAGGGGCACAATATCATCGGCATCTTCGAGGAGATTGTGTCCGGTGAGTCCATCGCTGAACGTTCGGAGATCCAGAAGCTTTTGCGTGAATTGGAAACGGGAGTGGCTGATGCGGTGCTTGTCATGGACATTGACCGCCTCGGCCGAGGGGATATGCTCGATCAGGGGATTTTAGACCGCGCTTTTCGCTATTCCGGGACGAAAATTATCACCCCGACGGAAATATATGACCCGGAAAGCGAGACGTGGGAGCTCGTCTTCGGTGTGAAATCCATCGTGTCGCGCGAAGAGCTCAAAGTCATTACGAAGCGCCTCCAAGGTGGTCGACGCGACTCGGCCGCTAAAGGCCGTTCCATCTCAAAAAAGCCGCCATACGGCTATCTTCGTGATGAAAAACTAAGGCTCTACCCGGATCCGGAAACGTCATGGGTTGTGGTAAAAATCTTTGAGATGATGCGTGACGGACACGGACGCCAGGCGATCGCCGCTGAGCTGGATCGACTTGGAGTGAAACCGCCCGATGAAAAGCGATCCTTTTGGTCTCCTTCGACGATCAGCGCCATTATCAAAAACGAGGTGTATCTCGGCCACATCATCTGGGGCAAGGTGAAATACATTAAACAAAACGGCAGGTATAAGCGCAAGAAAATGCCGAGAGAGCGCTGGTATGTCAAAGAGAATGCCCATGAGCCCCTCGTGTCCAGGGAACTCTGGGAAGCCGCCAACAAAGCGTATCGGAGCCGCTGGCGCCCTTCTACGGTAGAAAGCAAACCGCTGGCTAACCCGCTGGCCGGGTTGTTGAAATGCGAACTCTGCGGCTATACGATGTGGTATCAGCCACGCAAAGACCGTCCTCATCCGCTGGTGCGCTGTCCAAACCCGAAATGCAAAGGCGTGCAAAAGGGTGCGCTTCTGCCACTCGTCGAGGAGAAAATCTTGCAATCTCTCGCCGAGTTCGTCGATCAGTTTGAAGTGCAGGAGGAAGCTCTTGCCCGAAAAGAGCAGCGTTCGGTCATCCCGCTAAAGCAAAAAGCCGTCGAAAAAAAAGAAAAAGAGCTCCAGGAGCTCCATAAACAAAAAGATGCACTGCATGATCTACTCGAGCGAGGCGTCTATACGATTGAGACGTTCCTGGAACGCCAGCACACGATCGTCAATCGGATTAAGAAAACTCAAGAGGAAATCGATCAACTGCGGGAGGAAATCACTAAGGAGCAGCTGAAAGAAAAGAACATCAACGAGTACATCCCGACAGTCAAGAAGGTGCTCGACGCCTACCGCCTCACCGACGATGTAGAAAAGAAAAATCGCCTTCTCAAGTCGGTGCTTGAGAAAGCGACATACCTGAGAAAACCGGAGTGGACGAAAAAGGACCAGTTTACGATTCAGCTTTACCCTAGGATTTAGAGGCAACGGCCTCCTTTTTTTCTGCGGAGAAGAAATATTTCAGGGCCTCGAACACATCGGATTTTTGTTTCAAGATATAGTATTTGAATTTCTCATGTTTCATGCTGCCGTATGCACGCATAAGTGTAGAGGGTGTACGGTTGTACTGGTTGACTTCCCCATATCCAAACATGTTTGATACTTTCATCAACTCTTGAACAAGCTTGACGCAACGGGCATTGTCGGACGTCAAGTTGTCGCCATCAGAAAAGTGGAATGGATAAA
>Ga0207768_100312_pt1 | contig 36111 bp, 32 predicted proteins | sample CeladaPassaB1F01_FD_187478 | JGI IMG/M metagenome (GOLD analysis project Ga0207768, IMG submission 187478) | Cellulose-adapted microbial communities from the Joint BioEnergy Institute, USA - Passage B1F01 (SPAdes) (version 2) | ecosystem: Engineered > Bioreactor > Continuous culture >... | reverse complement strand
CCGTCGATCCATTTTTCAATGACCATAACGCGTTTCAGTTCGTTCTTTGTCAAGGTGATCTGCTCCTTGCTCATACTGACATTTTCTCGGATCAGTTACACCCTGACAATATCACAGAACAACAACACCCGGACGGTTTTTCGCTTGTGTTTCCCGGCGGGTTCTGTTATACTTGCCTCATTAGCCGCCACGCGGCGAAAATTTTTGGGAGGTTTTCCATTTGCAAGGAATCGTGAAATGGTTCAACGCGGAGAAAGGCTACGGTTTCATCTCCGTGGAGAACGGGAACGACGTGTTCGTTCATTTTTCCGCCATCCAGGGCGGAGGGTTCAGAACCCTGGAAGAAGGTCAACGGGTGGAATTCGAAATCACCGAAGGCGCCCGCGGACCGCAAGCAGCCAACGTGGTGAAACTGTAAGTCGTCCGTCCGGACGGTTTGACGGATAAATCACGCAAGCGCACTGCAGAAAGCTCTCCGGCAATTCGCCGGAGGGCTTTTTTGCTGCGGAATGCGTGCCTGCGCCTTTGCGGTGCGGGACAGGCCTTGGCATGGGGCGGGTCTCCGCGGCGGCTCCGGACTTTATCGGCAGATTTCCGGGCCGCATGGGACTGCCCCCGGTTTTGACCGACGGCGCCGGACGGTGTTACACTGGTGCTGGATTTTCCTGATGTTTTCTGGAGGTTCGTTTCATCATGCCGAAATACAAATTGTTCGCGGAACGCAAAGGCAAATTGGACCAGGCCAAAAACACCCGCTTCGTGAAGCTGGCCCGCGAAATTTACATGCATGCGCGCCGGGGCGGGCCGAATCCCGAAGCCAATCCCGCCCTGAAAGCGGCGATTGCCCACGCGCGGGCGATCCGCATGCCCAACGAAAACATCGAACGGGCGATCCGCAAGGCGACAGGAGCGGACAAGGACAACGTCGACTACGAGGAAATCATCTACGAAGGGTACGGCCCGGGCGGCGTGGCGATCATGGTGCGGTGCCTGACGGACAACCGCAACCGGACCGCCGCGGACATCCGCGCCATTTTCAACAAAAGGGGCGGCAACCTCGGGGAAAGCGGATGCGTGTCCTACCTGTTCGACCGCAAGGGGCTGCTGGTCATTCCCCGCGAAGACGGCCGGCCGGACGAGGACACGGTGCTCATGCAGGCCCTGGAAGCGGGGGCGGAGGATGTGATTGTCAACGAAGACAGCTTCGAGGTGCTCACGGAGCCGTCCGATTTCGACAAGGTAAAGACAGCGCTGGAGGAAGCGGGGCACACGTTCACCACCGCGGAAATCCGCTGGCTTCCGCAAACGACCGTCCGGGTGGAAGGGGAAAACGCGGAAAAGCTGGCGCAGATGCTGGATGCCTTTGACGACAACGACGACGTGCAGGACGTGTACCACAATTTCGAACTGCCGGAATAAAACCATCGTTTATTATCAAGGATTGCCATTGCGGACCGCCTGATCCGACCTGGCTTTTGGCGCCGCCGCGGCGGATGCCGTCCGTTTTTGCGGTTCCGGCGCATGCCGCGGGAAACCGGCGCGAAGGCGGGGGTTGGACCGGTACGGGTCTCGTCCGTTCAGGCGATCCGGTCATTCGGCTGGGAAGAGGGCGGGAGGAAGCCGTATGGGGAAACGAAGAAGATGGGTCATTGGGCTGGCAGTTCTGGTGCTGGCGGCGGGCGGTGCCGTCGTCTACGGGTGGTGGAGCCGGGCCGCGGACCGGGCGCCGCTGGAAGGGGCGAACCTGACCAGCGTGCGGGTCTCCCGCGGGGACATTGAAGTCCGCCTGTCCGGATCCGGCAGCGTGGCCGTCAGCGCCCGGGAATCCGTCCGGCCTTCGGAAGCCGGCACCGTCAGGACCGTCGAGGTGAAAACGGGCGACCGGGTGGAGCAGGGACAGGTGCTGGCGACGTTCGAGGGCAGCGCCAGCGATGTGGAAATCGCCCGTCTCGAACTGCGGCTGGAAGAGCTGCGGCTGCAGCTGGCACAGGCGGAAAACGAGTTCAAGCAACTGCAGATGTCCGGCGCCGACGCGGCGCAAATCGAAAAGGCCAGGATGAACCTCCGCTCGGTTCAGCTGAACATCGAAGGGGCGGAACTCGACATCGAAGAGGCGAAAAAGAAGGCGGCGGGACCGGACCCGCTGGTCGCGCCGATCTCCGGCACCGTGACGGCGGTCAACATCAGGCCGGGGGATGCGGTTTCGCCCCAGGCGGAAGCGTTTGTCGTTACCGACTATGATGCGTTGCAGCTTGTCATCACGGTGGACGAGCTGGACGTTCCCAAACTGAAGGAAGGACAGGAAGCGGAAATCCGGCTGGACGCCCTGCCCGGCCGGACCTTCAAGGGCGTGGTGGAGGACATCGCCATGGAAGGGACGCAGTCGGGCGGCGTGGCGACCTTTCAGGTGGCGATCCGCCTCGAATCCGCGGACCAGGTGCGCCCGGGCATGTCGGGGACGGCGGAAATCGTCACGGCGGCGAAAAAGGACGCGCTCTTGCTGCCGGTGGAGGCGGTGCAGGCCGCGGGCGGCCGGTACTTTGTGCTGCGTCCGGTTGACGGCGGTGGCGGCGGTGGAGCGACCGGCGCCCCGGGAGCGGCGGGCGGCGCACCGGAACGGGTCGCGGGCGCGGCGGGCGGCGTCCGTTTCACCCGGGCGCTGGAGAACGTCAACGCCGCGCTGGTTCCCGTCGAGATCGGGCTGCATGACGAATCGCGCATCGAGATCGTCTCCGGGCTGTCGGAAGGCGATGAAGTGCTCATCCCCCGGTTTGCCGACAGTTCGGGCGTCCAGGGATTCCGGCGGGTCGTCCCCGGCGGTTCGGCGGACTTCGCTCCGCGGGAAGTCGTCGTGTCGGGCGGCGGCGGATTCCAGGGCGGAAGAACCGGCGGCGGGGGGATGACAGGACGATGAACACGGCGGTCAGCGAATCGGCCTCCCGGCATCCGCCCCTTATCCTCATGGAAGGCATCCGCAAAACGTACCGCATGGGCTCGGAAACGATCCATGCCCTGAACGGCATCGACCTGCGCGTCGATCGCGGAGATTTCGTGGCCATTGTCGGCCCCTCCGGATCGGGGAAGTCGACGCTCATGAACGTGATGGGCTGCCTGGATACGCCGACATCGGGGAAATACCTGCTGGACGGAGCCGACGTCACCCGCCTCGGCGACAACCGGCTGGCCGAAATCCGCAACCGGAAAATTGGTTTCATTTTTCAAAATTTTCAGCTCCTGCCGCGCCTGACCGCGTGGCAAAACGTCGAGCTGCCCCTTATCTACCGGGGCATGCCGGCCGGCGAACGGCGGGCCAAAGCGGCCGAAGTGCTGCGCAAGGTGGGGCTCGGCGACCGCCTGCGCCATTTGCCGGGGCAGCTGTCCGGCGGGCAGCAGCAACGGGTGGCCATTGCCCGGGCGCTGGTCGGTGATCCTCCGCTGCTTCTGGCGGACGAGCCGACAGGGGCGCTGGACACCAAAACCAGCCGCGAAGTGCTGGATCTGTTGCAGCAGCTCAACGGGGAAGGCCGCACCATCGTCCTGATCACCCACGACCCCGAGGTGGCGGCCCGGGCGAAGCGCATCGTGCGCATTACCGACGGCATGCTGGCGGAAGAACGGGGGATGGCCTCATGAGCGTCAGTCTGGCAAAAAAGCGGGGGATGATCCCATGAAGCTGGCGCAGGGGGTAATCATGGCCTGGGGAAGCGTGCGCGCCCACCCGTTGCGCACGCTGCTGACGGTGCTCGGCGTGCTGATCGGCGTCGCCTCGGTGACGGTGCTGGTGGCCATCGGCCAGGGTTCCACCCGGCAGATCGAGCAGCAGCTGCAAAGCCTGGGCACCAACCTGGTGGCCGTGAACATCATCGGGCGGGGCACGCTGAACAGCCTGAGCGCCGAGCAGATCGACCGCTTGATGGACATGGAGGGGATCGACGCCTACGCTCCCGTCATTGCAGGCAACGTCACCGTCAAGGCGGGCAACCGCTCCATGAGCGCGCCGCTGGAAGCGACGACGGCCGACTATGCCTGGATTCGCAATTACGAGATGGAACGCGGGCGGTTCCTGCTGGACATCGACAACGCGCTGGCCCAGAAGGTGGCGGTCATCGGACCGGAAGTCGCCTCGGAACTGGGGCTGGCGGACCCGGTCGGGGAAACGGTCATGATCCAGGGCGTCCCGTTCCGCATCATCGGCGTGTTGGAGTCCAAAGGTTCGTCCATCGGGGGAAGCAACGACAACCGGGTTTTCGTGCCGCTCCAGACGTCGCGCGTCGTTTTGCGCACGGCGGCCATCCGCACCGTGTACGTGCGGGTGGCGGAGCCGGAATACGTCCCAGGGGTTGTCAATTTGCTCAATCTGAGGCTGACGAACCTGTTCGGCGGCACGTCCGGGTACAGCGTGTTCAACCAGCAGGAAATGATGAAGACCGTCGGCGACATCAGCGGCACGCTGACCGCCATGCTGGCCGGCATCGCCGGCATTTCCCTGGTGGTCGGCGGCATCGGGATCATGAACATCATGCTCGTATCGGTGACGGAACGGACGCGGGAAATCGGCATCCGCAAATCGCTGGGGGCCAAGCGGAGGGACATCCTGTTCCAGTTCCTCGTCGAGGCGGCCATGATCGGCGGCATCGGCGGCCTTTGCGGCATCGCGGCGGGTCTCGGCGGCGCCTGGATCTTCTCGCGCGCCATGGATATGCCGGCCTATCCGTCGCCGGGCGTGATGCTGCTGGCGTTCGGGTTCTCCCTCGGCGTCGGGCTCGTGTTCGGCATCATGCCCGCGCGCCGCGCCGCCCGGCTGGACCCGGTGGAAGCGCTCCGGCAGCCGTGAAGGCATGCGGCAAGCCGCGGCGGCGCCGGCCACGGCGCACAGTTGACGATACCTGCCGCAACGCGTCATAATAAAAAGAATATCATCCCTTTTTTTATGGAAATCGGTTGGTTCGCCTGCGGAGAGGGACAGACATGGGCTTGGAACAACTGTTGGAAATCGCATCGACCTACATGAAACCCGCGGATTTGGACCGCATCCGGGAAGCGTACGAATTTGCGGAACAGGCTCACCGCGGCCAGACGCGCATGTCCGGCGAGCCCTATATCCAGCATTCGCTCGCCGTGGCCGAAATCGTGGCCAAGATGCAACTGGACGTGGTCACGGTGATGACGGCCCTTTTGCACGACGTCGTGGAAGACACGAACGTGACGCTGGACGACGTGCGGGCGAAGTTCGGGGACACCCTGGCCGATCTGGTGGACGGCCTGACCAAACTGAAGCGCATCAAGTTCCGTTCCAAGGAAGAACAGCAAAACGAAAATTACCGCAAAATGTTCGTGGCCATGGCCAACGACATCCGCGTGATCATCATCAAGCTGGCCGACCGGCTGCACAACATGCGGACGCTCAAGTACCAGCCGGAGGAAAACCAGCGGCGCATCGCCCACGAGACGCTGGAGATCTACTGTCCGATCGCCCACCGCCTCGGCATGAGCGCCATCAAGTGGGAAATGGAGGACATCGCCCTCCGCTTCCTGAATCCGCAGGCTTACTACCGGATCGCCAACCTGATGAAAAAGAAGCGCGCCGAGCGGGAGCAGTACATCGCCGATCTGATCGCGCAGATCAGGGAAAAGCTGGCGGAGATGAACATCAACGCCGACATATCCGGACGGCCGAAGCACATCTACAGCATTTACAAGAAAATGACGACGAAAAACAAGCAGTTCAACGAAATCTACGATCTGCTGGCCATCCGCATTCTGGTGGAAAACGTCAAGGACTGCTACGCCACCCTCGGCATCATCCACACGCTGTGGAAGCCGATGCCGGGGCGCTTCAAGGATTACATCGCCATGCCCAAGGCGAACATGTACCAGTCGCTGCACACGACCATCGTCGGCCCGTCCGGGGAGCCGACGGAAGTGCAGATCCGCACGTTCGAGATGCACAAGACGAGCGAGTACGGCATCGCTGCCCACTGGGCTTACAAGGAAGGCAAGGAAGGGGTCGCGCCCGGGTCGTTCGGCGAAAAAATGAACTTCATCCGCGAAATCCTCGAGCTGCAGCAGGAAACGCGGGATGCCTCCGAATTCATGGAATCGCTGAAGATGGACTTTTTCACGGACCTGGTATTCGTTTTTTCGCCGAAGGGGGAAGTGTTCGAACTGCCGGCGGGTTCGGTGCCGCTGGACTTCGCCTACCGCGTGCATACGGAAGTGGGCAACCGGACCATCGGCGCCAAGGTCAACGGCCGGATCGTGCCCCTCGACTACAAGCTGAAAACGGGCGATATCGTGGAGATCCTCACCTCCAAGCATTCGTACGGCCCCAGCCCGGACTGGCTGAAAATCGTCCAGACGTCGCACGCCCGCAACAAGATCCGGCAATGGTTCAAGAAGGAAAAGCGCGAGGAAAACATCGCCCGGGGCCGCGAGCTCCTGGAGCGGGAACTCAAGCGGATTTCCCTCGATCCCGCGGAGTGGATGACCGACGAGAAACTGCTGGAAGCCGCGAAGAAGTTTTCGTTCCAGGACGCCGAAGACATGCTGTCCGCCATCGGGCTCGGCGGCATTACGGCGGCCCAGGTGTGCACGAGGCTTACGGAGAAGCTCCGCAAGGAAGCGGAGGAAGCGAGCAAGATCCAGCTCACCCGGGAAGGCGTGGAGATGAAGCCGGCGGGGACGTCGCCGGAGCGGCGGAAGAGCCGGCACGGCAACGGCGTTTCCGTCAAGGGGGCCGACAACCTGCTGACCCGCTTCGCCCGCTGCTGCAACCCGCTGCCGGGCGACGAAATCATCGGCTACATCACCCGCGGCCGGGGCGTCTCGGTGCACCGCGCCGACTGCCCCAACATCAAGGCCGCCATGGAAGAAGACGAAGCGTCCCGCATCATCGAGGTCACGTGGGACGAGGCGGCCGACGCCAGCTACACCGTCGACATCGAGGTGCTCGGCCACGACCGGCGGGGCCTGCTCAACGAGGTGCTGCAGGCGGTGGCCGAGAGCAAGACGAACATCACCGCCGTTTCCGGTCGCACCGACAAGCACAAGATGGCCATCATGCACATGACCATCAACATCCGCGACAAGGAGCACCTGCAGTCGGTTGTGGACAAAATCAAGCGCGTGAGGGACATCTACTCCGTGCAGCGGGTCATGCAATGAGACAAGGCAGCGGACTTGCCGGGAGGGAATCGATGTGAAGGTGGTGGCCCAGCGCGTATCCCGGGCCCGGGTGCGCGTCGGCGGACAAACGGTCGGGGAGATCGGAACGGGGCTTTTGCTGCTCGTCGGCGTCGGACGCGAAGACGGGGAGCGGGACGCGGTCTGGATGGCCGACAAGGTGGCGGGCTTGCGGGTGTTCGAGGACGCGGAGGGCAAGATGAACCTGTCCGTCACGGATGCGGGCGGAAGCATTCTTTCCGTATCCCAGTTCACCCTTTACGGGGATTGCCGCAAGGGCCGCAGGCCGAGCTTTGCGGAAGCGGCGCCGCCCGGGGAAGCCCGTGCGCTGTACGAAAGGTTCAATGATCTGTTGCGCGCCAAAGGGCTCAAGGTGGAAACGGGCGTGTTCGGGGCGATGATGGAAGTGGAACTGGTCAACGACGGCCCCGTCACGCTGATCGTGGACAGCAGGGCATAACGGGGGCGGACATTCGCCCATCCGGCATTTCCCGCGGCCGCCGGGTTGAACGCCGCCGGGATTGGCCAGACTAATGCCGATCCGATATGCAGCGAAAGGGTGGATCGGCATGCGACGGAGGCCCAAGGAGGCGGAGGTCGGACGGAAAGCCCGCGAAGGCGCGCTTTCGGAGCGGCGCGAGGCGGTGGAATTCGCCCGCATGGATGACGTGGCCGGGGACGGCACGGTGCGGGAGCCGGGCGGCCCGCGCGGGCGCCGGTATCCGGCGGGCGGCCGGGAGTGACGCCGAATTCCGGTGTGGAGGCTTTTTTATTTTTGGAGATGGAAGGGGAAACGTCCATGCGCATCCATCTCGTGGCGGCGGACGAGGGTGCCGTGCGGTCGCTGGTCCGCCTCGCGGAATTGTTTGGCGACGAGCCGGCGGTGACGGCCGGGCCCGAGCCCGGTCCGGACGCCGAATACATCGTCCGCCTGGAGGCGTCGGAGGCGGACGGGACGGCGTGGGGGAGCGCCGAGCTGATCCGGCGGGCGGACGGGCTTCGCCGCCATGCTTTCCGTGAGGGAACGATCCCGGACGGCGCATCCGCCGAAGAACGCCGCAAAGTCGTCCGCCAGGCGATGAACCGGGCGCTGCTCGACGTGCTGCGGCAGGAAACCGGCCTGGAGCAGCCGTGGGGCATCCTGACCGGCGTGCGCCCGACGAAGCTCGTGCACGACGGGCTGCGCCGCGGCCGGACGCGGGAGGAGATCCGGTGGACGCTGCGGGAAGATTACCTCTTGTCGGAAGACAAAATCGCGCTGATGGAACGCATCGTCGACCGCCAGCTCGCCGCGCTGCCGGATTTGTACGGCCTGCGGGACGAGGTGAGCGTCTACGTCGGCATTCCGTATTGCCCGACGAAATGCGCCTATTGCACGTTTCCCGCCTATGATATCCGCGGCAGCCAGGGATCGGTGGGCGGGTTCCTTGCCGGACTGCACGAGGAAATCCGCGCCATCGGCCGGTGGCTGAAAGACCGCGGCGTGCGCGTCACGACCGTCTACGTCGGCGGGGGCACGCCCACCAGCATCACCGCGGAAGAGCTGGACGCCTTTTTTGCGGAAATGCACCGCTCGTTCCCGGACCCGCACGCCATCCGCGAGGTGACCGTGGAAGCGGGGCGGCCGGACACCATCACGCCGGAGAAGCTGGACGTGCTCCGCAAGTGGAACGTCCACCGCATCAGCATCAACCCGCAATCCTACATCCAGGAGACGCTGGACCGGATCGGCCGCCACCACACGGTACGGGAAGTGGTGGAGAAGTTCCGGCTGGCCCGCCGGATGGGCATGGACAACATCAACATGGACCTCATCATCGGCCTGCCCGGGGAAGGCCCGGAGGAGTTCGCGCATTCCCTCGCCGAGACGGAGAAGCTCATGCCCGAGTCGCTTACGGTGCATACGTTGTCCTTCAAGCGCGCGTCGGAGATGACCCGGCACCGCGGCGAGGAGAAGTACCGCGTCGCTTCCCGCGGCGACATCCACGCGATGGGGGAGCTGGCGAAGGCCTGGACCGGCGCGCACGGCTATGTCCCGTATTACATGTACCGCCAGAAAAACATCCTGGGCAACCTCGAAAACGTCGGCTATGCCCTGCCCGGCAAGGAATGCCTGTACAACATTCTCATGATCGAGGAGATGCAGACGATCGTCGGGCTCGGTTGCGGCGCCGTCAGCAAATGGGTGGATCCCGCCACCGGCGCCATCGGGCGCCTGGCCAACCCGAAGGAACCCCTCGCCTATATCGCGACGTACCGCAAATCGATCGACCTGAAGCTGGAGGCGCTGGAAAAGTGGCATGCGTCCCTGCTGTCGGCCGCGGCGGGGTGAGCGTCCGCGGTTTTTTCCGGCACCGCCAGAGCCGTTCTATTTTGGAAATAACTAGGGGTTGAAAGAAAACAAATTACTGGAAACGCTTCCTTTCTTGTAATGGAATTGTAATATTGTTTTTAACTTATTTTAACCAAACCGTCCTACAATGAAGATAACCCCCTTTTTTCATATAGATTCCCTTTTTGGGCCTGTCGGTACGTACGGCAGGCGCTTTTTTTTGACCCGGAAAAGGCATTGGAGGACTGCAAATTCTTTCAAATGAATGAACAAAATGGCGAAAAATGCTGTTTTCTGTCGATCCCTGTTATGCCGGAGTTTCTTTTTATTGTTAAGCCGTTCGAGTCCGGGGCAGGGGTGCGTTCCACGAAAGCCCTTGGTTGACAGGGAAAATCGCGCATATTACAATTAGGAGCAATGACCGGACAAAATCAAAATCGATGACGGGAAAGAGTACTCCGGAACCGCATCCCCAGAGAGGGCGGCCACCGGCTGCAAGCCGCCCGTTGACGACCGGACGAAAGACCTCCCCGAGATGTCCGTGCGAACGGGCGCCGGCAAGCGGCGGGACCCCAGTAGTGCGGAACGCGGCCGGGCGTTATCCGGCAAACGAGCGGACGCGTGTATGCGGGCCCGCGGGCGGTATGGGCCGGCCGGCGGCGCGTCCGGAAGACGGGTGGCACCACGGGAGCCGAGGCTCTCGTCCCAGGCGGGACGGGAGCTTTTTTGCTGGGACCATGGGGTTGTCCTTTCCGGCCGGGATCTTTTCAAAGTTTCGGATCAAATGGGGTGATCGCGTGGCATTCCAAAGACCGCCGGGGACGCAGGACATCCTGCCCGGCAGCGCGGCGCTCTGGCAGCTGGCGGAGCAGACGGCGAGGGAGCTGTGCCGGCGATACAACTACCGGGAAATCCGCACGCCGATTTTTGAAGCGACCGAGCTGTTCCGGCGGGGCGTCGGCGAGACGACGGACATCGTGGAAAAGGAAATGTACACCTTCGAGGACCGCGGCGGACGAAGCATGACGCTGCGGCCGGAAGGGACGGCGGGCGCCGTGCGCGCCTACGTGGAGAACAAGCTGTACGGCGAGCCGGACACCGTCAAGCTGTACTACATCGGCCCGATGTTCCGCTACGAGCGGGCCCAGGCCGGGCGGTACCGGCAGTTCCACCAGTTCGGCGTGGAAGCGATCGGCTCGGACGATCCGGCGCTGGACGCGGAAGTGATCGCCCTCGGGTACGATTTTTACCGGATGGTCGGGCTGGATGGCGTCACGGTGGAAATCAACTCCGTGGGCACGCCGCAGGTCCGCGCCGCGTTCCGCGAGCGGCTGCTGGCTTACCTCGAGCCGATGCGGGACAAGCTGTGCAAGGATTGCCAGGCGCGCATGGCGCGCAATCCGCTCAGGGTGTTGGACTGCAAGGTGGACCAGGACAAGTTCGCGGACGCGCCGTCCATCCTGGACAGCCTGGACGAGGCGTGCGCGGCGCATTTTGCCCGGGTGCGGGAGCACCTGGAGGCCATGGACATTCCGTATGCGGTCAACCACCGGCTCGTGCGCGGGCTGGATTACTACACCCACACCGCCTTCGAATACAAGGCGCAGGGCATCGGCGCCATCGACGCCGTCGGCGGCGGCGGGCGGTACAACGGCCTGGTGGCGCAGATCGGCGGCGAGGACCGGCCCGGCGTGGGCATGGCCATCGGCCTGGAGCGCACGATCCGGCTGCTGGAACAGCGGCAGACCGGGACGGACGCATCCGGCGGCGTCGATCTGTACTGGGTCGCCCTCGGCGAGCGGGCGGAACGGGAAGCGGCGGGCCGGATCCGCAGGCTGCGGCTGAAGGGCCTTGCGGTGGAGCGAGACTATCAGGGCCGCAAGATGAAAGCCCAGCTCAGGGCCGCGGACCGGATCGGCGCGCGGTACGCGGCGATCGTCGGCGACGATGAGCTGGACCGCGGCGTCATCGCGCTCAAGCGGCTGGATACGGGCGAGCAGCGCGAAGTGGCGCCGGAGGAACTGGAGCGAATTTTGCTGGAGGAAAGGGAGTAAGACTTGCCATGTTGCTGAAAACGCACGACTGTGGCCATCTCACCAAGCAGGACGTCGGCAGGACGGTGGTGCTCAACGGCTGGGTGCAGCGCTGGCGGGACCTCGGCGGGGTGCTGTTCATCGACCTGCGTGACCGCAGCGGCATCATCCAGCTGGTGTTCAGCCCCGAATTTTCCAGGGAAGCGCACGAAATCGCCGACCGGGCCCGCATCGAATACGTGCTGGCGGTGCGGGGACAGGTGGTGGAACGCGATCCGGAAACGTACAACCCGAACCTGCCCACCGGGGAAATCGAGGTGAGGGTTGCGGAAGTGGAAATCCTGAACACCGCCAAGACGCCGCCGTTTGCCATCGAGGACGGCATCGACGTGGACGAGGCGGTGCGCCTGAAATACCGCTTCCTCGACCTGCGCCGCCCGGAAATGCAGCGGACGCTGATGCTGCGCGCGAAGGCGATGCGCGCCATCCGCGAGTACCTGGACAACCACGGCTTCATCGAGGTGGAGACGCCGATCCTCACCCGCAGCACGCCGGAAGGGGCGCGCGACTACCTGGTGCCGAGCCGCGTGCATCCGGGGGAATTTTTCGCGCTGCCGCAGTCGCCGCAGCTGTTCAAGCAGCTGCTCATGATCGCCGGGATGGAGCGGTATTACCAGATCGCCCGCTGTTTCCGCGACGAGGATCTGCGTGCCGACCGGCAGCCGGAGTTCACGCAGGTGGACATCGAGACCTCGTTCCTGTCGCGGGACCAGCTGCTTGACCTGATGGAAGGGATGATCGTCCATCTGTTCAGGGAAACGATCGGCGTGGAGCTGCCGCGGCCGTTCCGCCGGATCACCTGGGACGAAGCCATCCACAAATACGGTTCGGACAAACCGGACCTCCGGTTCGGCCTGGAGATCGTGGACGTCACCGACATCGTGAGGGACAGCGACGTGAAGGTGTTCGCTTCCGTCGCCGCTTCCGGCGGCGTGGTCAAGGCGCTGAACGCCAAGGGCTGCGCCAACTGGAGCCGCAAGGAGCTGGACGACCTGCAGCCGTTCGCCGTCCGCTACGGCGGCAAGGGCCTCGCCTGGATCACCGTGAAGGACGGGGAGTGGCGCGGGCCGATCGTGAAGTTTTTCAAGCCGGAGGAAATCGCGGCCCTCTCCGAGCGGCTCGGCGTGGAAGAGGGCGACCTCCTCTGCTTCTCCGCCGACAAGCTGAAGATTGCGGCCAACGTGATGGGGCAGCTCCGGCTCAAGGTCGCCCGCGATCTGGGGCTGATCGACGAAAGCCGGTTCGAGATCGCGTGGGTCATCGATTTTCCGCTGCTCGCCTGGAACGAGGAAGAAAAGCGCTGGGAGGCGGAAAACCACCCGTTCACCCGGCCGCGCGACGAGGATGTGCCGCTGTTTGACAGCGACCCGGGAGCGATGCGGGCCCAGGCGTACGACCTGGTGCTGAACGGCTACGAGGTCGGCGGCGGTTCGATGCGGATTTTCCGGCGCGACATGCAGGAAAAAATGTTCCGCACCCTGGGCTTTACGATGGAAGAAGCCCGGGAGAAGTTCGGTTTCTTCATGGACGCCCTGGAGTACGGCACGCCGCCGCACGGAGGGATCGCCTTCGGGCTGGACCGGCTCGTCATGCTGCTGGCCGGCCGCGACAATCTGCGCGAAACCATCGCCTTCCCGAAGACGGCCAGCGCTTCCGACCCCATGACCGACGCGCCGTCGGAGGTGACCGAGCGGCAGCTGGAAGAGCTGCACATCCGCCTCTCCGCCAAGGCGCAGGCCGAGCTGGCGCGGAAGCGGACGGCGGCCGCGGGCGGCGCTTCCGCGGAAGGGAAGGAGACGGACGAAGACGGCGCGGCGTCCGGCGGGGACGCCTGAGGCGGCGACCCCGCATCCCGGCGGGGAGCGGGTCCCCGTTGCGACGTTCACGGGAGGGGAGCCCGTCCGTCACGGCGAATTCGCCAAAAACGGGCGGGCATCCGCCCGTTTTTTTCGCACATCGGCATCCGCCTTTGCCTTTTATCGGCCCACCCCCATACAATGGACTATCCTGTATGCGGAGGTGCAGACCGTGGGCAAGAGCCGCCAGGGACGGGCAGGCGGCGGCGGGGAACGGGTCCGCTCCGAACCGATCGTCCGGGTGACGAAAGGCGGAGCAAGAGCGGAAGTCAGAAAGCGGGCGCAAGGCTCCGGAAGCCGCCGGACGAAGAGGAACGGATCGGCGAATCGCCGCACGCCGGACCGTCAGCAAAATCAACAAACGCAGGAAGCGTTTCAACCGAGGGATCCGTTCTGGGATCCATGGGACGTTCCGCTTTTCGACGAAGCCGGTTTTCAGCCGCCCGGCACGGGCGACGCCAACCCCGACCAGGAAGACCAGGAGGCCGAAGGACGGCCGCAGGGGCGCGATCCGTTTTTCGATGAGTGGTGACGGAGACATCATTCCATTGACGAATCAGGCGACACCCTCCTCCGTCTGCCCGGCCGCGGGCAAGGCGGAGCTTTTTTATCGGAAGGGTGACGGCATTCGCGTGGATATGCAAAAAATATCGCTATGTATGTTATGATGAGGAAAACGTCTTCAACGACGGCCAAAAGCGGGGAAGCAACCGTGAACACGCCATTCCGTAAAGCGCTCATGTCCTTGACGGTGGTTGTCCTGACCGTGATCGCCACGATCACCGCCGTCCGGCAAACCGCCGCGAGGAGCCTGACGGCCTGGTCCGCGGCGTGGACCGCGTCGACCATGTACCTCCTCCCGTCCGTGCTTCTTTCGGCTTCCGGGTTTCCGGCGTCGGCGACGCTGTCGGGACGCATCGGGCTCCCCGCGGCGGCCGATGCGGTCTCGCCGCAGCAGCGGCTGTCTTCCATCGGGTATTTGCCGTCGGCCGTCATCACGGGCAAATCCCGGCAGGCGGCCGCCGCGCTTGCGCCTGCGGGCGCTGCGGAATCGGCGGAACCGGCCAGGCCGGGACCGGCGGACCGGTGGCCGTTCGAGCGGCCGTGGATCGTCGCGCACCGGGGCGTTTCCATGCACGCGCCGGAGAATACGTTTGCCGCCTTTGATCTGGCGCTCAGGGAAGGAGCCGATTTCATCGAGCTGGACGTCAGGCGCAGCCGGGACGGCCGCCTCGTGGTCATCCACGACGCGACGGTGGACCGGACGACGAACGGGCGGGGCCGCGTCGCCGACCTTCCCTGGGAAGAACTGAACCGGCTGGACGCGGGTTCCTGGTTCAGCCCCGCCTTCTCGGGCCAGCCCCTGCCGCTTCTGGAAGAGGTGCTGGATCGCTACACCGGAAAGATCGGTCTTTTGGTGGAGCTTAAAGAACCGGATGCCGAGGGCGAACTGGCTGGATTGCTGATCCGCCGCGGCCTGCAGAACGGGCTCGAAAACCGCCTCATCGTCCAGTCGTTCCACGCGGACTCGATGCACCGTCTGCGGAAACTTCTGCCGGAGCTCCAGATCGGCGTGCTCACCGGACAGACCGGAAAGAAGCCTACCGAGAAAGACCTGGACCGTTTCGCCGCCTTTGCCGATTTCATCAACGTGCGGCTGGATCTGGCGGACGCCGGGCTCGTCCGGCGCATCCACGAGCGGGGCGCGCTCACCCTTGTATGGACCGTCAGGCATGCCGTCGAGGTCGGCCGGCTCCTGCAGGCGGGCGTGGACGGCATCGTGACCGACGATCCGGCGCTGGTGCCGCGGGAACGGGGGCAGGGCGGCAGCCGGGAGATGTCCTGACGGTTTGAACTTTTGTTTTTCCGGAGCCGGAAAAGGAGGCCAAGCGGCATGAACGGCTACGAAGCCGACCTGTTCGGCCACGCGCTGGAAAACGAACCGCGCCTGCGGCTTTTGGCAGACCGGATGCGGCCGGACACGCTGGACGAATTCATCGGCCAGGAGCATCTGGTCGGCCCGGGCAAGCTGCTTCGCCGCGCCATCGAATCGGACGCGGTCAGCTCCATCATCCTGTTCGGTCCGCCGGGCAGCGGCAAGACGACGTTGGCACACATCATTTCGAAGTGGACAAAGGGAGACTTCGTGCGGCTGAACGCCGTGGACGCATCCGTCAAGGACGTGCGGGACGTGATCGAGCAGGCGGACCGCAACAAACGACTGTACGGGCGCAAGACGATCCTGTTCCTCGACGAAGTGCACCGCTTCAACCACGCTCGACAGGACGCCCTTTTGCCGGCGGTGGAAAAGGGAACGATCATCTTCATCGGCGCCACCACGGAGAATCCGTACCATACCATCAACGGCGCGCTCCTGTCCCGGTCCACCCTGTTCCGGCTGTACCCGCTCACGCGGGAACATGTGCTGGAAGCGATGCGCCGGGCGATCGCCGATCCGGTCAAGGGGCTCGGCTATATGAATCTGCGCGTCGACGAGGACGCGATGCTGCACATCGCGACGGCGGCCAACGGTGACATCCGCCGGGCGCTGTCCGCGCTGGAGCTGGCGGCCATGGCCACGCCGCCGGAGCCGGACGGGACCGTGCACATCACGCTGAATACGGCGGAGGAAGCGATCCGCCAGCCGACGGTGCGGGCCGACGAGTCGACGCAGTACGACGTGCTTTCCGCTTTTCACAAGAGCGTGCGGGGGTCCAGCGACGCCGCCCTGTTCTGGTTCCTGTACGGGGTGGAAAAGCTGGGGATGGACCCGCTGGTGTTTGTCCGGCGGCTCACCGTGGCTTGCAGCGAGGACATCGGCCTGGCCAATCCCCAGGCACTGGTCCAGGCGGTGAGCGCCTGGCAGGCGTTCGAGCGCATCGGCTGGCCGGAGGGTCGGCTCGCGATCGCGCAGGCCATCCTGTTTGCCGTGGAAAGCCCGAAATCCAATTCCGTCATCCGCGCCGTGGACAACGCCATGGAGGCGATCGGGCGGGCGCCGTCCTATGAAGTGCCGATGCACATCCGCGACAACAGCTATCGGGGCGCGGCCAAGCTCGGCCACATAGGTTACAAGTACCCGCACGACTACCCCGGCCATTATGTGGAGCAGCAATATGCGCCCGACCCGCTGAAAGGCCACCAGTTCTACCACCCCACATCGCAGGGGATGGAAGAGCGGATCCGGGCCGCCCGGGAGCGGCGCCTCGCCTCGGGCGGACGCCCCGCGGACGCGCGGGAAGGCGACACCCCGGGCGCGCGGGCGCGGGAACACGGAACCGCCCGTCCCGACGAGGGACAAGCCAGGGTCGAAGACGAGCGGTGAAACGGAACCGTCCGGGCGGACACCGGACAAGCCGAAGCCGGAGAAGATCGGCGAGCCGAGACCAGGGACGAGCGGCGGGCAGGCGCCGTTCGGCCGCGGTACGGAAAACAAAAAAACCGGGGACGATCGGGGCTCGGAAGCCGGGGATGCGGAAGACCGCCGGCGGGTGTGTCCGCCTCGTGTCCCCGGTTTTTTTCGCGCAAATTTTCCCCGTCCGGGCGGGATTTCGAGTTTTTGGTCCGTCTCGCCTGAAAAATGGCATAGTGGGCGGGCCGTATCGAATACAGGTGGGATACGACGGCCGATATCTCCCCGTTGCTCGGTTTGACGTCGGGTCGTAAAACATTTAAGCTATTTAATTAAATAAACAATCCCCAAAAAATTTTCTTTGTTGCCAAAGGAGGTGCACCTATCCTCACTCAGCGGGGGTAGGGAATCGTTGAGCAGTGACCCTTTTCCGCTAGGCGTGGATCTGGTCCTCATCTTTTTCCTGGTGTTTCTGAACGGCTTTTTCGTGGCGGCCGAATTCGCCATGGTCAAGGTGCGCGGCTCCCGCATCGACACCCTGGCCCAGGGCGGTCATGCGCGGGCCAAATTTGCAGTGCATCTGACCAACCATCTGGACGCATACCTGTCCGCCTGCCAGCTCGGCATCACGCTGGCTTCCCTGGGCTTGGGCTGGATCGGGGAACCGGCTCTCGCCGCCGCCCTGGAACCGTTGTTCAAGTTCCTGGGCCTGGGTGAGAACCTGGTCCATCCATTCGCCTTTGCCATCGGGTTCATTGTCATCACCATGCTCCATATCGTCCTTGGAGAACTGGCGCCGAAGTCGCTGGCCATCCGCAAGGCGGAAAGCGTGACGCTGTGGACGGCGGCGCCGATGGTCTGGTTTTACAAAATCATGCGCCCGTTCATCCTGCTCCTGAACGGCATGGCCAACAGGATGCTGAGATTGGCGGGCATCGAGCCCGCCGGGGAAACCTCGGCCCACACCGAAGAAGAAATCCGCATCCTGATGAAGGAAAGCCACAAAAGCGGATTTATCGACAATACCGAGCTGACCCTGGTGGACAACATTTTCGAATTCGCGGAAACGAACGCCCGGGAAATCATGATCCCCCGAACGGAAATGGTTTGCCTGTACATGAACCTTCCGTTTGAGGAAAACAAGCGGATCGCCCTGGAGGAAATGCACACCCGCTATCCGGTCTGCGAGACGGACAAGGACAACATCATCGGGTTCATCCACATCAAGGACCTGATCAAAAGCGAAGGCAAAATCAAGGACCTGCGCACGATCCTGCGTCCGATCATCACGGTGCCGGAGAGCATGCCCATCAGCTCGCTGCTGAAGCTGATGCAGAAGAAAAAATCGCAGATCGCCATTCTGATCGACGAATACGGCGGCACGTCCGGCCTGGTGACGATGGAAGACATCATGGAGGAGATCGTCGGGGAGATCCAGGACGAATTCGACGAAGAGCGGGCCGATGTGGAGCAAAAGGACGAAAACACCTACTCCATCAGCGGCATGATGCTCATCGAGGAAGTGAACAGCCTGTTCGGCCTGGACATTCCGACGGACGACTACGACACGATCGGCGGCTGGATTTATTCCCGGATCGAGATCCCGCCGAAGAAAAACCAGGTCGTGGAACACGAAAGCGGATACAGGTTCATTGTCGAGGAGACCGACAACCTGCGCATCTCCCGCCTCACCGTCGTGCGCGGAGAGAGCGCCGGGGTAAGGCCGCCGGAAGTGGTCAACGGCTGACATACGGCAAACGGAACGGGAACCCATGAGGCCGAAGGGGCCGAAAGGGTTCCCTTTGTGTATATTTTTGTCGCTGTTCAGCGTACAACGGTCAGGATCTCGTCCACTTCCTTGCGCGGCGTGGGTTCGGGCCGGATCGCCGGATACCCGAGGGCGATCACCATGTTCACCTGCCGCGAGGCGTCGATCCCGAGCTCCGCCCGCAGCTCTTCTTCCGCCAGAAGCACCGGGCCGGTCATCGGACAGCAAGCCAGCCCCCGGGCGTGCGCCGCCAGCATCAGGATCATGGACGCGAGGCAGCTGCTTTTGACGCTTTCCTCCCGCCAGACGCTTTCGTCCGCGAAGCCGATGGGGTCGAAAATTTTTTCGCGGAATTTGGAATGATAGGGAGCGGCGAGACAAACGAGGAGCGCCGGCGCGCCGCCGAAGGCGGTGGCGTAAGGCCCGAACGATTTGAGGAGGAGGCGGGCTTCCCGGGCCATGCCCCGCGCCTCGGCGTCCGCGGCCCGGCGGCGCAGCGCGTCCCAGGTCATCCGCTCGATGCGTCCGATTTTTTCCCGGTCCAGCACGGCGACAAATTCCCACGGCTGGGAGTTCGTGTCGCTGGGCGCATGCCGGGCGCAGTCGATCAGTTCCCGGATTTCCGCCTCGTCCACCGGCTTGTCCAAAAATTTGCGGATACTGCGGCGTTCCCGCACCAGCTGTTTGAACACGGCATATGCAGGGTTCCCGGCCGTCAGGCCGGAAATCGCGGGGGCATTCGGGTTGGCATCCAAGGCATTCGACTCCTTTCCGCGGTTTTCAACCGGAATATCCGCGCAGATGCGCGAGCAGGAAACCGGATGCGGCGATCAGGCCGGAGGCCGCGCCGGCAAGGAACAGGACGCTGGCGCCGTACGCGTCGTACAGCCAGCCGCCCAGCGGGCCGGCCGTCAGCCCCGACAGCCCCACCCAGACGGTGACGTACAGCGCCTGGGCGGTGGCGCGGTACTGATCCGGCAAGAGGTGCGTCAGGAAGCGCATCGCCGAGAGGAAGAAGATGCCGAACGTCACGCTGTGCATCAACTGGGTGGCGATGAGCGCAAACGGGGCGTCGATGACGGAAAGCAAAAGCAACCGCACCGCGTAGAAAAACGCCGCCGCCGACAGCAGGGGAAGTTCCTTCAGCCGGTGTCCGTACCGGGCCAGCAGGAGCATGACCGGGATCTCGCTGAACGACGAGGCCAGCCACGTCCAGCCGACCCATGCCTCGCCGCCGATTTCCTGCATGCGGACCGACAAGAACCCTTCGAGGACCCGGTGGGGCACGGCGGCAAGCCAGACCAGGACGAAGAACACCACCGTTTTCCGCTGTTTCAGGATTCCCCACAATTCGCTGAAGTCGAACCGGCGCAGGTTCGCCTGGAAGTTGCCGATAAACGGAACGAACAGGAGCGCCGCCGCGGCGGTGAGGCAGCCGGCCGGAACGACCATGCCCGGACCGATTTCGTCGTACAGGAGGTTGAACAGCACGGCGCACAGGGCAAAGCCGACGGAACCGAACACGCGGAAGGATGGGAAGCTCCTGCCGAGGCGGTCCGCCGCGAGCAGCGACAGGCTGTCCACCATCGGAACGGCCGGCGTCTGGAAAAAGTAAAACACCGCCATGAGCGCGGCGATGGCCGCGAATTGCCTGAGCGGCGCAAGCGCGAGAAAGACGGCGATCTGGCACAAAAACAAAAGGCCCAGCAGAAGACGCAGGCTCCTGGCCTTGTCGGCGACGGCGCCGAGCAGCAGGTTGGAGACGATGGCCATCAGCGGTCCGGTGGAGTAGATGGAGCCGATCTCCAGGCGGGAAAAGCCCAGTTCGGTGAAGTACAGCGGTATGCAAACCACAAGCAGCGAGTACATCGCGTTGGCCGTAAACTGCAGGCTTCGCAGCACCGCGACCTGATGAGGCTTTTCCCGAGTCATACGATGATTCACCTGTTCCCGCTCGACCTGATGTTGCCTTTTGCAATTATAGCAGAGTTTGAAAGCTCCGGCGGATTTTTTTCGCGGAAACGGCGGATTTCCAGGACACGTCTGGATTTCATCGTGTTGAAATGTTACATTTAGGAAGGACAAAACGGACGGGAGGCATCCATGAGAAGGGACAACGGGCTGGAAGGCATGCCGCCGCGGGGACCGGTGTCGCTGATGTACAGGATGTACAGGCAGGTTCTGCCGGAAGTGCGGCGGGAGCTGGATCGTCTGCGGGAGATGGCGGAACGGATCCCCGATCCCGAACTGCGCAGACAGGCGCTGGCGAGCATGAGCAGCAAACGGTTCCACTGCGAAGGCGGGGCCGTCTACGCCGCGGTGGGCGACGGCGGCTTTCGGCGCATTCTCGTTCCGCTCATTGTCAACTTCCAGACGATCAGCGATTACCTGGACAACCTGTGCGACCGGAGCACTTCCATGGATGCCGGAGATTTCCGGCTGCTGCACCAGAGCATGATCGATGCGGTGACGCCGGGCGCCGAACCGAAAAATTATTACGCCCTCCGGCGGGAACAGGACGACGGGGGATATTTGCACGCGCTGGTCCGCCGGTGTCAGGCATGCATCGAACAGCTGCCCGCCTATCCGCAGGTCAGGGACGCGGTGCGGCGGCTCGTCGGCCTGTACCGCGACCTCCAGGTCTACAAGCACATCGCTCCCCGCCTGCGGGAAGGACAGCTCAAGGCCTGGTGGCAAACCCACCGCATCCTCGGCCGGGAACTCTGGTGGAACGAGTTCGCCGCCGCGACAGGTTCGACGCTGGGCGTGTTCGCGCTGTTCGCGGCCGCCTGCGACCCGGAATTGGACCGTGCCGTCACGGACCGGATCGTGAGCGCCTATTTTCCCTACATTTGCTGCCTGCACATCATGCTCGACTATCTGATCGACCAGGCCGAAGACGAAGCCGGCGGCGATCTGAACTTCTGCAGCTACTACGAAAACGGCGAGCAGATGACGGAAAGGCTGCTGTGGATCGCGGAGCAGGCGCGCAGGGCCGCGTTTACGCTTCCGTCTTCGCGTTTCCACCGCATGGTGGTGGAGGGGCTGATCGCGCTTTACCTGTCCGACCCGAAAGTCCGCGACCGGCGGGTGAAGGACACCGCGCGGGCGATGATGCAGGGCGGTCCGCTGGTCCGGCTTTTCTTTTTTGCCAACAGCCGTTGGATTCGCAAGACACAAAAAACGGGAGTGGGAGTCGTCTGATGGGAGCTGTCAAAAGGATCGCCGTTCTGACGAGCGGCGGGGATTCGCAAGGCATGAACGCGGCGGTGCGCGCCGTCGTGCGCAGCGGGCTGGTGCACGGCCTGGAGGTGTTCGGCATCCAGCGGGGATACCAGGGCCTGCTGAACGGGGAAATCCGCGAAATGGACCTGCGCAGCGTGGGGGACATCTTGCAGCGGGGCGGAACGATCCTGCAAACCGCCCGGTGCCAGGAATTCACGACCCCGGAAGGCCAGCGCCGCGGGGCGGAAATACTGCGGAAGCACGGCATCGACGCCCTGGTGGTGATCGGAGGCGACGGGTCCTACCGCGGGGCGCAAAAGCTGAGCGAACTGGGCATCAAAACGATGGGCCTGCCGGGAACCATTGACAACGACATCGCATTCACGGATTACACCATCGGCTTCGACACGGCGGTCAGCATCGTCGTGGACGCCATCAACAAGCTGCGGGACACGATGACGTCCCACGAGCGCACGTCGGTGGTGGAAGTGATGGGCCGCCATTGCGGGCATATCGCGCTTCACGCAGGGCTCGCCAGCGGCGCGGAAGTGATCCTGGTGCCGGAGGTTCCCTTCGACCTTCGGGACATCGCCGCCAAGCTGCGCGAAAGCGCCGACAAGGGCAAGCGGCACAGCATCATCATTGTGGCGGAAGGGGCCGCCAAGGGCGAGGACATCGCGAAGAAGCTGACCGAACTTTGCGGCATTGAGCCGAGGACGACGGTGCTCGGCCACATCCAGCGGGGCGGATCGCCCACCCACAACGACCGGATTCTGGCCAGCCGTCTGGGCGATTTCGCGGTGCGCCGGCTGATCGCGGGCGACTCCGGAAAGGCGTGCGGCGTGATCAAAGGCGAACTGGTCGCCACCGACTTCAACATCGTGGTGAATACGAAAAAGCCGTTCGACATGGAGTTGTACGAACTGGCCATGCGGCTGTCGCAATAAAAGCGGGCGGGTCCGGGCCGCAGGGTTAGGCCCCTGCATCCCGGACCCGCCCGTCATCACGGAGACCGCGGACCTTCCGCATCAACCCCCGGAAGCCGCTTCCTCCGCGTTCTTTTCCCTCACGGCCTTGTCCGCCAGCGTATAATCTACGCCCGCCGTGTACTTGTTCCCCGCGTTCCACAGCAAAAACTCGTCGATGCCGGTGTCCGCCAGCGCCCGGATCTGGTCTTCCACTTCCTTGACGCCGTACGGGATGTAATGCCCCTTGCCCAGCCATTTCGCGGTGAAGTCCTGGATCCAGGGGCGGATGATCGGCTTTGCGTTGCCGAGTTCGGCCAGCTTCTTGTGGGTGTCTTCCATCGCCCCCTTGACCGTGGCGTAGGGCGCCTTGTCGGGGTCCTTCTGGCCGAACCATCCGGTGGAGTAGTGGCTCGGATAGACCATGGGGCAAATGACGTCCACGTGGCTGGAAATTTTCACGAAATCCTGCCCGATCCCTTCCGCGGCCGGCACCGAAGCGGCGTAGCCGAAAATGTCCACGGAGACGCGGACGCCCAGGGGCCTCAGCCGCTCCCGCGCGTATTCCACGAAGCCGGCGACCACGTCCACGCGGCTTTCCTCCGTCTTGGCGTATTTCAGCTTGTCGGCCCGCTTTTCGAAGCCTTCGGGAAACCGCACGTAGTCGAACTGGATTTCCCTGAATCCGAGCCTGGCGGCTTCCTCGGCGACGGCGACGTTGTATTCCCAGACTTCCCGCACGTAGGGATTGACAAAGTGGTCCTTGTTGCTGTTCTGCCAGATGGAGCCGTCGGGATTCAGGAAGGAAAGATCGGGGCGCTTTTTGGCCAGCACGCTGTCCTTGAAAACGACGATGCGGGCGATGGGGTAGATGTCCCGCTCGCGCAGCGTGTCCATGAGCTTCCCGATGTCCTTGATGTACGATTGGGACGATCCGTATTTGGCCAATTCCGGGTTGTCGGACTTGTAGGTGATGTGGCCCAGGTCGTCCTTGATGTCGATGACCATCGCGTTCAGCTCGGTCCGGTCCACCAGGTCGAGCAGCTCCTGCATCCTGGCGCCGCCGGCGCTGTATGCGGTGACGTAGATGCCCTTGATTTTGGGAGCGTCGGGCTGCGGATCGGCCGTTTCCCCCTGGCCGCCGTCCGGCTGTCCGCTCTGCATGCCGTCTCCGCCGGGCTGGACGGAGTTTGTCAGCATGGCCCGAATCATTCCGATCTGCGTCGAATCGGCTTCCGCGTCGGGCTGGAAAAAGGACTGCATCAACAAAATGAGGGCAAACAGCACATCCATGTGGCTCGATCTCCCCATAAGCGCTTTCCCTAAGATTATATACGAATGAGCCGCATCGATGCATCCTGAAGCAAATTGTCAACAATTGGCGAAAGCGGTCGGGGGCCCGGGTTCGCTGGTGCTCCCCATCCCGATTGTGCTATAATGAACTGAAAATTTTTTTGGAAGCCATTTTCAACGGAAAGGGCCCCATAACAGAAGGAGATTCGAATACATTGAACGCTTTTGAACGATTCGGCCTGGAGCCGGAACTGCTCCAAGCCATTTCCGAGATGGGATTCGAGGAGCCGACGCCGATCCAGGAACGGGCGATTCCCGTCGCCCTGGCCGGCCGTGACATGATCGGGCAGGCCCAGACGGGCACCGGCAAGACGGCGGCGTTCGGCATTCCTTTGCTCAGCCGCATTTCGCCGCAGGAAGACCGCATCGTCGCCCTGGTGATGGCCCCCACGCGGGAGCTGGCCATCCAGGTGGCGGAAGAACTCGGCAAACTGGGACGGTCCAAGGGGATTCGCACCCTGGCCATCTACGGGGGACAGAGCATCGAACTGCAAATCCGCTCGCTCCGGCGGCGGCCCCAGATCATCATCGGCACGCCCGGGCGGCTGCTCGACCACATCAACCGCCGGACGATCCGGCTGGACGACGTGCGGATGGTGGTGCTGGACGAGGCGGACGAAATGCTGGACATGGGCTTCATGGACGACATCCAGACGATCCTCGGCCTCGTGCCGTCCGAGCGGCAGACGCTGCTGTTCTCGGCCACGATGCCGCCCAACATCCAGAAGCTGGCGCAACAGTTTTTGAAAAACCCCGAGCACATTTCCGTCGTGCCGAAGCAGGTGAGCGCGCCGTCCGTCCACCAGTACTATCTGGAAGTGCAGGAACGGATGAAGTTCGAGGCCCTGTGCCGCCTGCTGGACATGGAGCCGCCGGAGCTGGCCATCATCTTCGGCCGCACGAAGCGGAGGGTGGCGGAGCTTACCGAGGCGCTGATCAAGCGGGGATATGCCGCCGACGGGCTGCACGGCGACCTGTCTCAGCACCAGCGGGACACCGTCATGCGCAAGTTCCGCGAGGGCAGCATCGACCTCCTGGTGGCCACCGACGTGGCCGCCCGCGGGCTGGACATCTCCGGCGTGTCGCACGTCATCAACTTCGACGTGCCCCAGGATCCGGAAAGCTATGTCCACCGCATCGGCCGGACGGGCCGCGCCGGCAGTGAAGGCACCTCGTGGACCTTCGTCACGCCGCGCGAAATGGACCACCTGCGGTTCATCGAAAAGGTGACGCGGCACCGCATCGCGCGCAAGCCGCTGCCGTCACTGGCAGAGGCCATCGAAGGCAAGCAGCGCCTCATCGCCGAGCGGCTGCTGGAGACGATCCGCAGCAACGGGGAAGAAGTCGGTCCATACAAATGGCTGGCCGTGCAGCTGCTTGAACAGCACGACTCCGTCCAGCTGCTCGCCGCTGCCCTGAAAATGCTGGGAGGCGAGCGGAAGGACGTCCACATCGAGCTCACGCCGGAAGACCCGGTGCGCACCAAGAAGCGCAAGTTCGACGGGCGTCCCGACGCGGGCGGCGGCGTGCGCCGCTATGGCCAGGGCACGCGGTCCGGCGGTGCCCGTTACGGCGGCTATCGCGAAGGAGGACGCGGACGCCGCGACGACCGCTGGCAGGGCGGGGGAGAGCGCGACCGCCGGCGTGACGGCGACTGGCACGACGGTTCCCGCGGGCGCGGCGGGCCCAAACCGGAGAACAAGGCGTTCCGTGCGAGCGAAGATTACGTCAACATTTGAGTGAGCAGCGTTTGAGCGAAATTTTTTACGGAAGATCTGCAAGAAGGATACCGGTTCGGGAGAGGAGTGTCGCACCATGGAAATGCGGGGTTTGATGGGCGGATTTTATCGCATCTGCGAGTGGATCATGCGGCTTTCGGTCATCAACCTGCTGTGGATTTTCACATCCATCCCCGTCTGGTATCTGCTGCTGGTCATGCTGACCGCGCCCGGGGTGGAGGATTACGAGTCGTTTTTCGTCCAGACCCTCATCCTCATTGCCATCCTGTCGCCGTTCACGTTGTTTCCGTCGACTTCCGCGATGTTCTCGGTCGCCCGCAAATGGGTGATGGGCGACACGGACGTGCCGCTGTTCAAGACGTTTTTCCGCACCTACAAGGAAAATTACCTGCAGGCGATGCTGGGCGGCCTGCTGTACACGGTGCTGTTCGCCGTCCTGGTCATCGACTACCGGCTCTATGCGCAGAACATCGCGGGGCTCGGCTTCCTTTCCATGCTGTTTTTGTTCCTGATCTTCCTGCTCCTGGTGTCGCTGCTGCATTTCTTTTCGCTCCTGTCGCATTTCCGCATGAAGCTGCTGCAGCTCATCCGGAACGCCCTGCTGCTCACCATCGGGCGCCCGATCCGCACGCTGGTGATGGCGCTGTTTTGCCTGGGGGTGTTCTGGCTCAGCACGCGGTTTACGTTCCTGATCCTGTTTTTCACGGGGAGCGTCATCGCGTACGTGGTTTACTACAATTTCCACATCATGCTGGCCAAAATCATGGAGAAGGCCGAAGCGCAGAAAAACAAGCGCCAGGACGAGGAGGAAGAACAGGACGCCCTGGACGCGGGAGAATCCCGGCTGGCGGATCAGGTGCGGGACAAAAGAGCGTAAATGCGCTATAATATAGGGTGAATCCTGCGATGTGCGTCACGGCGCCTGATGTTTTGAACCAACGCTGTTTCGAAGGGAGTCCTATATTGCCCGGCGGCTGGCACGCCCCCGAAAAGGGAAGTCAAAAACCGGGTTGCGGACACCCACCTGCCGGGTGCGGGTTCAGAAACAGTCTCGCCGGACGGCAAAGCGGGTTTTCTTTTTTCCGTCTTTTTTCCCCGGAACAGGCATGGTAAGATTAAAAGTGGCGCACTGACAACCGGGAGGAGAGGCTCGTCTTGCTGAAGCGCGTGTTGATTGGACTGATCCGAAGCCACGAGGTCACGGGCGAGAAAGCGAAGGATCCGAAACTCAAATCCCGCCATTACCGTCTGCCGAAGGACAAGGCGTGGGAAGAAGTGACGTCCACGCTGAAAAAGATGCGGGGTTACCGTGTTCTGCACGAAGTGCCCTCCGTCGGGGAAATCGTCATGGAGAAGCGGACCATTTTGGGCCGCACGATGGACATCACGGTGCAGGTGATCAGCACGGGCATTTCGACCATGGCCGTCGACATCTATTCGGCTTCCCGCGGCGGGTTCGGCGATCTGGGCGCCAACTATCGGGTCATCCAGGAGATCTACGCGGCTCTGGATCGCAAGCTTTCCGCTTACAAGATGTAAATCCCCGGTTTTTGCGGCGAGGAGAAGGGCGGGTTCCTGATCCTTGCTTTGTTTTTGTGGCGGAAAAAAACGGTGCCGCCCGGGCACCGGGGACCCTTGCATCGGGGCCCGGTGCGACTTCGGGCGGCGTCCGGAGGCCTGTCCGCCGGCCAAGGGCGGGCAGACCGTATGGGGCCGCTGCACCCTGCCGGCAGCGGGCCGGCAACGGGCTTCGGACCGCGGAACTACAACAGCGCTTTCACGGCGGCAATGGCCGCGTCGTAGTCGGGATGCTCGGTCATTTCCTTGTTGATGCGCGCATAGACGATCTTGTCGTTGGCATCGACCACGAAAATGGCCCGCATGTCCAGGGCGAATTCCTTGATCAGCACGCCGTAGGCTTTGCCAAAGTTGTTGTCCTTGTAGTCGGACAGCATGACGACCTTATCGACGCCGGCAGCGCCGCACCAGCGGGCCTGGGCGAAGGGCAGGTCGACGGAGACGGTCAGCACGACCACCTTGTCGCCGAGCCTGGCGGCTTCTTCGTTGAAGCGGCGCGTCTGCGCGTCGCACACCCCGGTGTCGATGGAAGGCACCACGCTGATCAGCTTGATTTTTCCGGCGAAGTCCTTCAGGGTCACTTCCTCGGTCAGGCTCTTGTTCAGCCGAAAATCGGGAGCCGGATCTCCCGGTTTCAGTTCGGGTCCGACAAGCGTGAGAGGATTGCCTTTGAGCGTCGCTGCGTTGGCACGCTCTTGCGCCATGGGGTTCTGCCTCCTTTGAACAAGAATGGAATTACAGCCCTTATTATAATTGTTTTAAAGAGCAAAAGTCCAACGGAAAAGGAAGTTGGCGCATGCTGTTTGTCCGCTATGAAAATTTCCGCCAGTACGTCCGCCTGTACCCGGCCAACACCGTGTTTCTGGCGGTCATGCTCGTCCTGTTCCTGTGGCAGCAGATCGACCCGGGCCTGACCTACCGCCTGATGGCCACCAACGTGCCGCCCGCCTCCAAGGAAATCTGGCGGTATCTGACGGCGGTGTTTCTGCATGCCGGCTGGGCGCATCTGCTCTTCAACGCCTTCGCGGTGTTCGTGTTCGCGCCGCCTTTGGAGCGCCTGTTCGGGTCGCGGCGGTACGTATGGTTTTTCCTCCTGTGCGGAATATTCGGCAATGTCGGCGCCATGGTCCTGGCCGGCAACGAACCGGTTGCGGCGGTGGGCGCGTCGGGGTCGATCTACGGCGTGTTCGGCGCGTTCCTGTACATGGCGCTGTATCAGCGGCATCTGCTGGACCCGCAATCGCGGACGACGGTATATGTCATCCTCGCGATGGGGGCGCTGTTTTCGCTGATCATGCCGGGCGTGAGCTTCATGGCGCATTTCTTCGGGGCGTTTGCCGGTTTTGCGCTGTACCGGTGGGCGGGAGCCAAAAATTTGCGCTGAGTCCGCGGCTGCGCAGTCCTGCGGCGATGGGCGGACCGGTGAAGGGACGGAGAAGGGGCTTTGGAACTAAGGCAACTGCAATATTTCGTCAAAGTGGCTCGCATGCAGCACGTGACCAAGGCGGCGGAGGAGCTCCACATCGCCCAGTCCGCGGTGAGCCGGCAAATTCGCCAGCTTGAGCAGGAACTGGAAGTGGAGCTGTTCGACCATCGGGGGCGCAACGTGCAGCTGACGCCGGCCGGCCAGCTGTTTCTGAGCCGGGTGGAGGAACTGCTGGCGGATCTGGAACGCGCCGTCGCGGAGGTGCGGGAGTTTTCCGATCCGGAAAAAGGCGTGATCCGCCTCGGGTTTCCCCACAGCCTCGGCGTGCATCTGGTGCCTCGGGCGGTGGCCGCGTTTCGCAAGAAGCACCCCGGCGTCCGCTTCATCTTCCGCCAGGGCATGTACCCGTCGCTGATCAAGGACGTGCTGGAAAAGGAAGTGGATCTGGCGCTCATTTCCCCGTTTCCCGGCAGCGACGAGAAGCTCACCGGCGAAGTGGTGCTGACCGAGGAACTGCTCGCCATTCTTCCGGAGCATCACCCGCTCGCCAAAGAAGAAAGCATCGAGCTCAGCCAGCTCAAGGATGAGGAATTCGTGCTGTTCAGTCCGGGCTTCTCCCTGCGACCGATTGTGGTGAACGCGTGCCTGAGCGCGGGATTCAAGCCGAAAATCGCCTTCGAGGGCGACGAGGTGGAGACGATTCGCGGCCTGGTCGCGGCGGGCATGGGGGTCAGCCTGCTGCCGGAAATGGCTCTCGCCGCTCCGGGGCCGATGATGCCGGCGGCGGTGCGGCTGCGCAAACCCCGCGTGACGCGCACCATCGGGCTCATCCGGCGGGCGGGTGAGAAGCCGCCGATGGTCGTATTAAGATTTTATAATTTTCTGCTTGCATTCCTTGCCGGGAACGAATCCAAGCTCTAATCCAAGCCGGGTTCCAACATTTGCGGGGTTAACCCTCCCAAACCCCCCGTGCTAGAATGGGACGCGAGACGCCGAACCTGCCGGATGCGTCCGGCGGGGAAAACAGGGAGGGGAGAGCAACATGCGCAAAACCGTCATGTCGGTTGTCTCGGTCCTTTTGTTGTCGGGGATGCTGTTCGCGCTGCCTGCGGCGCCTGCGGACGCCGCGTCGGTGTATAAGGTCAAATTTGGCGACACGCTGTATCAGATCGCCCAGCGCAACGGGGTTTCGCTGAACGAACTGATTCGTTACAATCCCCATGTCGTGAATCCGGATGCCATCCGGCCCGGATTGTGGCTCATCGTGCCGGGCAAGGGCACCACGGGGTCGACGGGCTCCACGGGCCAAACCGGAGGTTCGCAAACGCAAACGGGCAAGACCGGCACCACGCCGGCCACGGGCCAAACCGGCTCCGGCACCGCGACGGACGCAAACGCTTCGTACTTCGCTTCCGAAGTGGTGCGGCTGGTGAACGCCGAACGCGCCAAGGCGGGCCTGGGTCCGCTGACGGTCCACAGCGGCTTGACCACAGTCGCGCTGGACAAGGCGAAGGACATGTACCACAACAATTATTTCAGCCATCAGTCGCCGACCTACGGTTCGCCGTTCGACATGATGCGCAGCTACGGCATCAGCTTCCGCACCGCGGGCGAGAACATCGCCAAAGGCCATCGCAGCCCGCAGGAAGTGATGAACGCGTGGATGAACAGCCCCGGACACAAGGCCAACATCCTGAACGGCAACTTCACCCACATCGGTGTCGCCTACTACAACGGCGTGTGGGTGCAGGAGTTCATCGGGGTTTGAGGCGGCCTGGAAACGAAGCGGCCGGTTCCCGAAAGGAACCGGCCGCTTTCATTTTCTCAATCCGTCATTACTCCCGGTTTTGCGTAAAGATCCAGACAAATTTGAGCAGCTCCAGCACCGCCACCAGCGTCGCGGCGACATAGGTCAGGGCAGCCGCATTGAGCACCTTTGCCACGCCGCCTTCCTCCGCCCGGGTGATGAACCCTTCGGCCGTCATGAGCTTCCGCGCCCGGTTGCTGGCGTCGAACTCCACTGGCAGCGTCACCAGCTGGAAGGCCACCGCGGCGGCGTAGAAAATGATGCCGAGCAGAATCAGGCCGGCGGCTTGTAGCAGGATGCCGACCAGAAACAGGAACGGCGCAACACCCGAAGCCAGGTTGACCACCGGAAACATCCGGTGCCGCAGCACGAGCATCGGGTAGCGCTGCGCGTGCTGGATCGCGTGGCCGACTTCGTGGCAGGCGACGGAAACGGCGGCGATGGAATTTTCATAGTACACCGATTCCGACAGCCGCACGACGCGCTTGATCGGGTCGTAGTGGTCGGTCAGCTGGCCCTGCACCGGCTCCACCGGCACGTCGTACAAGCCGTGGCGGTCCAGCAGCCGGCGGGCGGCTTCGTATCCCGTAAGACCGCTCGACGCCTGGACCTTCGCCCACTTGTTGTACGTTCCCTTGACCCGGAACTGGGCCCAGAGCGCCAGGCCGAACGCGAGAATGATCAGCGGATCCCAAGGAGTCCAAAAGAGTACCGGAAACATATTCGCAATCACCTTCCGTCAAGAATGAGTGTGCCCGCGTCACAACATGGTTTCGCTTTTGCTGAGCAGAAGCATGAGCGCTTCCACACAAGCGGCTGTCTGCGGCGAGATGGCCCGGAACAGTCTGGCGGCCTGTTTCGGTTTCAGGTTGTCTAGGACCGCCTCCAGCTCCTTCACTTCCCGTTCCAGCTGCGCCAGATGCACCTGAAGATCGGCCAGCTTGCGCTCCACCACCTCGTCGGGGGATGCGCGCCGGAGCTTCAGGAAGTATTCCCGGATTTCCTCCAGGGAAAATTTTTGTGCCTTCAACTGTTCAATACGGCGGATGCGTTGCAAAGTTTCATCGTCATAAAGCCGGTAGTTGCCTTTGGAGCGTTTGGCGGGCTTGAGCAGTCCGAGTCCGGTGTAGTAGTCGATGGTGCGGGCGCTTACCCCGGCCAGCCTCGCCAGTTCGCCAATCCGGTACAGCCTCGGACCGGGCCCGGTCGATGCTTGGCGCACGGCATCACCTTCTTGGTCGATCGCTTTCCGTCGGAACACACTCTCTTTTTTATATTACCCGCCGCAAACCGTACAGTCAAACGTGACGCTTTTTTTCCGAAACCGCCTTCTGTCGTGACATTTTCCGCTCCGGTTTCGCCAGCTCACCGCACTTTTTCCCCCGGCTTGATCAGGAAAAACGCCAGGCCGAAGGCGACGAGCGCCAGGGCGGAGACGGCGGCAAAGACGGCCGGGCGGGACACGCCGGTCAGCCAGCCGAACAGGGGCGGACCCAGCGCGACGCCGAGAAACCGGAGGCTGCCGTACAGCGACGTGATCATGCCGCGTTTCGCCTTGTCCGTCGCCCCCGTGATCATTGTATTCAGGCAGGGCAAAACAAGACCGGTGCCCACGCCGCTTGCGGAAAGCAACGCGATGAGGACGTACAGGCGGTCGTGGAAAAAGATCGCCAGGCCAAGGGAGACGGCCATCAGGAGCAGGCCCGCATTGATCAGCAGGCGGATGCGTTTGCCGCTTTTTTTGATGACGGCGCCGGTGGCAAGGGAAGTGCCGACCATGGCCAGCAGCGGGACGGCCAGCACGAGCCCCTTGCGGACGCCGTCGATGCGATGCGGCGGGGCCTCCAGCACTTCGGACAGGAAAAAGAGCCCGCCGAACAAAATGAAAAGCGCCGCCGCCCCCGCGAAAAACGACGCGGACAACCAGCGGCCGTCGCTTTTGAAGACGTCCGCGACGGCGCGGAGATAGGGGACGAGCGGCTGGGGAGAAGACGGCCGTTTCGGCTCGCGGATGAAAAACAAAAGCGCCAGCGCGGACAGCAGGCAGACCGTCGGGAACGCCCAGAACACCGCGTACCAGACGATCAGGGCCAGCAGCGAGCCCGCGATGGGGCTCAGCACTTTGCCGGTGCCGTTGGCGGCCTCGATGAGTCCCTGGGCACGGCTTTCCGCGGCGTCCTTGTACAGGTCGCCCACCAGGGCCATGGCGATGGGGGCGGTGCCGGCGGCGCCGATGCCCTGCAGGGCCCGGGCCGCGATGAGCACGCCGTAGGAGTGCCAGACCGCGCCCAGCCCCGCCAGAATGCCGCCGCCGCCGTACACGAGCAACGCCGGGATCATCACCCGTTTGCGTCCGAACCGGTCGGAAAGGTAGCCGGCGACGGGGATGACGAGGCCCGCCGACACGGAAAAAAGCGTGATGACCAGGCTGGACTGGAACGAGGTGACCCCGAGTTCCCGGGACAGCGCGGGCAACACCGGTACCAGCATGGAATTGCCGAGCACCAGCGTCAGGGGGACGCTGGCCAGGGCGACATATTCGAGGGCGACGCTTCTGCGCCGGGTTTTGCTCCTGTTGTGGCGTTGGACCGCCGCTTCGCTCCCGCCGGCCATGCCTTTCGCCGCGGCGCCGGGGGAACGGAGCGCGGCCGGTGGACGAATGGCGGCCATGCCCTGACCTCCCGTTAACAATCCGCTTGTAAGATGCCCTTTGGCGGGAGAGGCCATGCACCCGCCCGGCCAAAATGTCACGGGATGTTCACAGTCCGGCGCGTCTCCGGACACTTCCGCGGGTGGCATGGAACGGCGCGTTTCGGTAATAATAGAGAAAAGGCCGCGTCTGGCGATCATGAGGGAAACGGGGGTTCACGGTGAAGAAGCGAAACGCGTTGATTCTTCTGGGGACGATCGTGGCCGTCATCGCCGTCGTCGTCTGGCAATGGCCCGGCGCCGGACAGGAAGCCAGATCCGCCGCCTCCGCCCCGCGGGAAGGCCAAGCCGCCCCCGCTTTTTCGCTTCCGGTGCTGGACGGGGAACGGGTGTACAGCGTCGGAGGGCAACGGGACAAGCCGCTCATCGTCAATTTCTGGGCTTCCTGGTGCGGACCCTGCGAGAAGGAAATGCCGGAGCTCAAGGCGCTGTACGAAAAATACAAGGACCGGATCGACCTGTATGCCGTCAATGCGACCAAGTACGATACGCTGCGGGGAGCCCGGGATTTCGTGCGCGAGATGGAGCCGCCGTTTCCCGTGCTCACGGACGAAGACGGAAAGGCCACCGACGCTTACAAGGTGGTCGCGTTTCCGGTCAGCTTCATCATCGGACGCGACGGCGTGATCCTGGAGCGAATCGAACGGCTCATCGGGCTGGAGGAATGGGAACAAAAAATTCAAGCGGCGCTGTGAGCGCCGCTTTTTTTATGGATCAGTGGTTGCTGAGGCCGTTCACCGGCTCGGCTTCGGTTACCCGGCTGTTTTTCTCCTTGCCGAGGAGGGCGTAGCGGATGCTGTCCACCAGGGCTTCCCAGCTCGCTTCGATGACGTTGGTGGATACGCCCACCGTACTCCATTTTTCCCGGAAGTCGGAGCTTTCGATCAGCACGCGGACTTTGGCCGCGGTGGCGTCCTTCTCGTCCAGCACGCGCACCTTGTAGTCCGTCAGATGCACGTTGCGGATATCCGGGAAATGTTGGATGAGCGCCTTGCGAAGGGCGTTGTCGAGGGCGTTGACGGGACCGTTGCCCTCCGCGATCGTATAGGCCTGCTCGCCGTCGACGTCGATCTTGACGATCGCTTCCGTGACGAGGCCCTTCGCCGTTTTTTCCACCAGAATCTTGAACGACTCCACCGTAAACTTCCGCACGTTGTCGCCGCAGGCGTCGCGCAGGAGCAGTTCCAGCGAAGCATCGGCTCCTTCGAACTGGTAGCCCTGATGCTCCAGCTCCTTGACGCGTTCGATGAGCCGCCGCGACGTTTTTTCGTCGTGGATGTCGATGCCCATTTCCTGCGCCTTGGACAGGATGTTGCTGTGCCCCGCCAGCTCGGATACCAGCACGCGCCGCTTGTTGCCGACCTGTTCGGGGACGATGTGTTCGTAGGTTTTCGGATCGCGCAGGATGGCGCTGGCGTGGATGCCGCCCTTGTGGGCGAAGGCGGACACGCCGACGTAGGGCTGGTTGTTCGGCATGTGCATGTTGGCCACTTCGGCGACGTAACGGGCGACGGAAGTGAGCGAGGCCAGCTGTTCGTCGCTGATGCACCGGTAGCCCATTTTCAACTGCAGATTCGGGATGATCGAGCAAAGGTTGGCGTTGCCGCAGCGCTCGCCGTAGCCGTTGATCGTCCCCTGCACCTGGCGGGCGCCCGCCGCCACCGCGGCCAGCGTGTTGGCGACGGCCAGCTCGCCGTCGTTGTGCGTATGGATGCCGATGGGGGTGCGGATTTCCTGCAGGGTGCGGGTGACGATTTCGCCGATTTCCCCGGGCAGCGCGCCGCCGTTGGTGTCGCACAGCACGATCCAGTCCGCGCCCGCATCCTGCGCCGCCTTGAGCACCGCCAGCGCGTACCCGGGGTTGGCCTTGAACCCGTCGAAGAAATGTTCCGCGTCGAAAATGACTTCCATGCCGTGGCGTTTCAGAAACGCGACGGATTCGCCGATCATGGCCAGGTTTTCTTCCGGCGTCGTCTGCAGCGCGGTGTGCACGTGGAAATCCCACGACTTGCCTACTAGCGTGGCCGCCCTGGCGCCGGAGTTGAGAAGCCCGAGCAGGTTCGCGTCCTGTTCGCATTGGGAATTTTTGCGGCGGGTGCTGCCGAAAGCGGTGAGCGTGGCGCGCAGGTCGAGCTCCTTCGCCCGGCGGAAAAACTCGGCGTCCTTCACGTTGCCGCCCGGAATGCCGCCTTCAATATAATGAACGCCAAGGGCGTCCAGTTTCCTGGCGATTTTGATTTTGTCCTCGACGGTCAGGCTGACCCCTTCCCCCTGGGTTCCGTCCCGCAGCGTCGTGTCAAAGATGGTGATGGATCTTGACATGGACCCGACAGGCCTCCTCTGGCTGACAATACAAACATTATATCACGATATGGAAATGTTGTTTAGAAGATTCTTTGATGAAAACCATGGCGCATCCGGCGTTTGTTAGAGTAAAATTTGCGTGGGGGTAAAGTCTGGAAAAAGCGAACATAGAAAAAAGAGCTTCTCCCTTGGTAAAGTGAATTTGACACAAAACACACACCAAGAGGAGGAAGCTCCTGTGCAGCACTTTACCACAATCATTCCCACAATGAAAGAGCTTGAGCAGTGGATGTTCCGGGAGATGCAGGAAGCGTTCGCCAGCGCGATGAAGACAGCGCTGGAGATGTTGGATCAGATCATCCTTGAGCAAAGGGATCGCCAGCGTTTTCGCGTCAAGGCGGAACGGGAAACCAGCGTCAACA
>Ga0207768_100303_pt1 | contig 37347 bp, 29 predicted proteins | sample CeladaPassaB1F01_FD_187478 | JGI IMG/M metagenome (GOLD analysis project Ga0207768, IMG submission 187478) | Cellulose-adapted microbial communities from the Joint BioEnergy Institute, USA - Passage B1F01 (SPAdes) (version 2) | ecosystem: Engineered > Bioreactor > Continuous culture >... | reverse complement strand
TTTTGCGAAGATGTGCATCGCCTTTTTTAGGATCTCATTTTCCATCTCGAGTTGTCGAATTCGCTTCTGCAATTCGAGAACAGTCTTTTCCTCGATTTTCAGATTGCCGCTGCCGCGGAAAGCGTTGGCCGGATCTTGCTTATACTCACTGACCCAACGGTAGAGTGTGTTCTCGGCTATACCCAATTCCCGGGCGGCTTGCGCAACCGACTTTCCTTGTTCTTGAACCATCCTCACAGTTTGGATTTTGAATTCTTTGTCGTACTGCTTACTCATCTTCGGACACCTCGATTTTTGCTCGTTTTATTGTCGCATTCTCGACTCGGTGTCCACTTTTTAGTCTAGCATCATAAGTTCTCCGTATATCCCCAGTATTGAATCCCGCTATTCCTTCAACCTTTATTCCTGTCACATGCCCCCAAAAGTAAACATCCTCTATAATTCCGTTATTTGTCCCAACAATTCCTCCAGCATAACTATCTTGAGCTGAGGCCTCCACTGTCGCATCAGCGAAACTCTCTTTAAAATGCGCAAGAAGGATAGCTTGGTCAGGCTTGTTTGCGTACCCAACTAGCCCTCCTACATGAAATTGTCCTTCGATGTGCCCCTTATAAAATGAATTTTGAATCGTTCCGGCTTCCAGATGTCAACGCCGGAAATCATTTGACCCATTAGCGCCAGAATAGAATTGACCCACCTGTGCGCCTGGTGTCGAATAGATTCCGGTTTTTACTTTGTCCTTGAGGCGGTAGCTGTTCCCGCGAATGTTTACGACATGGCAGTGATGAAGCAGCCGGTCCAGCACCGCTGTTGCCAGAACAGGATCACCCATCAGTTCGCCCCACTCGCCAATGCTCTTATTGCTCGTCAGGATCATGCTTCCCTTCTCATAGCGGGCCGACACCAACTGGAAAAACAGATTCGCCGCCAGCGGATCCAGGGGCAAGTAGCCTACTTCATCCACAATGAGCAGACGAGGCCTCAGATACACGCGCATCCGCTTGTCCAACCTGTTCTCCTCATAGGCCTTCCGCAAATCGCTCACGAGCTGGGCAAGGGAAACGAAATACACCGGCAATCCTTGTCCAATGGCCTCCATGGCGAGGGCAATCGCCAGATGCGTCTTGCCTACGCCGGGTGGACCCAAAAACAATACGTTTTCCTGCCTTCCGATGAACGTCAGTCCTGCAAGCTCCCGGATGAGCCGTTCGTCTATGCCAGGCTGAAAGGAGAAGTCGAACTCCTGCAAGGTGCGCCGGTACGGCAAATGCGCCAGTTTCATGCGTACTTCGACGTTTCGGCGCTGGCGCTCCTGAAGCTCTGCCTCCAGCAGCTCATTCAAAAACGACAGATACGTGCTTTGGCTGCGGCTTGCAGCTTCGAGGATCGCATCCAACGATTGGGCGGCTTGTCCCAATCCGAGCTCTTCCAGATGGTGGCGGGCTTGCTCCAGTTCGATCACGTTCCCACCTCCGCCAGCCGCTCATACACATCCAGCGACCGTACTTCCACGTCCTGCACCGGAATTTGGATGCCCTGCGGCTTCGGGTATGCATACCCCTGGGCCGTGCCGAGGTTCGCGTATTGGTGTTCGCACATCACCAGCGTCCGCGATCGATGCTGTTTCTTATGCCGGGCAATCAGCTTTTGTTCCCAGTAGATCTCGATGCATCCGTTGATCTCTCGCACCTTCACTTCCCGCCCGCTGTACTTCCAAGGAACGCCATACCGCACGCCGTCATAGCTCACAAATCCATCCCGGCTGACTTTTCGCACCTCAAACCGGTATTTGGCCAGATGATCCTCCGGCGGGATCGCCCTGAGTTCTTCCTGCCCCAAACGCTCAATGGGTCTCTCCCCGGTCGTCCCGTGGATGCGCCGATTCTGCTCGTCACACCGCTGCCTTGCCTGACGGTTCAGGTCCTCCACATCCGTAAACCGCCTGCCTGCCATGAAATGCTGCTCAATGAATTGGACCGCCCGTTCCACCTTGCCCTTCGTTTGCGGCCGCCGGACGCGGCAGACTTTCGGAACCATGCCAACCGTTGCGGCGAAATCCTCAAACAGCGGATGCCATCGGGGCTTTCGGTCATCGCCAATGCCGAGGATGACCGTTTTCATCTGGTCTGTCAGCATCTTCTTCGGAACACCGCCGAAATATTCGAGCGCATGGATCAGGCAGCGCAAGAAACTGTGGATGTCGCACCGTTTGGCAAACTCGATGTACATCATCCGGGAATACCCCAACACCATCGCGAACACCGGAATCTTGCGCACTTCCCCGTCCAGATCGACGTATTCGCAGATCTTCCAGTCCACTTGCGCCTGGTACCCCGGTTTTGTTTCGTATCGCTGCACGGCAGGGATCTTCCTCGGCGGCCGGTGCGGTTTCACATAGTCCTTGATGAGGGTAATGCCGCCGGTATAGCCCTGATCTCTGAGCAGATGCAGCAGCACCTCGCAGTTGAAGATTCCCTGAGCCATGAATTGGTCGATGAGAGGCTTGAAAGGATCGAGTTTGGATCCTCTCTTTTGCCCGTAACGCGGTTCGGGAATGCCGTTGGAGCGCAGGTATTTGCGTACGGTATTGCGCGCATGTCCCGTGATGTGGGCAATCTCCCGGATGCTCTTGCCAGTGGCGTAAAGTTCGTGTAAGCTGATCACAGTCCCACTCCTTAGCATATGTCTCCCCTCTGAAGCTATTAGCCGTATCTTCGAAGGGAGAATATTCTACAGGGGTGGGTCATTTTCTTTTCGGCGCTCCTGGGTCAATTATATTCCGGCGGTGACACAAAGATGTAAGAGACAAAAAATATGATGTCATCATGGTCTATAAAATTGACCGTCTGGCTCGAAAGTTAAAAGATGCATTGGAGATCAGTGAAACCTTTGAAAACAATAACGCCAAACTTATCAGTTTAAGAGAAAATGTCGATACTACAACACCTGCTGGGCGAACCATGTTTCAAATGATGTGTTCCTTTGCAGAACTTGAAAGAAACACAATTGTTGAACGCGCGAAACTGGGTATGACCCAGCGCGCAAAACAGGGAAAGTACAACGGCGGTATCGTTTTAGGTTACGATGCCGTAAACAAAGAGCTTTTTATCAACGAAGAGGAAGCCAAAATTGTCCGCACGATCTTCGATTATGCAGAGCAAGGAATGGGATTAAAGGCGATTACACGCCGCATTAACGAAATGGGTTACCGGACCAAAAAGAATAATCTGTTCAATGTCCTTGGCGTCAAAAACATCTTGACCAACCCGATTTACATTGGAAAGATCAGATTCAATCAATTGGAAAATTGGGCGGAGAAGCGGCGAAAAGGGAAAAATGAAGAATATATATTGGCCGATGGTACTCATGACCCGATTATTTCGCTTGAACAGTGGGAAAATGTTCAGCGAATCATGAAGAAGCGTTCATATAAGCCTGTACGTTCTCACACTCCATTTATTCTTGCAGGATTGCTACGATGCCCTAAATGCGGACATGGTATGGTTGCGGGCCGGTCTAAAGGTTCATCTGGTCAAACCTACCGCTACTACAATTGCGGACAACACCACAACAAAGGAAAAGCCGCTTGCAGTCCTCACGGAATTCGCGCTGACGTAGCTGAGCAACAGGTTTTTGATGAGCTGTCCCGAATCGTTACAAATGATTTTTTGCTACACAAACTGGTGGAAAAGATCAATTCCGACAGACTTCACGCTGAGAAACCACTTCTTGAAGAGAAAAACTTCCTCGAAAGCAAAATTGCAAAAACGCAGAAAAAACTTGATAACCTCAAGGAGAAAATCCTGACGGATACCGAGCTTTTAGATATGTTCAAGCCAAATCTGATCGCACTCCAGGACGAACTTAAAGCCCTCTATAAACAACGTGAGGAATTGCTCATCAAAATCGACAACCAGCAATTGGAACCAGTTGACTTTGACTCATTGAAAAAACTGCTTTCAGACTTCTACAATGTGCTGATGAGCGTCGAGCCTGATGAACAAAAATCGCTTCTCCGGTTGATCATCAAAGATATTCAGATTACAAAAGATGCCCCCAGGAAAGTCGGACGGCGAGTGACTCAGATCAATCTGCTGTTTGATTTCACAATTGATGCTCTCCAGTCCGACTCCTATGAATTGTTGAGAAGGATTTACGATATTGACTTTATCGACTTCGATCCGCGCTGGCTGGATGATGTTAACCCATCAAATTTTCATAAAACCATGCTAGGGGAGGTGATGAACTCCCATAATATTTTACCATTAGCGATGATACGGCTCCCCGCGCATGATGCGGAATGCCCGGTACAGCTGTTCCAGCAGCATGACCCGCATCATCTGGTGAGGATAGGTCAGGCGGCCGAAGGACAGCCGCCTGTCGGCGCGCCGCAGCACTTCGGGGGCAAGGCCCAGTGAGCCGCCGATGACGAAGGCCACCGAACCGCCCCCGTACACGGCCTGCTTCTCGAGAAAAGCAGCCAGCTGCTCGCTGGTCCACAGCTCGCCTTCCACGTCCAGCGCCACGACATGGTCGTCCTGTTCGAGCGCCGTGAGAATGCGCTCCCCTTCCCGCGCTTTCACCTGCGCTTCTTCCGCCGGGCTGAGCGACTCCGGGGCCTTCTCGTCGGGCACCTCCCGAATCTCCAGCCGCGCGTAAGGACGCAGACGTTTCTCGTATTCCTTCGTGGCTTCAAGCCAGTATTTCTCTTTCAGTTTGCCGACCGCGACGATGCGAATGTTCATGCTTTGACTCCCTCATTCCTGAACCTCGCCAACGAGTTCCCTCCCGGCAGAAACAGCGCCGCCGCGACCAACGCCGCCAGGATCACGCTCGTCACGGCCGGGTCGTAGTGGGAACCGTCCACGGGGAAAAGCACATACGTGACATTGATCATGGCATGGAAAAGGACCGCCGCCGGCACCTGCCGCCCGCTGCCCATGTAGAGCCAGACGATCAGCATGCGCGCGAGGACCGTAAAGACGCATTGCCAGAAAATCCATGCGGCGGAACGGCCCGCCTGGGCATAGGGGATCACGTGCCAGACCGCCCACACCGCGCCCAGGATGAGGGATGCCGCCAGAGGGCTTGTCCGCCTGAGCAGCGGATCGGCGGCGTATCCCATCCAGCCCGCCTCTTCGGCCAGGGCGGCGATGGCAAACACGAGAAATGCCGCAAGCGCGGACCAGAAGGAAAACGCCGGCTCAGGCAGCGGCCTTCCCAGCATGCGCATTGCCGCGTAAGAGAGCAGCATGACCACAGGCATCGTCAAGAAGGCGAGCAGATACCAGATCCAAAACCGCCCAAAGCGAAATGCAAACACCCCGTTGAACAGCATCCGGACGCCGCCGCGCCCTTCCCGCAGGCCGGCCAGCAAGACCGCCGCCAGCAGCGGACAGGCGGCCTGAAGCGCGCTGACCGGAATCTGGGCGAAAACGGGGGTCCGATCCCAAAATCCCAGCAGCCAAAACGGTATCGAAAGGGCGAAAAGCAGAAGGAAAAAGGAAGTCACCGATTTTTTGCCGGAACCGGCGGTACCGATCGGAAGCCCCTCCCCGTCCCGATGCCCGGGCGCACACTTCAAGTTTCCCCATTGAAAATTTTACCGCAGGGTCAAAGGCGTTTTCATCCCGCCGATCCGACCCGCTGCCCGCTGAACTGGCTTTCGTACAGTTCGGCGTAGAACCCTTTTTTCGCCAGCAGCTCTTCGTGGGTGCCCTGCTCGATCACGGCTCCGTCGCGCATGACCAGGATCAGGTCGGCGTCCCGGATCGTGGACAGGCGGTGCGCGATGACGAAGCTCGTGCGGCCTTTCATCAGCCGGCTCATGGCGCGCTGGATCTGCAGCTCCGTCCGCGTATCCACGTTGCTGGTCGCCTCGTCCAGGATGAGCATGGGCGGATCGGCCAGAAACGCCCGCGCGATCGTGAGCAGCTGTTTCTGGCCCTGCGACAGGTTGGACGCTTCTTCGTTCAGCACGGTGTCATACCCGTCCGGCAGCGTGCGGATGAAGCGGTCGGCGTACGCCGCCTTCGCCGCGGCCACCACTTCCTCTTCGGTGGCGCCCTCCTTGCCGTAGGCGATGTTGTCGCGGATCGTACCGTGGAACAGCCACGTATCCTGCAGCACCATCCCGAACATGCCGCGCACATCGCCCCGCGCCAGTTCGGCGATGTCCCGCCCGTCAATGGTGATGCGGCCGCCCTTCAGATCGTAGAACCGCATCAGCAGATTGACCAGCGTCGTCTTGCCGGCGCCGGTCGGTCCGACGATGGCGACGGTCTGCCCCGCTTTGACATCAATGTTCATATCCTCGATCAGCGGCGCGTCGTCCCGGTACGAAAAGCGCACGTGCTCGAAGCGGACATTCCCCGCGGGCTTCACGGACGAATCCGCGCTCACGGGATCCGGCGTCTCCTCTTCCTCATCCAGCAGCTCGAACACCCGCTCCGCCGCCGCGATCGTAGCCTGAATGATGTTGGCGATTTGTGCCGTCTGCGTGATCGGCATGGTGAACTGCCGGGAATACGAGATGAACGCCTGCACGTCGCCGATCTCGATCGCCCGGCGCATGACAAAAATGCCGCCGAGCACGCTGATGAACACATAGCCGATATTGCCGATGAAGCCCATGACGGGCATGATCACGCCGGACAGAAACTGCGCGCGCCAGCCGGCTTCGTACCACTTGCCGTTGATTTCCTCGAAACGGGCAATGGACCGCTTCTCCCTGCCGAACGCCTTGACCACGGGATGGCCGGTGAACATTTCCTCCACATGGCCGTTCAATTCCCCGAGCGATCGCTGCATGTCCCGGAAATGCTTCTGTGAACGCTTCGTGATGAATCCGATCGCCACAAAGCTGAGCGGCAGCGTCACCAGCGCGATCAGCGTCAGCAGCGGGCTGATCGTCAGCATCATCACCACCGCGCCGACCAGCGTCACGATGGACGTGATAAACTGGGTCAGGCTTTGCTGGAACGTGTTGCTGATCGTGTCGATATCGTTCACCACACGGCTGAGCGTATCTCCGTGCGGCCGGGCGTCGTAAAACTTCAGCGGCAGGCGGGCGAGCTTGCGGTTGACCGCCTCGCGCAGGTCATAGACCATCTTCTGCACGACGCCGGCCATCACGTATTGCTGGAGATAGGCAAACAGCGCGCTGGCGACATACAGGGCCGCCAGCGTCAGCAAAATTTCCCCGATCCGCCCAAAATCGATGCCCGTCCCGGTCCCTCTGATCATCCCGAGCAATCCCTCGAACATCACGGTCGTCGCCTGGCCCAGAATCTTGGGGCTGAAAATGGCGAACACCGTGCTGAGCGCCGCGGTCAGAAACACAAAGGCCAAAGCGGGAGCGTGCGGCCGGAGAAAGGCCGCAAGCCGCCGCAGCGTCGCCTTGAAATTTTTCGGCTTTTGCTGCGGCATGCCCATCATGCCCGGTCCATGATGGGGTCTGGGAAAACTTCTTGGATGCCGTGCCGGCCCGCTCATGCGATTTCCTCCTCCGAGAGCTGCGAAGCCACGATCTCACGGTAGACTTCGCATGTCTCCAAAAGTTCGCGGTGCGTGCCGATGCCGGCCACTTCCCCCTGGTCGAGCACAATGATCCGGTCCGCGTCCATCACCGTGCTGACCCGCTGGGCCACGACGATGACCGTGGCGCCGCCGATCTCCTCCCGCAGCGCCCGGCGCAGCGCGGCATCGGTCTTGTAGTCGAGGGCCGAAAAGCTGTCGTCGAACAGGTAAATTCCCGCTTTGCGCACCAGGGCGCGGGCGATGGTCAGCCGCTGCTTCTGCCCGCCGGACAGGTTGGCGCCGCCCTGCTCGATGAACGTTTCGTACCCGTCCTTCCATTCTTCAATGAACGGCGCGGCTTGGGCCACCTCCGCCGCCCGGCGCACTTCCTCGTCCGACGCGTCTTCCTTGCCGTAACGGATGTTTTCGGCGACCGTGCCGCTGAACAAAATCGCCTTCTGCGACACCAGCCCGATCCGTTCGCGAAGCCGTGCCAGGGGAAGCTCCCGGACATCCGTGCCGCCCACCAACACCTGCCCTTCATCCGGATCGAAAAATCGGGGAATCAGGTGAATCAGCGTCGATTTGCCGGAACCCGTGCCGCCGATGATCGCCGTCACCTCGCCGGGCCTCGCCGTGAACGATACATTGCGCAGCGCCGGCATTTCCGCCCCGGGATACCGGAAAGTCACGTGGCGAAATTCCACGGCAAGAGGGGCGTGATCCCGGTCGTCCGCGGACTCGGCGCCGCCATGTTCGTCCCGCAGGACCGGTTTCGTGTCCAGCACTTCGTTGATCCGGACGGCGGACGCCTGCGCGCGGGGCAGCAGGATGAACATCATCGACGCAAACATGAGCGAAAACATGATCTGGAACGCATACTGCACAAAGGCCATCAGGTCCCCGACGCCCAGATGCCCGGCTTCGATCCGGAACCCGCCGAACCAGACGATCGCCATGACCGCCAGATTAACCGTCAGCGTCATGAGCGGCATCGTCAAGGCCATCAGCCGGTTGATCCGGATGGCGGTGCCGGTCAGATCGCGGTTCGCCCCCTCGAACCGCCGCTGTTCGTGTTCCAACCGGTTGAAGGCGCGGATGACGCGGACTCCGGTCAGGTGTTCGCGAAGCACGCGGTTCAGGTTGTCCAGTTTGATTTGCAGCGACCTGAACAGCGGTCCGGCTTTCCGGAAAAGAATCAGGATCACGATCGCCAAAACCGGAATGATGGCCACAATCGTGAGCGCCAGTGTGGCATCGATGGATACCGCCATGATCACCCCGCCGATGCACATCATCGGCGCCATGACCATCACACGTATCAGTATGGTGAGGACCTGATAAACCTGTTGAACGTCATTGGTCGTCCGCGTGATCAGCGAAGCGGTGCCGAGCCGATCGAATTCGTGCAGCGAGAAAGATTCCACGTGCGAGAACATGCGGCTGCGCAGATCCCGCGCGAACCCGCCCGCCGCCTTGGCCGACCAGAGGCTGGCGCCCACCGAGCAAACCCCTCCGAGGCCGGCCACCAGCAGCATGAGGCCGCCGATGCGCCAGATATAAGCGAGGTCCTCCCGCACCACGCCTTTGTTGACGATATCCGCCATCAGCGTCGGCAGCACCAGCTCGGCCAGCGACTGCAAAAACACCAGCGCCAGCGCCGCCGCGACTTGCCAACGATACGGTTTCAAAAAAGAAAGCAGCCTGATCACGTCCGGCTCCCCTCGCCCAAAGCGGCATGGCCCCCGTGTGGCCTGCACGCCCCGTGTTTTTCCTCGAAATATTCAACGACCTCGCCGAGCAGTTCCGCCAAAAGCCGGGCCCGTTCCTCGCCCAGCCGCCCGATGAGCCCTTCCATCTCTTTCCGCATGGCTTCTTCCGCTTCCCGCGTGACCCGCAAGCCTTCATCGGTCAAGCGGACGCGCACAGAGCGCCGGTCTTCCGGATCCGGCGCCCGCTCCACCAGCCCTCTCGCTTCCAGGCCGTTGATCATTTGCGTCACCGACGGCGTCTTGACGCGAAGCAGGCTCCCCAGCTCGGACACCTTCGGCCCGTGCCGGTGCATGCGCAAATGCCGAAGGATGACGTAGAGCAGAATCGATTCGCCGAACATGCAACCTTCCACCATCCGGCCATACCACTGCACGCGTCCAACGTGCCGCAGCACGCGGATCAATGTCTGGGACAGCGTTTCTTCCACCCTCCACACCCTTTGCACAAATTAATATTTAGTTAAGTAACCTAAATATAAAAACACCATTTTTCCATGTCAAGCGATGCCCGACGACCAGGCCGCGGACGGCGAGCGCCTTACGCGCCCACCGCCGCCGAGCCCTGCTGCGCCCGGTACATGGCGTAATATTTGCCGCGCAGCGCCATCAGCTCGTCGTGGGTGCCGCGTTCCACGATCCGCCCGCGATCCAGCACCAGAATCTGGTCGGCCGACCGGATCGTTGACAGCCGGTGCGCGATCACGAACGTCGTGCGTCCCCGCTTGAGCACGTCCAGCGCGCGCTGGATGATCGCCTCCGTCTCGGTGTCGACGCTGGAAGTCGCCTCGTCCAGAATGAGAAACGCCGGATCGAACGCCAGCGCCCGGGCAAACGAAATGAGCTGCCGCTGCCCGGCCGAAAGCGTCGCGCCCTTCTCCATGATCGGCGCGTCGATGCCGCCCGGCAAGTTCGCGAACATGTCGTAGGCGCCCACATCCCGCAACGCCTGTTCCACCCGCTCCCGCGAAATGCCCGGATCCCCGAGGCTGACGTTGGACGCGATCGTGCCCGTGAACAGGAACGGATCCTGCAGCACGATGCCCATGTGGCGGCGCAAATGCTGCCTGGGCCACTCCCGGATGTCCTTGCCGTCGATCAGGATGGCCCCCTCCTGAATGTCGTAAAACCGGAACAACAGATTCATGATCGTACTCTTGCCCGAGCCGGTATGCCCGACCAGCGCCACGGTCTCGCCGGGCCGGGCGTGAAACGAAATGTTGCGCAGCACCGGTTCGCCGTCCTTGTACGCGAACGACACGTCGCGGAACTCCACATCGCCCCGGTACCGCGGCAGATCGCCTTCCGCCACTTCCACCCCGGGCTGATCCAGCAATTCGAACACCCGCTCCGCCGACACCCGGGCCGTTTCCAGATTGGACAGCTGGTTGACGATGCCCACCACCGGGTTCATCATCCGGTTCATCAGGTCGATGGCGGCATAAAACACCCCCACCGTCACGGACGGGCCCAGCCACCCGCCGGCAAACAGCAGCACCATCACCAGAAACGTCACGTTCCGGAGCGTGTTGGCCAGATTGTGGGACGTCATGGAGTTGAGCAAGAGCAGCTTGTTCTGATAGGCGAAATACGAACGGTTCAGTTCGTCGAACTCCCGGCTCGTCCGCTGCTCGCGGCGGAACGCCCGGATGATCGGCATCCCCTGGATCGATTCGTTGATCATCGCATTGATGTCGCTCAGCCTGGCCCGCAGAAAACGGTTGATCCTGCCGGCCACCCGGCGGTACAGCAGGATCCACGCCGCCAGGATCGGAATCATCGGCAACGCGAACATCGCCAGTCGCACATCCAGCAAAAACAGCGCCACGAGCACCGCGGCGATGGTCAGGATGCCCGAGAAAAAGTTGGCCAGTACGTTCACGAACAGCTCGCGCACCGCCTCGGTGTCGTTCGTGATCCGCGAAACGACTTTCCCCGCCGGCATGTTGTCATAGTACACGACCGGCAGGCGCTGCGTGTGCGCGAACACGTCCTCCCGCATTTTCTGCACGATCCGGTTGGCCGAGATTTGCAGCATGAGCCGCTGGCCGTACGTGAACAGGGAACCGCAAAGAAGCAGGCCCAGATACAGCGCGGCAAGCCGGATCATCTCCGCCAATTCCGGGCGGAAAAACGCCCACATCTCCCGCGTCGACACGCGGATCGCCGGATAACGCCGCACGCCGTCCTCCGTCTCCACCGTCAGCACGGTGCCGTCCACGGTGCGCCTGCCGTCCGCGGGCACATCGCCTTCCACGAAGTAGTAGCTGCGCCCGACCTGCAGCACCCTCGCGGGGGCGCTCATGGGCTCGCCGGGCGCGAAGCGGTCCTCCCGTTTGTACCATTTGCCGCGGAACGGCACCGCCTTCGCCTGCTCTCCCGGCACCTCGCGCCACACCTTTTCGATGCCGACAATGTTGTCGTCGATGACCCGCCTGGCCAGAAACGGCGCCGTCATGTCGACGGCCAGCGCAAGCATCAGCAGGACCAGCGCGATCAAAAACGTTTTTTTGTACATCAGCGCATACCCAAGCAAACGTTTCCCCGTCGTCCGCATGCGATCGTTTCCTTTCCCGTTAAATGCGACGCCGCGATTTCCTCCGCCCCGGACGGAACGGAACCCGTCCGGCGCTCACCCTGCTTCCGCGGCCGCTTCGAGCTGCTGGCGTTCAAACTGCTCGCGGTACCAGCCGCCCTTGGCCAGCAGCTCCTCGTGCGTGCCGCGCTCGACAATGCGCCCTTCATCGAGCACGAGGATCAGTTCGGCGTGCATCACCGCCGACAGCCGATGGGTCGCGATGATCGTCGTCTTGCCGGCCCGCTCTTTGCGGATGCCGTCGATGATTTCCGCTTCCGTCCTGCCGTCCACGGCGGACAAGGCGTCGTCGAGGATGAGAATTTCGGGATCGGCGATGAGCGCCCGCGCAATGCTCACCCGCTGCTTCTGGCCGCCGGACAGCGCCACGCCTTTTTCCCCGACCATCGTGTCCAGCCCGTCCGGCAGGAACGCCAAATCCTTCGCGAACGCCGCCCGCTCCAGCGCCCGTTGCAAAGCGGCTTCATCTGCCTCAGGTCCTACGCCGAACAGGATGTTTTCGCGAACCGTGCGGGAGAACAGGAGCGGCTCCTGCGGCACGTAACCGATCCAGCCGAGCAGCCGGTCCAGCGGCAGCCGGTCGATCGGCACGCCGCCGATCAGGATTTCCCCCTGCCCGCTTGGATACTCCCTAAGCAGCTGGCGCAGAAGCGTCGTTTTGCCGCTGCCCGTCCGCCCGACGACGCCGAGCGTCTGCCCCCGTTCCAGTCGGAACGACACGTCGACCAGATTGTCGACCGTCGAACTCGGATACCGGAATGTCACATTCCGGAATTCGATCCATGCCGGGACGTCGACGGTGAGGGGATCCGCAGGTTCGGTAACGTCCGGTTTGTAAGCCAGCGTCTCGTTCACCCGGTCCAGCGAGGCGTTGCCGCGCTGCATGACGTTGATCAGCTCGCCGATCGCGATCATCGGCCAGATCAGCATGCCGAGGAACACATGGAACGACACCAATTCCCCGATCGTGATCTCGCCCTGAAAGACGAGATAGCCGCCGTAGCAGATGCCGATCAAGTAGCAGAGGCTGACGAGCACTTTGGCGGTGGGCTCAAACAGCGCGTCAATCCGGGCGACGGCGATGTTTCTGCGCAGCACTTCCCGTGTCTTCTCCCGGAAGCGGGCTTCGCTCGCTTTCTCCTGCACGAACGCGCGGATGACGCGCACGCCCGACACGGACTCCAACACCTGGTTGTTCAGCTCGCCAAACGCGTCCTGCGCCCGCATGAACCGCTCGTGAATCATCTTTCCGTACCGCTGCATGAGCAGCGCCATGATCGGCATCGGCAGCAGCGAAGCGAGCGTCAGTTTCCAGCTGATCATCGCAAACATGATCACCAGCACCATCAGCATGAAGAACGTGGAATCCACGAGCGTCAGGATGCCATAACCCGCCGTGATGGACACCGCCCGCAGGTCGTTGGTCGACCGCGCCATCAGATCCCCCGTGTGGTTGCGCTCGTAAAACGTCGGGGTCATCCGCAGAAAATGGCGCATGAGGCGTTTCCGCAGCGTGAGTTCCAGCACGTTCGAGCCGCCGAACAGCCCGCGTTGCCAGATGATCGAAAGCAGGTAGCTGGCCGCGGCGATGCCGGCCCAAAGCGCCATCCACCGGGCGAACTCCCCGCCCGTCAACGTGCCTTGATGCACGCCGTCGACCAGCACCCCGATCAGCCAGGGCGGAATGACATCCAAAAAACCGACGACGATGAGCAACACTACCGCCGCCGTGTACCTTTTCCAGTGCTCCCGGAAAAACCACCACAATTTCCCCAATACCGCTAACATGATCTTCCTCCGAACGATTGCGAACATGCGTTCTGTAAGTGGGTATCAAAAAGGCGCATGATTACGGAGCACGTAACCATGCGCCCGCTCAATTTGACGGAAAGCCCAATGCTTCAAGCGCGATGGATGACGCCCCGTGCCGTATGTGCCTCAGGTTGCGCGTTAACCGTCGATCTTGCCGTCAACACGGGCGTCTCCCCCTTTCAGAAATCTATTAGCAACTTTACCATCCAGCTACAATGCTGTCAATGTCCTTTCGCTATTCGTTATCGTCTTCCTTCTCCGCGAGCCGCAAAACCGTCGTGCGCCGCTCGCCGTCGCGGTAAAACGTCACCTTGAGTTTGTCTCCGATTTGCTTTTCCCGGTACAAATATTTCCGCAGTTCCAGGGTGCTGCCGATGGGCGTGTCGTCAAGCTGCACGATGATGTCAGGGAACCTTAGGCCCGCCGCCTTGGCCGGACCGTACGTCTCCAGCACGACGACCCCTTCGGTGACGCCTTCGGGAATGACCGGGCCTGCCTCCTCTTCCTCCCGACCCTCATCCCCGTTCAGGCCGTCCGTCCCGCCGGCGTCTTCTTCGTCGTCCCGCAGGAGGTCGTTCAGGTATACGGACAAATTGACGGAAGCGACGCCCATGTAAGGCCGTTTCACCTTGCCGTACTCGATCAACGACTCCATGACGGGCAATGCACTGTGCATCGGGATGGCAAAGCCGATCCCCTCGACGCCCGTGAACGCCACTTTCATGCTGTTGATGCCGACCACTTCGCCGTTCAGGTTGGCCAGGGCGCCTCCGCTGTTGCCCTGGTTGATGGCGGCGTCGGTCTGGATGACTTCAAGCTCCCAGTCATACTCGCCGTCCTGGTCCAGCGAAACGGGGATAAACCGGTCCGTATACGAGACGATGCCCATCGACAACGAGTCGCCGAAGCCCAGCGGGTTGCCCACCGCGATGACCATTTCGGCGACGCGCAGCTTGCGCGAATCGCCGATCTCGGCCACGGCGGAAATGTCGCGGCCGTCCACTTCCAGCACCGCCAGGTCGCTGAGCGTGTCCTTGCCGACGACGGAGGCCGGCAATTCCCGCCCGTTGTTGAGCACCGCCCGGATCTCGGCGGCGTTCTGGATCACGTGGGCGTTGGTGACGATGAAGGCTTTGCCGCCTTTTTTCTGAAAAATAATCCCCGATCCCAGCATGGTGTTTTCCACGCGGAACCTTCTGCCGTCGGCGCGCCGGCCTTCCCGTTCCGAATGGTTGATGATGCTGACCACCACCGGGCGCACCTTGGCGGCGGCCTGGATGGTCCGCTCGGAAGGGTCCATGTACGGAGCGGCGCCGGCCATGACCGGAACGTCTCCCCGATATTCCGCGCCCCGGAACGCGCCGAAAAGGGTGAACAGGAGCGCCACCGCAAGGGAACTGATCAGGGAAGAAACAAACGCCACCCGCACGGTTTGAGGGGCGAAGCGCGATCCACGGGGGAAGCGGTCATTCCGGTCGCCGAAACGCCATCCGGACCGACGGGGAACTTTCGTGGAGTAGAAGTTGTCGCGAAACAGGCCCATGGCCCCATCATCCTTCCAGATCGGAAGCGCGCCTATCAAAATTCGGGTGTTCAAACTCCGGAAGAAGGCATACGGCGAGGTGATTTGACTAAAATAGTAATAGAATCGGAGAACGGAAGCAAGGGCGCGCGCGCCCGGAAGAATTCCCGCAGGATTCCCTTCGCCGCGCGCGCCGCGGACGCTCCGGACGTCCGGAGAGGAAAGGAAGGAAGCGCGATGGAGAACGAGCGCGACAGCGTGCTCCTGGCGGTGTGCACGCTCATCGAGCTGCTGGTTGCCAAGGGATTGATCACCCCGGAGGAAATTCGCCGGACGGCCGCGGAGATGGAAGAAGCGCTGGCGCTTCGCCGTTTGGGCGGCCTGCATCGTCCCACGGCGTCGGACGATCGGGGTATGTTTCGCACAGCATGAACTCCCCCGGCCGGAAGGTCACCCCGTTTTCCTCCAATATTCTATTCACCGTAAGTTTGGCCAAATCCATCATATTGTGCTCCAGGCTGAGGTGGGCCAGATAGACCCTTCGCGTTGTTCCCGCAAGGAGTCTGAGCAGCGCCTCGCCCGCCGCGTCGTTGGACAGGTGCCCCGTATCTCCCAGAATGCGGCGCTTGACGTTCCACGGATAGCGGCCCATTCTCAGCATCTCCACATCGTGGTTGGCCTCCAGCACCAACACGTCCGCATCCGCCAGGCGCCGAATGACCTTGTCGCTGACGTAGCCGAGATCGGTGGCCATGGCGAGCTTCGATCCCCCCGCGAAGAAGCAGTAGCCGACCGGTTCCGCCGCGTCGTGCGACACCGCGTAGGATTCCACCCTCAGATCGGCGATTTCCAGCACGCCGCCCGTCGGCAGCACCCTGCGCAGGGATGCGTCCAGGTCCGACAGTTCCTTCCGCAGGGCCCCCAAGGTTTTTTCATTGGCGTAGACCGGCACCTTGTACTTGCGAACAAACGCCCCCAGCCCGCGGATGTGATCGGTGTGTTCATGCGTAATCAAAACGGCGTCGATGTCGGCGCCCGAAAGGTTCCGTTCCGCCATGAGCGCTTCGATTTTCCGCAAGCTCAGGCCGGCATCCACCAGCACGGCGGCCTCATTGGCGGCCACAACGGCGGCGTTGCCGGTGGAACCGCTGGCCAGGATGGTAAAAGATAACGACATGTTCTCCTCCGGTTTCTCTCCCAAGATGTTCCGCTGTCCGTCCCCTCGCGGGGTTGGTCGTTCCGGCCCTCGCGGGAACTTCTCCTTCAAGCCGTTTACGCCTGCCGCTTACGGCTGCGGCGAACCGTCCGCGGCGGCGGTGCCCGCGCTTTTCTCCGCGCTTACCTCGCCGCTGATGGCGTGGATGTAGTAAATTTCGCCGTCGTCCAGCAAAACCCTCCACGTCGGCGCGGTCACCTGCGTCTCCGTATCGTCGAAAATGTGACCGTGGTAACCCAGGCGAATTTCGCGGATCACCGCCCCGAAAGGCAAATATTTTTCGATCAGGTTCGCAACCGCCTGGGCGGCGGGCAACACTTTGCGCGCGGGCATTCCTTCGGACGGCAGGATCACGATCCGATCCTGGCGGTAAGCCGTGATTTTCTGGTCCCGGTGGTGCAGCTCCAGCTGCACCCCGAACATCGGCCAGCCGTTCGCCATCCGATGGAACACGAACACGCCGTCCCGGCCGGCGGCCGGGTCGAGCTCGTACGCGTCCAGCTCCGGGATGATTCCCCCGAGCTCCCGCCGCAGCTCCTTCTCCAGAAACGCGATCCGGCTGTTGCGCGGCGGATTGACGGGGATCGGTTCGCCTTCTTCCCGCCTGACGAGGAAGGTAAACGCCAGTTCCGAAAGCTGCGGGGTGTGGGTCGGAATGGGGGCGTCGACACGAATCTGCTTCTGCCGCATCGCCTGCTGCGTCTCCGGCGGAAGCGACGTCCAGCCGGCGGCCGCGTTGATCCGCTGGCTCCAGTCCCGCCACAGTTGGTATCCCAACACGACGTTCAGCGCCAGAAAAGCGAGGATGAGCACCGATTTCGCCTGCCGCCAGTTCATCGCTTCACCTCCGCACTCCGATTTCCCACCGCGAACTGCTTGCCCGCCCGGATGGGACGGGCCGCCTTCGAGCAATGGCGATCGCCGTCCGCCGGAGCGACTGCCGTCTCCATCGGATCGCCGGCGTCACCCGTCCGTCGCGCGCCATTCGCCATCCGCCAGACGGATCGCCCATACGGGCACCAGGCGGATGTGGTCGTCGTACAGCAGGGCCCGGTAAGCCGGAACGACCGCTTTGATCTTTTTGCCTTCCGCCCTGAGACGAACCTGCTTGAGCAACGCATCTCCGTAGGACAGGTCGATGGTCCTGCTAAGCCGGACGCTTCCGTCTCCCGCCGCCAGGCCGGTCGGTGCCGGCGAACCCGTTTCCGCCGACGTCAGGCCCCCGTTTGCTTCCCCGGGAGTGTTCTCCGCCCCTTCCGGCGCCTCTGCCAAAGCCCCGACTTCCGCGCCTGTCGTTTCGCCCGCCATCGGTTCTCCCTCGGACGGGCCTTTCACTTCGGACGCATGTTCATCCGGCGCGCCCCCGGCTTCCGACCGATCGCCGTCCGACCGCCCGCCGTCCGTTCCGCCTTCCCCGGCAGCCCCGCTTTCGTTTCCGCCAAGGTTATCCGAAGCATTTTCGCCCCCGGTTCCTTCCGACGCCTGATGCCCTTCTTCCCCGGCCGATCCTTCCGTCACGCCGGGAACCGGTCCGTCCGAACCGGCCGATCCCGCAATTCCGGGCGCCATCAGGAATTTACCGTCCGTACCCGCGTCTTCCATGACGATCAGCGGTCGTTCGTATTGCGCCACTTCCCCCTGGCGCACGACCAGCTTCATATGGCCGAACTTCTGGCCCTCCCATCCCGGCAAAACGGGCAGACCGTGGAAATATTGCTGGAAGCGGATCGTTTCTCCCTCAGGGCTTTCAGCCGACTGAACGAGAAGATGCGTGCCGTCCCAGCCGCCGTGCCGGTTCACGAACTCCACCGCGGACAGCAGCCGCTCCAGCGGATCGGATATCCCCCCGTTGACCGCCATCGGATCGGTGTAGACCAGCCAGGTGCCGTTCTGTTCCACCCTGAGGCCGCGCTTGCCGTCGGTGAGAATCTGCGATCCGTCCTTGCTGCTGTACGTCATGCGCGTGGCGCCCGGATCGAAAAAGAGGCTCCTTTCCAGCTGCTCCGGCAAATATTTGCGGTATTGCACCGTCCAGACGGGATAGGTGAGCGGCCTTTCCGGTATATACAGGTCATCGTCGATGAAGCGGTATGCGGGCCAGTATTCCCCGAAACCGACAAACTGCCTGACATCGCCGGCCGTCATGTCCACGCGCAGCGCTTCGTACACGATCGTCCCGTCGCTGCCGAACAGGAACGCCCGCACATCGTCGCGGCCTTCCGGGGCGTAGATCCAGATTTTCTCGATCGCGTCCCGCGAAAACAGAAAGTCGCCCTCCAGCTTGAACACACGCTGCAGAAGCGCAAACGGAACCGCCTGCGCGAAGCGAAGCTCGACGCCGGCTTCTTCCGCGCGCACTTGCGCCCAGTCCACGCTGGCGGCGGCAACCCGCTGGAACCCCCGGAAGACCCGCCCTTTCAGTTTCTCATATATTAAATCGTAGAAAAGATGATCCGGATAGAAAACGGTGTGCCGTTGCCCGTCAAGATGCAGGATGATCCGTTCCGGAAACACGAGCTGCTCCACCGACTTCCGGGATCCCGGCACTTCCGCGCTCAGGTAGTAGCCTTCCGCTTCCGATTCCGCGCCGAGGCTGGGCAGCCCGTACATGAGAAAATAGCTTTGCACCAGACTGAGCGCGACGAGCAGAGCCAAAGCCGCCGACTTTGCCTTCTCCATCACGGAAGCTCACTTCCTTCCCGCAGGGGCGCCGCCGAAGCCCGCACGTCCCCGGCCGCGGCGGACGCATCCGCCGCCTGGGAGGACGCGTCCGCCGCCCAGGCCGACGGTTCCGCCGCCAAAGCCGAATCTTCCGCCGCGGCGCCGTCCCGCTCCCCGCGAACCGGCGGTCGCGGCTGCGGTTCCCCGTGAAGGGCGGCCACACTTCCTTCTTCCATGGCCGGCGTCTGTTTCACCGCGCCCGCGCTTCCGGCGGTTGCGGCACCCGCCCCTGCTCCGGACCGGACGCTTCGCACCAGCGGAAGCCTCACCGTCACCGTCGTGCCTTTTCCCACTTCCGAATCGATGACGATGACGCCTCCGTGGGCGCGTACAATTTCCCGGGCAATGGAAAGGCCGAGCCCCGTTCCGCCCATGCTGCGGGAACGGGCCTTGTCCACGCGGTAGAACCGCTCGAAAATGCGGCCCAGGTCCTTCTTGGGAATGCCGATGCCCGTATCGCGGACGGTGATCGCCAGATGGCGCTCGCCCCTGCGGGCGCCGGCCGCTGACCGGCGATGTTCGCGTCCGGATTCGCGCTTCCCGCCGGAAGACGTCCCGGTAGCGGAGCCTTCGGCCAGTTCCGCCGAGATTTCGACTTCGCCGCCTTCGGGCGTATATTTGATGGCGTTGGAGATCAGGTTGTCGAGCACCTGATCGATGCCGTCCCGGTCCAGCAGAACCGGCTCCCATTCCCCTTCCGCCCGCACCCGGGCGGTGATCGATTTCTGCCGCAGCTGGAGCGAGAAACGGTCCGCCACATCTTCCAGCATGTCCGGAATGTCGACGGGCTCCAGGTGTAATTCCGCCTGTTGGGAATCGAACCGGGACAGGTGCAGCAGGTCGCTCACCAGGCGGATCATCCGTTCCGTTTCGTTGCGGATGACGCCGACAAAACGACCCGCCAGAGCCGGCTCGCCCAGCGCGCCGTCCTGCAGCGCTTCCGCATAGGACTTGATGGTGGTCAGCGGCGTCCGCAGCTCGTGGGATACGTTGGCGACGAATTCGCGCCGGGCCTGCTCCAGCTTCTCCATCTCCGTCACGTCATGCAACACCGCGATGACGCCGACCACGCCCTTGTCCCGGCTGCGGATCGGGGTCAGCGTGATGCGCAGGGTCAGGTCCTCCTCGCCGTCCTCATCCCTCGTCCGCACCAGCAGAATCGACTCGCGCCCCTTGAACGCCTCGGTCACCGACGCATCCTCGATGCGCAGCGCTTCCGCGATTTTCTGCCCTTCGAGTTCCTCGACGCTAAGCAGCGTCCGCGCCCGGCGGTTGGCCACGATCACGCGTCCGTGTTCGTCGGCGGCCAACACCCCGTCGCTCATGTTGGCCAGAATCGAAGCAAGCTTCTCCTTTTCTTCCTCGTGCAAGGCCAGGGCTTGGCTCAGCCGGTCGGTCATTTCATTGAAGGCGGCGCTCAGCCTGCTGATTTCGTCGTCGCCCAACACGGGCACCCGACCGCCGAAACGCCCCTCCGCCACCGCCACCGCCTGCCGGGTGAGCGCCATGACCGGCCGGGTGATCGTGCCGGCCAGGAGGACGCCAAGCACCGCCGTAAGCCCCAGCGCCAGCAAAACGCCGGTAACGAAAATGCGGTTGACCCGCTCCATCGTTTCGTACAGTTCGGCCATCGAACGGACCACGTACACCGCGCCAACGACCCTGTCGCCGTTCATGACCGGTTTGACGACCACCATTTTTCGCAGACCGTTCTCGTCGATGAACTGTTCCGTGTTGTCCCGGATGCCCTGCAAGGCCCGGCTCACGAGCAGCGAGGTGTTCTTGCGCCCGACGATGGACTGCCGGGACGGATCGGAAGTGGCCAGCACCTGGCCGTTGGCGTCGATGATCTGGATTTCCGTGCCGCTGTCCGCAAACAGGTTGCGCACGAACTGGCCGAGATCGTCCGTTCCGCTGTCCTCTCCCGATTCCGGCATGTCGGTGCGCGACAGGGTCGGCGCGACGAATCCGGCAAGCAGCGTGGCCTGGGCGTCCAGGTTTTCGGTGAAGGTGCCGGTCAGCGAATTTTTCATCGTGCTGATGAAATAGACGCCGATGAGCTGCACGGCGATGAGGATGAGGAGCAGCACCATCGTGATGAATTTGGCCTGGATGGACTGAAACAGCCGGATCCGCCGCATCAGCCGTACCCGCCCGCCATCCGGTGGCTGCGCACCATATAACCCAGTCCGCGACGCGTCAGAATGATCTCCGGACGGCTGGGGTCATCCTCGATCTTCTCCCTCAGCCGCCGGATGGTGACATCGACGGTGCGCACGTCGCCGAAGTATTCATATCCCCATACCGCCTGCAGCAGGTGTTCGCGCGTCATCACCTTGCCGCTGTTTTTCGCCATGTAATGGATCAGTTCGAACTCGCGGTGGGTGAGGTCCAGCGGCTTGCCGTTCTTGTAGACGACGTACATGTCCGTGTCGATAAACAGGTTGAACAGCTGGATTCCCTGTCGCTCTTCCGGCTTGGCTGCTTCCTCCGTCTCCGCTTGCGAAGCCTTCAGGCTCCGATAGCGCCGAAGCTGCGCCTTCACCCTCGCCAGCAGCTCGCGCGTCCCGAACGGCTTCGTGACATAATCGTCCGCGCCCAGCTCCAGGCCCAGCACTTTGTCCAGTTCGGTGTCCTTGGCCGTCAGCATGATGATCGGCACGGACAGCCTGGCGCGCACTTCGCGGCAGACGTCCATGCCGTCTTTCTCCGGCAGCATGAGATCAAGCAGGATCAAATCGGGATTGGTTTCGAACGCGAGCCGGACCGCGGTCACGCCGTCGAACGCGCAGACGACTTCGTAGCCTTCTTTTTCCAGGTTGAACTTCAAAATGTCCGCGATAGGCCGTTCATCGTCGACCACCAGGATTTTCCCCGGCATCCGTCCCGCCTCCCGTTCCCGAAATCCGCGCGATCGTCCAATTCCCATATTACCATAACCGCCTTAGGAGCCCAAAGACCGGGCGGAACCGGCGGAGCCGGGATACGGCCTCCCAGCGGCGCCGGCTGGTGTGGGAGGGGAAGCCCGTGATACAATAAAAACGTTCCAAATCCCCGTGAATCTAGAGGTACAGGCCATGAAAATCGCGGCGCTGTTCGCTCTGTTTTGGCTCATTCTCGGCAATCCAATCGCGGCGATCATCATCGTCCTCCTTCTTCTTTATTTCCTGGATCGCCGCTTCGTCGGCCTTACGCCCGGCATCGCGCGGCCGCTGCAACGCATGCGCCAGCTTTCCCAGCTGCGCGCCCAGATCGAGGTCAACCCCCACGACCATTCCGCCAAAATGCAGCTCGTCCGGCTTCTCGTGGAAATGAAGCGATACAAAAGCGCCCGCGAACTCCTCCTGAAAATGCAGACGAACATGGAGCATTCCGCCGAATTTTGGAGCGAACTCGGCGCCTGCGAGCTGGCCCTCGGCCGTCCGGACGAAGGGGAGCGGCATATGGAACGGGCGCTGGATATCAATCCCCGCGTCAAATACGGCGAGCCTTACCTGCGCCTGGCGGAAACCTTCGCCTCCCGCGATCCGGCCAAAGCCCTCGGGTATCTGCACCGTTTCCGCGACATCCATTCCTCCTCCTGCGAGGCGCTGTACCGGCTCGGCCGGCTTTACCTGACCCTGGGCAAAAAGGAAGAAGCGGCGCAGGCCTTCCGGGAATGCGTCGACATCTACCGGGCCCTGCCCCGCTACATGAAACGCCGCGAACGGAAATGGGCCCTGCTCGCCCGCTTCCGCGCCTGAAGGGCGCGTGCTAAGGCAGCGCGTGACGGCATCGTCATCCGACCCGCCGTCCGCTTTGCGCCCGCCGCGGCCTGCCGTGCGTGCCTGCCGCGCTCGCCGCGTTTCGTCCCGGCCTCCCGACCGTTCTCCCGCCGTGCTTTGCCCGTGGCATTGGCTTCCCCCGCTTCGGCCTGCCCTTCGCCCGCCTGACGGACCTATCATCCGTTAGAGTCCGTTGGGGCGTGTCCGGTTCTTGAAGCCACCGTTTTCCAAACCAGGCGGACTCTCCGGCGGATCAAATGTCCGCTTGACTTTACGCATCTTTTTTCAACCGCGTTCCATGGCCCCAAACTCCGTCAGCCCGGTCATTGCGGCTCAACAAAAAAACCGGCATGCTCCTCCCGGATGCATGCCGGTTTTTTTGTGTTGCCCGGTCACAAATAATCCTTCGGATTTTTGACCTTGCCGTTTTTGTGAATCTCGAAGTGCAGGTGCACTCCCGTCGAGTTGCCGGTGCTGCCCATAATGCCGATCACTTGCCCTTTTTCCACGGTCTGGCCTTTCTTGACGCTGATCTTGCTCAGGTGGCCGTATACCGTCTTGAAGCCGTTCTTGTGGTCGATGATGATCGTGTTGCCCAGGCCGTTTTTCTTCCCGGTGAACTCCACGACGCCGTTGTCGGCGGCCATAATGTTTTTGTTGCCGATGATGTCAATGCCTTTGTGCTGACGGCCCCAGCGCTGGCCGAAGTTGCTGGTGATACGGTAATTCAGCACCGGCATCGCGAACTTGCCCGTTCCGACGCCGCGGACGACCTTCGTGCCGCGCGCGATGATCTTCGGCTCCGCCGGAACGAGGACCTGGACGCTCAGCTGCTCTTCTTCCACGGGGTGCCCGTTCAGCTTGACCACCCGGTACGTCACCAGCTGTTGTCCGGGCTTGCCCTGGCTGATGACCTTGGTCTGCCCTTTGATCATCTGGCTGTCGTCCTGGTAGACGACATGCGGCTTGATGGCCTCCGTCTTGGTGATCAGTTCCGCGGTTTCCACGTTGAGCAGCGGCTTCTCCTGCGTCAGGTCGAGCTCGTCGCCCACGCGGATCAGGTCGTTCTCGATCCATGGGTTGTTGCGGTAGATCAGTTCCCTCGGGACGTTCAACTTCTGGGCGATGCAGCTGATGCAGTCGCCGGGCTGCACGGTGTATTTGACCGGTGCCGGATCGCCCGACACCATCTTCTCATACAGCTCCTCGGGATCCTGCACCTGGTCCGCCGAAATTTCCGCCTGGACGACGGACACCGTTTCGACGAAGCCCACCGACAGCAGCTGGCGTTCGGGCGCGGGTTCCCCTCCACCCGCATCTCCGCCGGTTAAACCGTTGCCGCCGTCTGGGCCGTCCGCCTGGAAGGCAAGGACCTTGACTTCCGGCTTGTCCGCGGACTCAAGGCCGCCCGTGTACCGGTCCTTGACCCGCTCCAGAAGCGCGTTGGCGGTTTGTTCATCCCGGACGACGCCCACCAGCTTTCCGTCAATGAACAGCTTCACGCCGACAGGATAGGTTTCCAGGCTGGCGGCGACGCGCTGAAGTGTCCCCTCGTCGTCGGGCTCCGCTTTGTAAGCCTTTTCACTCAGGAAGGTGATCTCAGGTTCGCGCAGGGCGTAGCGTACTTTCGTATGTAGATTCGCTTCCTCCAGCCGCTTCCGGGTATCTTTGATCAGATCCGCCACCAGTTCCTGGCTGGAGATATCCCCGGCATATTGGCCATTAACCAAGACCTTGTAATAAGTCCGCGTCTCGGCCGAGACATACTGCTCGGCCGCCAGATAGGTTCCCGCCACCGCTGTGACGGCCGCCAGCGTGGCCGCAAGCGGCACCCGGAAATCCCGCAGGAACCGCGGGATCGGGCCGCCGCCGAGCCGCCGGAATCGGCCGGGGAGCGACAGCTTCCGCCGGACCCGGGAAACCGCTCTGACGAGTTTCTCCCGAATCCGACCCGATTCAGGGGCAAAAGCCATGACCTTCTCCTTTTTTCCTTCAATAGTTCTGTTCTCACAAGGCTGTGTCTAAATTTATCACAGCCACTTTTCTTCCATCAACCGAACACGCGGACGCATCCCTTTTCTGAGAATGAAAAAACCCGCTAGGCTGCGCCATTCGCGGGCTTTCTATTATAATTTTCTAATATGCGTCGAAAGTCTTAGAACCTTCGAAAACGGTCGTCCAAAGGTTTTAAAATTTGCAAAATTTGCTTCCATTCTTCTTCCGTGAAAAGCTCCCTCAGCAGCGATTCCAGTTCCGCGGCTTCTTCTTCGGTCAGGCCGTCTTCCAGCAGCGACGCGAGCCGATCGAGCTGTTCCGCGGTCAGTCTGCTGAACAGAAGGCTGTATGCCTGTCCGCTTCGATCCGCCCACGCATCCCGGACGCCGTCTTCGACTCCGCCGCCCCCATCGGATTCCCGCCACGCGTCTTCCCGCGGCACCTCCTCACCCTGGTTCGCTTCTCCTTCCGCTTCCCCGACGGATTCCGCCCGGCTGCCGCCGTCAGAGGACGCGCCGCTTTCCGCGCCAGCATCTGATGCTTTCCTGTTGCCGGTTTCCGCATCCGAAGGCGCATTCGATGATTTCGGACCAATCTGAAAGTCCCGGATCGATTTCCAGACCTCCGACGCGGAGAAAGTTGGCTCTTCCAGCTTGATGCCGAATTGTCCAAGCAGCGCCTGAACATAACCGTTGACAATATAGGCGGTGGTACCGACGCTCAGCAGGCAGACGAACATCACAAAAGCGGCGGTGCGTCCCAGCCGGCCGAGCCAGTACCGCCAGATCCAGCCTTTCCACACGATTAGGTCCTCCCGATTCGACTAACGCACCTGCTCCCTCTAGTATTGTCAATCCTCGCAACTTCTAATCTTCCTTCGACGTTTCTGTCGTTCCGTGCCAAAAAGAAAGACGCCCGAAGGCGGAAGCTGCGGGGAAACCAACCACCTCCGGGCGGAAAAGAAAAACCGCCTCCCGCCGCAAGAGCGGAAGACGGGCATGCCTTCAAACGTACACGGGCATGACCTGCCGGGTTTGCTCGCGATCCCGTCCCACCGAGAAAATCACAATGGGAACGCCCGTCAGCTCCGAAACGCGCCGGACGAACCGCCGGGTGTTCTCCGGCAAGTCCTCCATCGTCCGGGCTCCGGAAATATCCTCTTTCCATCCCGGCAACTCTTCATACACCGCTTCGCACTTCGCCAGCATGCTCAGGCTGGCCGGGTAGTGTTCGACGAGCTCCCCGCCGGGGAGGCGGTAGGCCACGCAAATTTTCACCGTATCCAGGCCGGAAAGCACGTCCAGCGAGTTGAGGGACAGGCCGGTCAGGCCGCTGACGCGCCGGGCGTGGCGCACCACGACGCTGTCGAACCAGCCCACGCGGCGCGGCCGTCCGGTAACGGTGCCGAATTCGTTGCCTCGGCCCCGAATCCAATCCGCCAGTTCCCCGGTGATTTCGGTGGGGAAGGGGCCGTCGCCGACGCGGGTGGTGTACGACTTGGCGACGCCGATAATTTGGCGGATCTTGGTGGGGCCTACGCCGGTGCCGATGCAGACGCCCCCCGCCGACGGATTGGAACTTGTGACATAAGGATAGGTGCCGTGGTCGATGTCCAGCAGAACGCCCTGGGCACCTTCGAACAGCACTTTTTTGCCGCTGTCGATGGCGTCGTTCAGCACGACGGAGGTGTCCGTCACATAGGGACGCAGCGCTTCCGCGTACCCGAGATATTCGCGGATGATTCGGTCGGCGTCAAGGGGCTCCCCGTCGTACAGCTTCACGATGATCCGGTTCTTTTCCTCGATCAGCCGCCGCGCCTTGGCCTCGAACACGTCCGGCTCCATCAGATCGGCCATGCGGATGCCGCTGCGGGCCGCCTTGTCCGCGTAGCACGGACCGATGCCCTTGCGCGTCGTGCCGATTTTCATGTCCGCCTTGCGGTCCTCTTCCAACTCATCCAGCACAATGTGATAGGGCATGATCACGTGGGCACGGTCGCTGATCCGCAGGTTGTCCGTGGAAAAGCCATTGCTCCGGATATACCCGATTTCCTCCATCAGCGCCGCCGGATTGAGGACCGTGCCGTTGCCGATGACGCACAGCTTGTTTTCACTGAAGATCCCGGAAGGGATCATCGTCAGCTTGTACTTTTTCCCCTGGATCAAAATGGTATGGCCGGCGTTGTTGCCGCCTTGATACCGGGCCACAACGTCGGCCTGTTCGGCGAGAAAATCGGTGATTTTGCCTTTGCCCTCGTCTCCCCATTGCGCCCCAACCACGACCACGGTAGACAATGCGAATCCCTCCGTCCGACCTTGCCGGCGCCGGGCCGGTTCGGGCCGGCTTGATGGCGCATGAGCCACTTTGCAAGCATGGCACGCGCAGTTGGCATCCATAGTGTAGCAACTGCGCCAGAGCAAGTCAACAAAAACGAACGATAAAAAAGACCTATATTGTTATTGTTCGGAAAAAACCCGCCGCCCCGTCACGCGATATCCGCGTCGAGCGGATCGCCGTGTTTCCGGTCGAGGCTGACGAACTTGTTGTAATTTTTCAGGAACACCAGCTCCACGGTGCCCGTCGGGCCGTTGCGGTGCTTGGCGATGATAATTTCGATAATGTTCTTTTTCTCGCTGTCCTGGTTGTAATAGTCGTCCCGGTACAGGAACGCGACCACGTCCGCGTCCTGCTCGATGGAGCCGGACTCGCGCAGGTCGGACAGCATCGGCCGCTTGTCCTGGCGCTGCTCCACGCCGCGGGACAGCTGGGACAGGGCAATGACCGGCACTTCCAGCTCCCGTGCCATCTGCTTGAGCGCGCGGGAAATTTCCGACACTTCCTGCTGGCGGTTTTCGTGCGGCCGGCCGCGCGTCTGGATGAGCTGCAGGTAGTCGATCACCACGAGGCCCAAGCCTTTTTCCTTCTTCAGCCGGCGGCACTTGGCGCGGATGTCGGTGACGCTGATGCCGGGGGTGTCGTCGATGTAAATCTGCGCCTCCGACAGCACCCCGATGGCCATCGTCAGCTTCTCCCAGTCGTCGGCTTCCAGGTAGCCGCTGCGCATCCTGCTGGAATCCACGTTGGCTTCCGCACAGATCATCCGCTGTACCAGCTGGAAGGCCGACATCTCCAGGCTGAAGACGGCCACCGTCTCTTTGGCGCGCAAAGCCGCGTTCTGGGCGATGTTGAGCGCGAAGGAGGTCTTGCCCACCGACGGACGGGCGGCGACGATGATGAGGTCGCTGCGCTGAAAACCGGAGGTCACCCGGTCGAGATCGGGATAGCCGGAAGGGACTCCGGTGACGCCGCCCTTGTGTTGGTACAGGTGCTCCACCCGGTCGAACACTTCGAGAAGCACGTCGCGGATGCTGACGAACCCGTGGCGGGCGTGGCGGCGGGAAACGTCGAGGATGCGCTGCTCGGCTTCATTGAGCAGCGAGGCGACGTCGCCTTCCGCGTCATAGCCGCTGGCCGCAATCTGCGTAGCGGCGCGGATCAGACGGCGCAGAAGCGACTTGTCCGCCACGATCTGCGCGTAGTACTCCACGTTCGCCGCCGTCGGAACGGCGCCGGCCAGACGGGCCAGATAACTGACCCCGCCGACTTCCTCAAGCCGGTCCCGGTCCCTGAGACGCGCGGTGAGCGTCACAAGGTCAATCGCCGCGCCCTCTTCGTTCAGCTCCATCATGGCTTCAAAAATCCGCTGATGGCTGACGCTGTAAAAATCCTCCGGCCGCAAAAGTTCCGTCGCCGTAATCAGGGCGTCCGCCTCCAGCAGGATCGAACCCAGCACGGCCTGTTCCGCTTCCAGATTTTGCGGGGGCACGCGCCCCTCGATCAGCGGTTCCCCGTTCCCCAGCATCCCGCTACGCCTCCACGACCTGAACGTTCAGCTCCGCCTTGATTTCCGGGTACAGCCGCAGCGTTACCCGCGTCGTGCCCAGCTCGCGGATGGGATCGTCCAGTTCCACCTGCCGCTTGTCCAGCTTGATGCCTTCCTTCTCGAGGGCTTCGACGATCTGCTTGCCGGTGACGGCGCCGAAGAGGCGGCCGTTCTGGCCGGCTTTCGCCTTGATGACGACGGTCATTTGCGACAGCTTCGCCGCCAGGGCGCGGGCCTGCTCCCGCTCCTGCTCTTTTCGACGGTTTTCCGCCGCCTTCATCTGCTCCAGCGATTTCATCGCGCTGTCGGTGGCGGCTTTCGCCAGGCCCCGCGGGATGAGGTAGTTGCGCGCGTAGCCTTCGGCGACGTCCTTGACTTCGCCTTTTTTGCCGTGGCCTTTGACGTCCTGCAAAAAGATGACTTTCATTCCGCCTGCCCCTCTTCCTCTGTGAGTTCCTGCAATACCGCCTTGAGCCTCGCCGCCGCTTCCCGGACCGAACCCTTCAGCTGAGCGGCGGCGTCGTTCAGATGGCCGCCTCCGCCCAGTTTCTCCATCACGACCTGAACATTGATTTTCCCGTGGGAGCGGGCGCTGATGCCAACCAGGCCGTCCGTGCGCTTCGCGATCACGAAGGAAGCGGCGATGCCCGACATGTTCATCAGCATGTCCGCCGCCTGGGCGATGATCAGCTGCGGTACGGGTTCGTCCCGTTCCACCGCGGCGATGGCGATATCGTCTCCCCAGATCTCCGCGTGGCGGACGATCTCCGCCTTGCGGACGTACTCCTCGAGCTTCTCCTGCATCATGCGCTGCACGGCGGCGCCGTCCGCTCCGCTTCTCCTGAGGTAGGAAGCGGCCTCGAAGGTCCTTGCGCCCGTGCGCACGGAGAAGCTTTTTGTGTCGACCGTGATGCCGGCCAGGAGCGCCGTCGCCTCGCGGGGCTCTAGCTCGATGTCTTCGTGCACGTATTGCAAAAGTTCGGTCACCAGTTCGCACGTGGAGGACGCGTACGGTTCCATGTAAACAAGCACGGCGTCCTGGATGATCTCCTCGCTGCGGCGGTGATGGTCGATGATCACCACCCGCTCCGTCTGCTCGAGCAGACGCGGCTCGGGAACCATCGAGGCCCGGTGGGTGTCCACCACCACCGCGAGGGTTCTTCTCGTCGCCAGCGCAAGCGCCTGTTCGGGTTTCACGAAGCTGGCATAAAGCTGCTCGTCTCCCTTGAGCAGGTCCATCATGCGCTCGATGGACGGGTTGACGTCCTGCAGGACAATGAAGCTTTCCTTGCCCAGATGCCTCGCCATTTTCCACACGCCCACCGCCGCGCCGATGGCGTCCATGTCCGGCTCGACATGGCCCATGACAATGACATGGTCGCTGTCCCGAATCAAATCCCTCAGCGCATGGGCGATCACGCGGGCGCGGACGCGGGTGCGTTTCTCCACGGCACTGCTCTTGCCGCCGTAGAAACTTTGCCGCTGGCCGACCCGGACCACCGCCTGGTCGCCCCCCCGGCCGAGGGCGATGTCAAGGCTGCTTTGCGCCTGCTGGCCAATCTCCAGAATGCTGTCAAATCCCGCGGCGAACCCGATGCTGAGCGTCAGCGGCAGCTTGAGATCCGCCGTCATTTCCCGGACATCGTCCAGGAGGTCGAAGCGGGATTGCTCCAGCTGCCGGAGCGTCTGCTTGTTGGTGACGATGAGGTGCCGGTCCGCGGACATGCGCCGAAGCAGCATGCCGTGCTCCTGGGCCCATTCGCTCATCCGGCCGGTCACCCGCGACAACACCAGGGTGCGCTGCTGCTCGTCCATGCCCTGCGCCACTTCCTCGAAGTTGTCCATCATCACGATGCCGAGAGCGATTTTCTCGTCCTCGTACCGTTTGGCCAGGCTCCATTGCTCGGTCATGTCGATGAGATAAACCAGGCGTTCCTGCTGGCGAAAAATAAGTTCAAACACCCGCTCCCCAAACCGGATCACGGTCTTGCCCGGTTCCGTCTCGCCGCGGGAAGGGTTCTTCAGTTCCGGAAACAGTTCCTCAAGCGGCACGCCGACCACGGACGCCCGGCCGGTCGCCTCCGCGACGAACGGGTTGTGCCACTCCACTTCCCGATTCTCGTTGTACAAAATGATGCCGAAGGGCAGGTGGGCGATGACGTCGGCCCCCACATTCCGGATGCGGCGGGTCAGGGTCAGCACATATTCCTGAAGGTCCTGCCGGAACGCGCGTTCCGCCAGGATGAAATAGACGCAGACCACCCCGCCGAGCACGAGTCCGACCAGGCCGAGGAGCCACTCGTACCAGGCCAGGGCCACCGTCAGCAGGAAAATGAGCCCGATCGCCCAAAGCACATGCATGCCATGCCATCGCCGGACAAGAAATTTTGGCATGTCGCACTTCTCTCCTGTTTATTTGACGAAATACTTCCGCAGCGGAAACGCCGTATCCAGCAGCCCGACCAGATAGAACGGCGGAATCAGCAGCGCCGGAGCAGACAGAAGCACGGGAACGACGCGCGGCCATCGTCTCACGTCGGCGACGAAAAACAGGAAACCAACGGCCTGTACCGTGAAAGCCAGCCTGAGCAGCGGAAGCAGGTTGTTCACCGCGCCGCCCAGGAAACCTTCCAGCGGAAACAGACCGGCGATCAGCGCGACCAGATAAATGAACACGAGATGGCGCGGCAGGCGCCAGGTCCGGATCGGCGGCAGCCCGGGCACGGACATGCCGGCCCATCCCAAAATGCGCCTGCCCAGATACTGGTTGACGACCGTAAGCGCAAACGCGGCGATCATCAGCAGGGTTGGAAGCAAGGCCACCGTTCCCTTGGCGACATCGCGCGCGGCATCCTCCCAGTTCCCCGGCATCATCGCGGGATCTCCGGCGCCGAGCTGTGCCGCGGTCCGCTCCAGATACTCGCGGATCCCGGCAGCCGGATCGAAACGGAACACGATCTGGGCCAGCATCAATTGCAGCAATAGCACCGCCAGCACGGACAGAAAGCAGGCGGCGACCGCCGTCCTGGCGCTTGCGCCCCGCCGGTAGAGCCGTCCCATCACGGCCGCGGGCACCAGAAAAAACGCTCCCGTGAACAGCGCCGGCAGCCCGCCGATTTCTCCGAGCAGGAAGAAGGCGCCTGCGAAACCGAGCGCGATGTGCAGGGCCGCGGCAACGGGATTGAGCAGGGCGATGAGGGCCGTGATCAGCGGCATCACGAGCCACAGCGTCACGGCGCCGGCGAACGTCACCGTCCCGGCCAGCGCCAGAGCCAGTGCCGCTGCGATAAGCAGAGGCTTCCCACCCGTTTTCAACCGCGTCACCTCGGTTTCGGAGTGTAACCGTAAAGTTGATTATAGCATAAAAAAAGGTATTCCGCGTTCGCCGCGGAATAACCCGTAACCATGCCCGTATCCGTTCGTGCCGCCGCTTACAGGGCAGCGGGCGGCAGCGCCCTCGCGCCTCCGGCTTCCTCGGTCACATCCCAGCCGAGAGCCGCAAGCAGCGACAGCGGCGCGTAGACCCGTTCGCCGACGGAAAGCAGCTGGACGGCGCCCGTCTTTCCTCCGCTGTTCCAGACCGCCCGGTAGCCGCGTTCCAGCATCAGCGCTCCCCGCTCCGGAACAGGAATATCCCCCGCGCTTCCGGCCCCCGGCCCCTCCGCCTCGCCGGCGGCGACGGTCCAGGTGCGGTCCGTCCGGTTCCAGGACAGGCCGTAGCCGAACCCTTTCAGCGCTTCCAGGTCAAAATACCGCTCGCCGCGGTACTCGACGAGGGGAACCGTCATGTCGTCCAGGAACAGCTTGTCCTTCACATCTTCCACGCGGACGAACTCGCTGCGGATCGGCTGCCCCGCGCGCACGTTTTTGTTTACGCCGTTTTCGTCCAGGGCCACTTGGCCGCCGATCAGCACGTAGCGAATTCCCGCGGACGGCAGGTCGGGCCGTTCCACCGTGGAGCGGTCGCGGATCTCGTCGAAGTCGAAAATGACGATGTCCGCGTCCATCCCTTTGGCGATGCGGCCTTTCTTGCGCAGGGCGGGCGCCTGTTTCTCCAGCCGCTGGGCGGGCAGGAGCGTCATCTTGGCAATGGCGTCCATGAGATCGATGACGCCCTTTTCCCGCACGTACATGCCGACGGTGCGGGCGAAGGTGCCCGATGCCCGCGGGTGGTTGTTGTTGCCCGGCTCCAGAATCGCGTCGCTGCCGATCATGACGAAATCGGCCTTGAGCGCGTCGATCAAGTCTTCTTCGGGAATGGCGTAGGCCACGGCCAGCTTGCCTTCCCGGCGGTATTTCCGGAAGGTTTCTTCCGTCAGCCGCTCCGATGTCCCCGCGATCTGCAAATCCTCGTAGCTGATGCGGAACCGCTCCTGCCAGCCTTCGTCAAACCGGGCGGAGTTGAGGTAGGTCCCCCAGAAATCGTACGGGTAGACGCAGGCGGTGATGTCCAGCCCTTCCGCCCGCGCCTCGGCGATCATCTGCAGGGACTGTTTCATGGAAAACGTGCCGCCGGTGCTGTGGATGTGGTCGATGTGGACCGCAGCCCCGGTGGCCCGCGCGTAGCCGATGATTTCGTTCAGCGCGTCGATGTTCGTACCCGGTTCCTCCATATCGGAATAGCGGGCGTGGAAATACACCGGGACGTTGTATTTGTACGCCAGCTCCATGAGCGGCAGGATTTCCTCCGAACTGATCCCCGGCACATATTCGAGGCTGAAGGAAATGCCCAGCGCTCCGTTGTTCAACGCTTCCTCCGCGTCCCTGACCAGCTTCCCGATCTGCGCCTTGTTCGCCGATGCGTATCGGCTCAGGCTGAACTGGTTGCGGGCCTGCGTATAAAAGAAGGAAGCGCCGAAATGCACGGGCGAGCGGTTGCGCTCGTAATAGGAGTACCAGCTCTTCGGCGACGCCGTGCCGCCATGCATGGCGATGTTGGCGGTGACGCCGTCGGCGATCTTGTTCCACACGCCATAATGGTTCGGATCGTAGGAGAGGTTGTCGATGAAGCCGGGCGCCACCACCAGGCCGGTGGCGTCGATGACTCGCTTGCCCTTCAGCGGATGCGACGTGACCACGCCGATGGTTCCGCCCAGGATGCCGACGTTGAGCCCTTCCCGGTCCAGCTTCGTTTCCGGATTGATCACCCGGCCGTTTTGGATCACGATGTCGTATTCGACGGCCAGATCTTCCGTCGTTACGAAAGCGTCCGGGTCATATTCCGCTTCATCCGTTTCTCCGGCCGCCCCGCCTTCCGGCGTTTCGCCCTCCGGCTCCGCGCCGCCCGCTTCGTCGCCGGTTCCGCCCGTTTCCGCCGGGACGTTCGGCGTGCCGGACGGCTGTTGCGGCTGCGCGGACGGATCGCCGCCCAGCCCGGGCATCCGGCTCGGCCAATCCCGGGCCGCCCAGACCCCGATCAGTACCGCCGCAACCGCAATCAGCGCGAATACCGCGATCCACATACGGCGACGCCTCTTCAGGCGCCTTTCGCCGGCCAGCCGTTCCATCGTCATACCTCCCGCCGTTCAGATGCTTCAGACGGCCTTCGGCGTTTTCTCGCCGCCGGCGCCCTTTCCGTCCTTGCCGCCATGAACGTCATTTTGGCCGCCTTGTCCGTCTCCGCCGTCCGTTCCGTCCACCCCCGGCTTCGGCAGCTCGTCCAGGCTCTTCGCCGGGTCGAGCCAGGCCTTCAGCCATTCCGTCGCCCGGGCGACGTCCTCTTCATCCAAAACATAATACCACAGGGAATTGATCATCCGGCCCTTGCCGGTCAACGTGTGGCTGTAGATGAGGCGGGTGTCGGCGGACAGCACCCATTTGGCCTGTACGATCAGTTCCGCGGGGGTGATGTCGGTCCGGAAATTGTCGCCCATGATGCCCAAAATTTCCGGAATTTTCGTCCATTGCTCCACCCGCGTCGCCTTGGCGAGCAGGGCCTCCAAAAACTGCTTCTGCCGTTGCGTCCGGCTGATGTCGCCGCCGGCGTCTTCCCGGAAGCGCACGAAATTGAGCGCCTCTTCGCCGCTGTAGACCGGCTTGCCCGCCTTGACGACGAACTTCTCGTGGCCCGGACTTTTGTTGACGAGGTCCCGTTCCACCGGCAACTCGATGCCGCCGATGGCGTCCACCGCGTCGCGGAAGCCCTGGAAGTTGATCGCGGCGTAATGCTCCACCGGCACGCCGAACAGCTCTTCCACCGTCTCCACGGCCAGTTTGGCTTCTCCGTAGGCGTAGGCGTGGGCCATTTTGTCTTTGCCCCGGCCCGGCAGTTCCACATAGGAATCCCGCGGCACCGAGATCATCAGCGCGGCGCCGTCCGCGGGGCGCACCGCCGCCAGGATTACCGTATCGGACCGTCCGCGTTCTTTGCCCCGCTGATCCACGCCGAGAAGGAGCAGGGTATAAGGTCTTTTCGCCTCTTCTTTCAGCTCCTGCCCCTTTGTCTGTTTTTCTTCGGTTCGTCCTTCAATGGGTTGATACGATTTCTCGAGTTTTCTCTCCACGGATTTGGCGAAAAAGAGATCAAAGCCCCACAGGGCGAGCGCCGTCCTTTGCCAGTACCCGATCGCCCCCAGCAAAAGGACGGCCAGCAGTACCCCGGCTGTCCAACGCTTTCTGCGCGACCATCGCATGAAAATGCCCCCTCTGCACCAAAAAGGACAAAAGATTCCCGTGTTAAATATGGACGACGCAGCCCGCGGTTTTGTTTTCAAATGCCGAAAAAAATCAAAAAACCGCCCCGCCGCTCGAGGCGGAAGGGCGGGCGTGCTTTACGCGGACCGTCGTCAATCCGTGGTGTACGGGAGCAGGGCCATCTGGCGGGCCCGCTTGATGGCGACGGTCAGCATCCGCTGGTATTTCGCCTTCGTGCCGGTTACACGGCGCGGAAGGATTTTGCCCCGTTCGCTGATAAACTTGCGCAACAGATCGACGTCTTTGTAGTCAATGTACTCGATCTTGTTGACGGTGAAATAGCACACCTTGCGCCGCTTGTTGCGGCCGCGGCGGTATTTCTTCGGCTCGCGTTCGCGGGTTTCCGGGCCTTTTTCCCGCGTCTGCGTCGTCTCGCGCGCGGCGGCTTCCTTCGCCGGCGCTTGGGCCTGTTGTTCGCTCATGGTTTCTCCTCCTTTTCCTTACGCATCGTTCAGAACGGCAAATCGTCGTCCGAAATGTCCACCGGTCTGCCGGCGTCCGCGAAGGGGTCGTCGTCGAACGCGTCCCGTTTTCCGCTTCCCGGCCGTCCGCCGGAATACCCGGCCTGTCCGCCGGCGAACGGATCCGGCGGGAAATCCTCCCGCGCGGAAGAAGCATCTTCGCGGTTCGGCGATTCCAGAAAACGGACGTTGTCGGCCACGACTTCCGTCACGTAAACGCGCCGGCCTTCGTTGTTGTCGTAATGGCGCACCTGAATGCGGCCTTCCACGGCGGCAAGCCGTCCCTTGCGCAAATAGTTCGCGCACGTCTCGGCGAGCTGCCGCCACGTGACGATCGGGATGAAATCGGCCTCGCGTTCCCCCCTGCTATTCGTAAAAGGACGATCCACGGCCAGGGTGAACTGGGCGACCGCCACACCTGAGGGCGTGTAGCGGAGTTCCGGATCCCGGGTCAGTCGGCCGATCAGAATGACCCTGTTCAGCACGGCTTCCATCCTCCCTTAAGGCCGGGCGGGGGAACCGCCGGCGAATGCGCCCCAGGGGGCTCCTCCCAATCGCTTGCCTCCGCGTCAAGCCACGACGTCGCGAATCACGAGATGCCGAACCACCTCGTCGGTGATGCGCAAAACCCGTTCCAGCTCCGCCACGTGAGACGGTTCCGACGAGAACAGCACCAGCACGTAGATGCCTTCGCGGAACTTGCCGATCTCGTACGCGAGACGACGCTTGCCCATCACTTCGTGCTTGCGGATTTCTCCGCCGCCTCCGCGGATGACTTCCTGGATCTTGTCCGTGACCGCCTGAACGGCGTCCGGCTCCAGGTCAGGACGGATGATGTACATGAGCTCGTAGTTGCGCATCTTCCGTTCACCTCCCTCTGGACCTGAGGCCCTCCGCGTACGGGCGGGTCGCCCGCCCGGAGAGCAAGGAGCATGCAGAAATGCATACCACTGTATAATATCACACGCGCCCAAACACGACAAGCCGCCCCATCCGGGCGACCCGGGCCAAGTCCGGCTTGCGGCCGGCCCACCATCGCCGAAGCGGATGAAAAAACGGCCCGCTTCCTTTGGTCCGGAGCCGCTGTCTGGGACGCGTGGCGCGCATGCTGTGGGAACTGGCGGAAAGGGTGGGATTCGAACCCACGCACGCCTTGCGGCGCCTAGTTGATTTCGAGTCAACCCCCTTGGACCACTTGGGTACCTTTCCGCGCAGCACGAAATATGATAACACATGCGGCCGCGGACCGCAACCCGTCTGCGTTCGTCTGTGTTGTTGTTCTGTGATATTGTCAGGGTGTAACTGATCCGAGAAAATGTCAGTATGAGCAAGGAGCAGATCACCTTGACAAAGAACGAACTGAAACGCGTTATGGTCATTGAAAAATGGATCGACGG